>Ga0302326_10004301_pt1 | contig 33036 bp, 25 predicted proteins | sample Palsa_T0_3_FD_202264 | JGI IMG/M metagenome (GOLD analysis project Ga0302326, IMG submission 202264) | Peat permafrost microbial communities from Stordalen Mire near Abisko, Sweden - Palsa_T0_3 | ecosystem: Environmental > Terrestrial > Soil > Palsa > Peat permafrost | place: Sweden: Abisko...
TTGAATGAATGGTCGGGGAGAGAGGATTCGAACCTCCGACCCCCTGGTCCCGAACCAGGTGCTCTACCAGGCTGAGCCACTCCCCGAACGCGTCACAAAAGCCACATGCCAAATCTGCCCGGCCTGGTCGTAGAGGGCAAGAAGCACGCGCTCATCAAAGTGTACCAGAAAGCTCCCGCTCAGGACCCTGCATCACGCAATGGATCACCCCTGCACTGCGTCTTCCATCAACGCCACTCAGCCGCCCTGCCCTGCAGCGCGTAATACAACTCGCCCGCGCCACTAAAATCGCTGTATGAGATCGCGTGACCAGCTCCGATTCGAAACAGCCCGCGTGCTCGACGGCGGCATGGCCTCGGAGTTGGAATTCCAGGGCGCTGACATCAGTGGCCCGCTCTGGTCCGCCCACGTCCTTGAGGAAGCTCCGGAAAAGGTCGTCGCCGTCCACCGCGCCTATCTCGAAGCAGGCGCGGACGTTCTTCTCACCGCCAGCTACCAGGTTTCCCGCAAAGGATATGTTGAATTTGGCTTAGCGGGCGACCGAGCTGATGCAGCCCTATTGCGCTCTGTAGAATTGGCCTGCACAGCCCGCGCTGAATTCGCCAGTCACAACAAGGGAAGGGAAGTCCTCATCGCAGCCTCGCTCGGCCCCTACGGCGCAGCCCTCCACAACGGAGCCGAATACCACGGCAATTACGACTGCACATTCGCCGATCTGGTCCAGTTCCACCAGGAAAGAATCGCCGTTCTCATTGAAAGCAACGCCGACCTGCTCGCCTTTGAAACGCTGCCCTCGCTCGAAGAAGCCCAGGCCATCGGCGAAGCGCTAAAGCCATGGCCCAATCTCGCCGCCTGGTTTACCTTCACCTGCCCCGACACTCGCGCCGCCAGTCTTCAAGTAGCCCACGGTGAACTCCTCCGCGACTGCGCCAAACTAGCCGCCAGCTTTCCTCAGACCATAGCCGTCGGCGTCAACTGCACCCGGCCCAAATGGCTTCCCATGCTGATTGCCGAGCTACGCGCGGCCTCCGACAAGCCCATCCTTGTCTACCCTAACTCCGGCGAAGGCTGGGACGCCGAAACCCGCTGCTGGACAGGTCACAGCGACGCCACCGAATTCGGCCAACACGCCGAGCAGTGGTACAGCGCAGGCGCACAAATCGTAGGAGGCTGCTGCCGTACCCGCCCAGCGCACATTCACCAGGTGGCCTTAGCAGTCAACTCCCGCTAGACCTTCACCGGTGAAGCCAGCAGTTGCTTGGCAATCGTCATCAGCTGCATATTCGAAGTGCCTTCATAAATCTTCCCAATCTTGGCATCGCGAAAATACTTCTCCGCCGGATAATCCCGCACATATCCATTCCCGCCAAAGATCTCCACGCACTGACTCGCCACCCGCTCCGCCACCTGAGAAACAAAATACTTTGTCATCGCCGCCTCGGTCACAAACGGCAATCCGGCGTCTTTGCGCCGCGCCGCGTTGTAGACCATCAGCCGCGCCGCCTCAATTTCCGTAGCCATCTCGGCCAGCGTAAACTGCACTGCCTGGAACTCAGCTATCGCCTTGCCAAACTGCTTCCGCTGCTGCGCATACCGCGCCGCATGGTTCCACGCACCCTGCGCGAGCCCCAGCATCTGCGCTCCAATTCCGATCCGTCCCTCGTTCAGCACTTCGATAGCGATCTTGTAGCCCTTGCCTTCTTCGCCAAACAAGCTGCCTGCCGCAATCTCGCAATCCTCAAGAATCACTTCGCAGGTGCTCGAAGCGCGGATTCCAAGCTTGTCCTCCTTGCGTCCCACCTTGAGTCCTGCCGTCCCAGCTTCCACCAGAAAAGCCGTAATCCCCCGATACCCAGCCTCAGGATTCAGGTTGGCAAATATCAGAAAAACTCCAGCCTCGCGAGCATTGCTGATCCAAAGCTTGCGCCCGCTCAGCCGATATCCACCTTCCGTTCGAACCGCGCGTGTCTCCATCGCAAACGCATCCGACCCCGACCCAGCCTCACTCAGCGCATACGAGCAGATCACGCCGCCAGCCATCTTCGGCAGCCATGCCTTCTGCTGCGCCTCCTTCCCCCAGCGCATAAAAGCATTCACGCAAAGCGTGTTCTGAATATCCACTACCAGCCCGACTGAAGCATCGACCGCCGACAGCGCCTCAACCGCCAATATCGCCTCAAAAAAACTCCCACCCGCGCCGCCAAACTCCTCCGGCACTTCAATTCCCATCAGTCCCAGCTCCGCCAGTTTAGCCACCAGCCCCGGCGCAAACTGCTGCGCCTCGTCCATCGCCCTCACCTGCGGACCCACGACTTCCGCAGCAAACCGGCGCACACTGGCCTGCAACAGCCGCTCGTCCTCACTCAACTCCGTAAGCGAGCCAGATAGAAAACCAGACTTCGATGAAGCATGCACATGCGATGATGACAAGAAATAGACCTCCGCCGGAATGTCCAAAACAGCTATAGCATTTTCAGATAGTGAGTCAGTTTGAAGGGTACGGGCTTTAGCTCGTACATAAACCCCGCATAGTCAATGGGGCTTTAGCCCCTGAGGGTTAGCATCTCCAAACTAAGCCACCACTTAACTCTTCAGCGCCACCCGAACATGCAGTTCTTTCAGCTGCTGCTCTGTAACTCCAGTCGGCGCATCCACCATCAAATCGATCGCCTTCGCCGTCTTCGGAAAAGCAATCACCTCGCGCAAACTAGGCGCACCCGCCAGCAGCATCGCAATGCGATCCAGTCCCAGCGCGATGCCCCCATGCGGAGGCGTCCCATACTCCAGCGCATCCAGGAAGAACCCAAACCGCGCCCGCGCCTCTTCGTCCGTAATCCCCAGCGATTGAAAAATCTGCTGCTGCACGTCCTTCCGATGAATTCGAATCGACCCCGAACCCAGCTCCAACCCATTCATCGCCAGGTCATAGCAGTTAGCCCGCACACTCGCCGGATCGCTAACTAAGTTAGCCATATCCGCCTCATACGGCGCAGTAAAAGGATGATGCGCCGGAACCCATTTGGCAGCTGCAGGCTCATACTCAAACATCGGAAAATCCGTAACCCAGATAGGCTGAAATGCCTTCGTTCCATCGGTAAGCTTACCCGTCGGATCGGCCTCGAGCACCACCGTTTCCGTCACCCCAAAAGCACCATGCCGCGAAGCATATTTCTTCGCTAACTCGCTCCTGAAGTTACCCGCGGCAAGATACACATTAATCTCCCGCTCAGAGAGCCTTCCCGGAAATTTCGTGTCACTCGCATGTATATGGTGAGCTGGGTCGCCGGCCACGATGATGACAAAGTCCGCCTCATCCGCACCCGCCAACTCACGCACCTTGGCCGCAGCCTCGGGAAATCCCTTCGCCAGCCGTTTGAAGTCGTCGATGAACTTCGCGCCCTTCTTCAAATCAAACAGCGGATGATTATCCTCGCGCTCCTTGCGGCTCAATTCGCCGACCTTCGGAATGCGCAGCGCCACCACCGGCAGCGCCGGATCAATCTGCAGCGTAGCCAGCGCCTCGTCAGTAAATGCGGCTCGAACGTCCGTCAGTCCAGGCAAGCGCAAATCCGGCTTGTCGCTCCCATACTGCCGCATTGACTCGTCATAAGTGATCCGAGGAAACGGCGCAGCAATCGTAACTCCAGCCGCCGCAAACCCCGCCGCCAGAAACTTCTCCACTACAGCAAACACCGTATCTTGCTGGGGAAAACTCATCTCCAGATCGACCTGCGTGAACTCTAACTGCCGGTCCGCGCGAAGATCCTCATCGCGAAAACATCGCGCAATCTGAAAATACCGATCAAACCCCGAAATCATGAGTATCTGTTTGAAAATCTGCGGCGACTGCGGCAGCGCATAAAACTCACCCGCATGCACCCGGCTAGGCACCAGAAAATCCCGCGCACCCTCCGGCGTCGACTTAGTCAAAATCGGCGTCTCAATCTCCAGAAACCCCTGCTCGCTCAAGCTCTCGCGAATCGCCAGCGTAATCCGGTGCCGCACCATGAAGTTGCGCTGCATCTCCGTCCGCCGCAAGTCCACGTAGCGATACTTCAATCGAACTTCCTCGTTGGCAATCGCCTCTTCCGCAGGAGAAAACGGCGCAAGACGCGCATCGTTCAGCACCAGTAGCTCCGTCGTCTCAATCTCAATCTCGCCCGTAGGCATCTTGGGATTGATCGCCAGCTCTTCCCTCAAGCAAACCCGCCCAATCGCAGCCACAACATACTCCGGCCGAATCATCTCGCCCTTCGCATGGCCCTCCGGAGTCAGTTCGCGATCCAGCACCACCTGCACTATCCCGCTCCGGTCGCGCACATCCAGAAAGATCAAGTTCCCATGATCCCGCCGCCGGTTCACCCAGCCCATCAGCACCACTTGCTTGCCAGCATCCGCTGCTCGCAACTCGCCGCACATATGCGTCCGTTCCAACTTGCCAATAAAATCGAGCACTTCCAATGTCCTCTTCTATGCAAAACAACTCTGGGTGCCCCATCCTTCGCGCACCTGCGAAGGGTGGGATTCACAAACTCCGCAAGGGAAACAACCCGGGTGGGGTGTCCCATATCTGCCCGCACCGCCTTTTGGTGCGGGCAGATGTGGGAGCGATGCTAGCCTGCAGACGAATTCCGTCCCGAAACCAGATGCGCCGCCAACTCCGCCCGCGCCACCTTGCTCTGGACCCCAGTAGCAAAATCCTTGACCGTCAGAATACCGGATTGAGCCTCATCCTCGCCCAGCAGCACAATCGCCCGCGCCACCTTATCCGCAGTCTCAAACGACTTCTTCACCCGAAACGCGCCGTCGCCAAGTTCAACCCGCAATCCGCCTCGCCGCAACTCCCGAGCCAGCTCCAGCCCAGCCGGATTCTGACCCTCGCCCACCGGAGCAATATAAGCATCCAGCAACTCAACCTTGGCAGCCTCAAGCGCTTGCAAAGTCAGCACCAGCCGGTCCTCGCCCATCGCAAAGCCAATCCCCGGCGCCTTAGGACCGCCGATCAACTCGCTCAGCCCGTCATACCGCCCACCGCCCAGCAAAGCATTCTGCGCGCCCAGGCCGCCGTGAGTAAATTCAAACGTAGTCCGCGTGTAGTAATCGAGTCCTCGCACCAGCCGGTGATCCCGCTCATAAGGCACGCCCGCAGCATCCAGAGCCGTGCAAACAGCAGCAAAATGCGCCCGCGAAGCCTCATCCAGCGAATCCGCAATCTTAGGCAGCGCGTCGATAAACGGCTGATCCTCAGGCACCTTGCAATCCAGCACCCGCAGCGGATTGGTCACAGCCCGCCGTTGGCAATCCACGCACATCTGCGAAACCACCGGCTCCAGCGCGGACCTCAGCTTGGCAATATAAGCCGGCCGATCGCTCGCCGACCCCACAGAATTGATCCTCAGCGTCCATCCCGCGATACCCAGCTCATCCAGCAGCGTAGCCAGCATCTCCAGCACCTCAGCATCCCGCAGCGGGGACTCAGACCCGGCCGAAACCGGCCCAATCACTTCCGCCCCAATCTGCGAAAACTGCCGGTAACGCCCCCGCTGAGGCCGTTCCCGCCTGAACTGCGGACCAATGTAATACAGCTTCTGCAATTGCCCAGTCTCACCCAGCTTGTGCTCAATATATGCCCGCACCACCCCAGCCGTATTCTCCGGCCGCAGCGTCAGGCTTTGCGTCTTTTCAGACTGCGCCCGAGCCCGATCCTCCCACGTATACATTTCCTTCGAAACAATATCGGTTTCTTCGCCCACCCCACGCGCAAACAGCCCCGTATCCTCAAAAACAGGCGTCCGAATCTCCCCAAAGTTATACCGCTCAAAAACCGATCGAGCCGTAGACTCAATCCGATTCCAAAGCCCCGTCTCCGCAGGCAAAAGATCCCGCGTCCCCCGCACAGCCTTCAATGTACTCATAACCTATTCAGTCTAAATCGACGGGATAAGCAGCGAAGCTTTGCTCTAGCTGTCAGGATCGAGAATCGCTTCGAGATCGCGCGGGCCGTATTGGATCTGCACGATCAAAACGGCCGCCTCAACCGCCAGATAGCGATAAAACACCAGATGCTTCGGGAAGCCTGGCACAAATATCCAGCGCAAATCGGCCAGCTTGGGAGAACGGAATCGGCAACGAGCACCCCGCTCGGGAAACTTCAGCAATGAGCCAATCGCCTCATCCACAGCTGTTTCCCACTTCTGCGCCAACGCCTTGTCGGCAGCTTGCTCGTAATATTCCGCTTGCTCGACAATAGAGAGCGCCGCAGCCTCAGAGATACGCAGTTCGATCAGGGGTTCAATCACGGTCGCGCGAGCTTCTCCCGCAGCACCTCGACGAGGCTTCGCCCCGACAACTCTTCCGGCGCGATCACGAACTGCTTCGTCTGGAGTGCGTGGATCAAGCCAGCTTCCAGCCGCTCGCGCCGTTTCTCTTTGTCTTCGCGGATCAGACTGCGTACAAATTCGCTCGGAGTTCCAAAATCTCCCGCAGCCACCTGCTCTTCGACATAAGCCTTGAGCGGATCGGGCAAAGAAATGTTCAAAGAAGTCATCGCCATGCCGTCATTTTATGACAGATTATGAAGGCTCGGACTTGTCGTACGCGATTTTTCCAATTCGTCCGCCATGCCCAAGAGCGAGTGGCAGTGATTTGTCATTAAGTTGGCGAGATTAACTCCATGGCCAGCCTAAAGGCGTTGCCGAGAATTATCCATCGCTGTGGCACAATAGCAGAAGAGCAGCACCTCAGATCTATTCAAGCGGCCAGGAAAGAAATATCCGTGCTGAGATGTGTGCCAAATGCGCGCTTAAACGCGCCTTAAACACACCTAAATTCGCACCTAACCACTCTGGAATGTGCGACATGCATACAAAAACAGCCATACCCCCCTTTTAGTGTCCGTTTCTTCTCCACTCCTTCGCCTAAAGCCGTTCATCTCAATTGAATCTCTGACAAAAGAGCGACTTCAAATTCGTGCATCTTGCTATCAGGCTTCTGTAATCTAAGGCTCATGGAATATAGACTTCTCGGAGGCTCCGGCCTCAAAGTATCCGCACTCAGTTTTGGCACCGGTACCTTTGGTGGCCAAGGTGAATTCTTCAAAGCCTGGGGCTCAACAGACGTAGCCGAAGCTCGCCGCCTCCTCGACATATGTTTTGACGCCGGCGTCAATCTCTTTGACACCGCCGATATCTACTCCTACGGCCACGCCGAAGAAATCCTCGGTAAGGCCCTCGAAGGCAAGCGCGACAAGGCGCTCATCTCCACCAAGGCCACCTTCCGCTTCGGAGACGGCCCCAACGACGTAGGCTCCTCTCGCTACCACCTGCGCCGCTCTCTCGAAGACAGTCTGCGTCGCCTCAACACCGATTACGTGGACATCTACCATCTCCACGGCTTCGATGCCCTCACACCCGTCGAAGAAGTTCTCGATACGCTCAACACATTTGTGCGTGACGGCAAAGTTCGCTACATCGCATGTTCCAACTTCTCCGGCTGGCATCTCGCCAAGTCACTCGGAATCGCCGACCGTTACGGTTGGGCGCGCTACGTCGCTCATCAGGTCTATTACTCGCTGGTCGGGCGCGAGTACGAGTGGGAACTGATGCCCCTCGGACTCGACCAAAAAGTCGGCGCGCTCGTCTGGAGTCCGCTCGGTTGGGGACGCCTCACCGGCAAACTCCGCCGCGGCCAGCCCCTCCCCGAGACCAGCCGCCTGCACAAGACCGCCGAAACCGGCCCTCCAGTACCGGATGAATATCTCTACACGGTCGTAGATGCTCTGGATGCGGTCGCCGCCGAAACCGGCAAGTCCATCCCGCAGGTCGCTCTCAACTGGCTTCTGCGACGCCCAACCGTCTCTTCGATCATCATCGGCGCTCGCAACGAGGAGCAGCTTCGCCAGAATCTAGCCGCCGAGGGCTGGAATCTTACCCCCGAACAGGTAGCCCAACTCGATAAGGCCAGCGAGCAAACGCCGATCTATCCTTACTGGCACCAGCGCCCATTTGCCGAGCGAAACCCTCTTCCCATCCCCCAAACAGCACCGCCGGAACCCCCCGAAAAGTAATTTGCGCGATCTTCAATTGGGGTCGAACCCGGCCCCAATTCCAGCCCTCGTCAAATAAAGATGTACTAAACAGAACAAATCTTTCGTTTCGAACGGGCCAGCTGGACGATACAATCAGGTAACGGTCAATTTATTGACTAGAGTTCCACCAAAGGGAAACCAACGGATGCCCCCAGTCGCCACGAAAGTCCTGCGAGAAGCCGATTCCGCAGTTGCCACACAAGTCGAGTCCCCAGCTAGCCGAACCGCATCAGGCGCAGCCGCGCCCCGCATCCCCGTCCGCGAAGAAGTGCGCATGGGTCGCGAAGCCAACTACGGCGGCATCAACTGGGTCACCGCGGGCTTCATCGCAGCCTTCCACCTCGGCGCAATCGCTGCTCTCTTCTACTTCAGTTGGAGCCGTCTCGCCGTGGCAGCCGTTCTCTGGATTCTGGCCATCAACTTCGGCATCGGCGTGGGCTATCACCGCCTGCTCACGCATCGTGGCTTCCAGACCCCGAAGTGGGTCGAGTACTTCCTCACCTTCTGCGCCACCTTGTCGCTCGAAGGCGGACCGATCTTCTGGGTAGCAGTCCATCGCGTACATCACCAGCACAGCGACCACAACGGCGACCCGCACACTCCCAAAGAAGGCGCATGGTGGGCGCACATCGGCTGGATGGTCCTCGGCAAGTCCATGCACGCCAAGACCTCGCAGCTCGCCCGCTACGTTCCCGACCTCGCTCGCGACCGCTTCCACGTCTGGATGAGCAAGTTCCACTGGCTCTCCCTCGTCGCCTGCGGAGCCGTACTCTTCGGCCTCGGCGCCTGGATCGACCACGGCCTCATGGGCGGCCTCAAGATGGTCCTCTGGGGAGTCTTCCTCCGCGTCACACTGGGCTTGCACGCGACCTGGCTGGTGAATTCTGCCACTCACCTCTGGGGTAGCCGCCGTTTCGAAACCCGCGACGACTCCCGCAACAGCTTCTGGGTAGCCATGATCACCGGCGGCGAGGGATGGCACAACAATCACCACGCTCATCCAGTCTCCGCCCGCCACGGCCTTCGCTGGTATGAGTTCGACCCCAACTTCTACATCATCTGGACCCTCTCCAAGCTCGGCTTAGCCAAGAAGATTCAGGTAGCCCGCTACGACAAAGCCAACCCCAAACCGGCCGGCCTCTAATCACCGCTTCACCATCGGAAAAAAGAAACCCGCCACTCAGCGGGTTTCCTTTTAGGCTCAACAAAATGGGTGCCCCATCTTCAGCGCAGCGTCATCGCGCTTAAGGTGGGATAACGATACTCCACCCATGAAGCCGAACCGAACTTCGTTCTACCGTCCCGTCTCCTTTAGATAAATCTCCGTATAGTCCAGATAATTCCGCGCATACTGCAAAATCAGCTCGCGGTCCGCATCGCCAAGCTCCCGCCGCATCTTCGCCGGCACGCCCGCCCAAAGTGTTCGCTTGGGAACCACAGTTCCTTCCGGCACCACCGCCCCAGCCGCGATAATCGACCCCTCGCCGATCCGCGCATTGTTCAGCACCGTCGCATTCATCCCGATCAGCACCGTATCCTCCAGCACGCACCCGTGCACAATCGCGCTATGCCCGATCGTCACCCAGTCACCAACCGTCACCGAATACAGATACCGCTGTCCATGCAGCACCGCGCAATCCTGCACGTTGGAGTTCGACCCCACCCGGATCGAGTTCACATCCCCACGCAGCACCGCATTCATCCACACACTGGAGTGCTCGCCAATCTCCACATCCCCAATCACCTGCGCCGAAAGGTCAACATAACTGCTCTCCGGCACCACCGGCTGCTTTCCCTGATAACTCCGAACCATAATCCCTGCGCCTCCACTGGCAAACATCTCTCAGTCTATCGGACGGATTGGCGGCAAATTTTGCCCCCAACCCCGCAATCCAATGCCTCGTGAGGCCGAAATTGGCCGAAACCCCAAAAATCCCGTATTCTGTAAAGAGCCATTAGGCAGGTCAGGAGGTGTTACCCCTTTGGCAGAGGTTCGCGTACAAGAAGGCGAGCCGCTTGAGAATGCGCTCCGTCGGTTTAAGCGGAAGGTTCAGCAGGAAGACATCATCAAGGAAGTCAAACGTCACTCCTACTACCTGAAGCCCGGTGAGAAGCGTCGCGTCAAGGAAGCACTGGCGCGCAAGCGGAATCGCAAGAAGGCTCGTAAAGAGCAGGACTAATCCTCGCTACGAGGATTTCAAATCGAAATAACGAAGCAGATTCAATGCAGCGTTATCTTAAACGAAAGCCCCGGCTGCGCAACCCGCGCAGCCGGGGTTTCACTTGCGCAATACCCCATCTCGCCAAACCGTCACTCCACGCTCGCGTTCTTCAAAACCCACGCACCTGATTTCGCCCTTGGAACCGGCCTCGCCGCCATGCTCTAATCGAGCCTGCGCGGCTGAGCGCAGCTGCCGCGGAGTTCGTCTATGTCCGTCGAACGCAAGTCATTCCGCATGAATCCCCGGCTGTTCGGTCTCGCTCTTCTCGCAAGTCTGGCCGCCATCCTGTCATCCGCCTGCGGTTGCGGTCGCAGCAGCAATGTAATCCCGCCCATCGTTCTTTCCGTCTCCCTCAGCAATCCAACCATCACCGTTGAAGCCGGCGGAGCGCCGGTATACGTGCCCGTCATTATCGACGCACCCACCGAGACCGCCACATTCGCCATCACCGGTCTCCCCGGCGGTATCACCGAGAGCTACAAGGAATCGGAATCCAATCCATCCGGCCAACTCACCATCATGGCCAATTCCGAAGCGCCGCTCGGAACCTACAAGCCCACCATCACCGTAGGCTCTTCCGGCCAGACAGCCTCGCTCGTGTTCACTTTGGTGATCACTGCCGAGCCCGGCAGCGGATCTGAACTCAACTAGGCAGCTTCAATCTATGTCAATCCACATCATCCGCGATATAAACCTGCACCGGCTCCGTCACCAGTTGAGGATCAACCAGCAGCACCGTCCGTACCTCGCCGCCCACCAGCGGCTGCGCGGCTGACGTGTAGATCGTCGTAGCCGTCGTGCTCAGCGTAGTTCCCGACGGCGCAATCACCATATAGAGTGTCGAAGAAGGAATCGTCACATACCCCGACGACGCTCCCACCGCCAGCCCTGTAATCACCGGCTTAGCCGTCGCATACACCGTAGCAGAAGTCCCGGCCAGAAAATACACATCCACCGCACCCGTGGAAGGCGCCTGGTTCAGCACTCGAAATTCCGAATGCCCACTTGGCGCCGGTGCCGACTGATCTTCAAGAACCGTCACCTGGAATCCCGCGTTGAGATCCGAAATCAGCACAGACTGGCTCTTGCTCGCCGCCAGCGTCGCATTCGAGCTCACAAGCGTGGTGTTACTCGTCGTCGGCGTCACCTTCACCACCGCATTATTAGTCGGCGCGAACCCGCCATAACTGGTAATGCTTCCTTCGCCGAGATTCGCGGCAATCAGCGTCCCTTCCACATACACATTGATAGCCGGCTCATCCGCATTGTAAGAAGCGTCGATCACCCGCACCAGGCTGGTCGACGAATACCCGGAAATCGTCTGGCATCCCGCCAGAAGCAGAGACCCCGCCAAACTGACCACCGAAGCCGCCGCCAGCCAGGCCAGCGTTAACCGCCGCCCAGAAGTCGTTCCGGCAATCTCTATCCCCAACTTCTTCATGAACTCCCCGTGTCAGGTTACTCCTGCCAGTTTAAGGCCTTACACCGCCCAGAGTCGCCCAACCTCAATCACCGGAACCATTTCCCGCACCAGTCCCAAACATAGGCTCAAAATCCAGATCCCTCCCCGAATCCCGGAGCCTCACATCCGCCGCTAACTCGCCAACTCGCTAACGCGAAGCGCTAACCCGCCAAAAGCTAGCTTGCGCCCAGATACAAAAATCGCATCAGGAACAATCCCGCCAGCAGATAAAGCAGCCAGTCCTTGCGCGTAACCTTACCCGCCACCAGATGCAGCACCGCCCACGCAATAATCCCAAACCCCAGCCCATTCGCAATCGAATACGTCAGCGGAATCAGAATCACAGTAAGAAACGCAGGCACCGCCACCAGCGGCTCCGTCCAACGAATCTCCGTCACCGTAGTCAGCATCATCGAACCCACCAGAATCAGCGCCGGAGCTGTAGCCGCGCTCGGAACAATCCCGATAAACGGCGCAGCCACCATCGCCACAAGAAACAGCAATCCAGTCACAATCGCCGTAACCCCGCTGCGCCCACCCGCCGCCACTCCGGCAGTCGACTCCACATAACTCGTCACTGTCGATGTCCCGGTAAGCGACCCCGCCACAGTTGCCACCGCGTCCGTAAACAAAATGCGGTTCAGTCGTGGAATCGTGTGATCCTGCGCCAGCAACCCCGCCCGTTTGGTCACCGCCACCAGCGTGCCCAGGTTGTCAAAGAGGTCCACAAAAAAGAAGACAAAAACAATCTCCACCAGCCCTACGCGCAGCGCACCCGGAATATCCAGCTTGAACGCAGTAGCCGTCAAACTCTGCACCCCGCCCGCCGCCGGAACCCAATGCACCAGCCCCATTCCCCAAGCCGCGCCGGTCACCACCAGCACACCAATCAGGATCGACCCCTTCACCTTCCAGATCTCCAGCGCCACCATCAATCCCAGCCCAAGCAAAGCCAGGGCCGTATTCGGATCCTTGATATTCCCCAGCTGCACCAGCGTCTCAGGACTCTTCACCACCAGCCCCGCCTTGGTCAGCCCGATAAACGCAATAAACAGTCCAATTCCGCAAGCCACAGCCGCATACAACTCCTGCGGAATCGACTTTAAAATCAGCTGCCGAATCCCAAACGCAGTCAACAGCAGAAAGATCACGCCGGACAGAAACACCGCCCCCAGCGCCGTCTGCCAGGGAATATGCATCTTCAGGCAAACCGTGTAGGTGAAGTAAGCGTTCAGCCCCATCCCCGGCGCCAGCGCAATCGGATACCGCGCAACCACCCCCATCAAAATCGAGCCAAACGCCGCCGACAGGCAAGTCGCAGCGGTAACGGCAGGCAAAGGCATCCCGCTCAGCGAGAGAATCGAAGGATTGACCACCACGATATAAGCCATGGTCAAAAACGTAGTCACCCCGGCCAGCACTTCCGTGCGCCAATTGGTGCCCAGGCGAGAGAACTCAAAATAGCGTTCCAGCGAATTCCGCATAGTTGATTAAGCCAAGCAAACCACAACCCAGCCAAATCCCCAAGCAATTTCCCATCCAGGAGCAGCCACCCGATCCTCAATTTACGCTGTGCCACGCGGCCAGATTCAAATCTCACAAACTCCCGCCGCCGCGCAAAGCTCTTTGTATCAACAGCTTGCCGTGTCCAATTTAGAGGCTAATCACGTAGCAGGTGCATGGTATACTCGGAGGCCATACGGGGTACATCTTGGAACACTCTGAGGCTCTGGACGATCAACAGCTGCACGAAGCGGTCGCGGCAGGCCCGCGCACTGGAATCGCTGAGATCTCAACACCTCCAATTGAACTGACCGTAGTCATCCCGACATTCAAAGAACGGCTGAACGTACCGATTCTTCTCGAGAAACTGAAGACCGTCCTGGCCCATATCGAGTGGGAAGTACTCTACGTCGACGACAACTCGCCGGATGGCACGGCAGATACTGTTCGCGAGATTGCCCTGCTCGACCGGCGCGTCCGCATAATCGAACGGATTGGCCGTCGAGGGCTCTCCTCAGCCTGTGTCGAAGGCATGATGGCTTCAGCCGCCCCCTACATCGCAGTCATGGATGCGGATTTGCAACACGATGAGAGTGTTCTTCCCGATATGCTGCACAAAATCGAGAGCGAGAAACTGGATGTAGTCATCGCCAGTCGCCGCATGGCCGGCGGCAGCATGGGCGACTTTGCCAAAGGGCGCGTCAAGCTCAGCGACCTGGGTAGCAAGGTCAGCAAGCTCGTCTGCCGATGTGATGTCAGCGATCCGATGAGCGGCTTCTTCCTGGTTGAGGCGCGATTCTTTCGGGCGCTCGTGCCCCGCCTTACGGGTTCAGGCTTCAAGATCCTGGTGGATATTCTGGCATCCAGCCCAACCCCGCCTCGAGTCGGCGAGGTGCCATATCGTTTTCGTACCAGGCAACTCGGCGAAAGCAAACTGGACGTCAACGTTCAGTTGGAATACATTTTTCTGGTTATCGATAAGCTGGTAGGCAAGTGGCTTCCCACTCGGTTCGCGCTCTTTGTACTAGTGGGCGCGCTGGGCGTTGTAGTCCACCTGGCGGTTCTGGCTCCGCTCTATCTCAACCACCGCCACCACTTTCCGCAGGCCCAGTTGATTGCCACGGCCGCAGCCATGACCTTTAACTTCTTGCTGAACAACGCTGTCACTTTCCGCGACAGACGTCTGCATGGCTGGCGGATTGCGACTGGCCTGCTCACCTTCTATGCTGCCTGTTCGCTGGGCGCGATAGTCAACGTGGCTTTTGCGAACATGCTGATGCGGCAAGGGGTTCCCTGGTATTTCGCGGGAACCGCGGGAACAGGCATCAGTTCAGTTTGGAATTACGGCGTGAATGCTGTAATTACCTGGCGCCGCGGCCGCGCATGAGCTGAGTCAGCAAGACGTGTCAAATCGAAAGGGAGTCTGTCTGAATGGAAATTGTTGCGCCTGAGAGTAATCTGCGGGCTGGTGTGTTGCCCTCGTCGCCCCGGCTTCGATTTCTCATTCTGGCTGTGCTCGCCGTCATGGCCGCCATTTCGACTTCCGTGGGTATCAAGGAGGGCGCCTTTTCGAATCCGGCCTGGGAGGGCACGGACTTCCAATGGAGCGGCGCACATCTTCTCGCCCAGCACGAAGACCCCTGGTACCTGTTCATTCATCAGCTGGACCAGGGGAAAATCATTCTTGGGCAACAGCCGAATTATCTGGCTGAACTCTTTGTGCTGCTTGGGCCGCTTGGCCGCATGCCCTTCGAGCAGGCCGTGATCTGGTGGTGCGGGTTCAATCTCATCTTCACTGGATGCATCCTCTACATGATGAGCAGGATGTTCTCTCTGGATCGCGACCATACACTCCTGGTCACGTTCTCGCTCATGGCTTCCATGCCCTTCCGTGTCACATTACACCTCGGCCAGCACGCCCTTTTCATTCTGCTCATGTTGTGCCTCACCTTCTACCCTCGAAATCTTCTGGTGAAGGGGTTCGCGCTGGGCCTGAGCTATAGCAAATACAGCTTTGGTCCATTGATCGTGATGATGCTTCTCGTGAAGCGGCGCATAGGCATCGTGCTCCTCTCGTTTATCCCACCGTTGTTGGGATTGTTGGTGGCATGGCACATGCTCGGAGGCAGTCTGAAAGTCCTGGCCCTTGAGCCTTTTGCTTCGGCCAAGATAGCCATGGGCCCCGGCAGCGCCGACATCATGACCCCGCTGGAGGCACTCCTGCGCACCGTTGGCGTGGCCCCGAGCCTGACCTTTTCCATTCCGGCAGCGATCGGTCTGCTCGCCGCAGCCATAGCTGCGATCTGGATCGGCCGGAACAAGCGCATGGAAGAGCGATTGCAGTTTGCCGTCGCCATCGTTTTGACGCTGATCTGTCTGAAGCACGTGATGTATGACTTTGTGGTGCTGGTCGTGCCGGTAGCCGCAGCCGTCATGGCGCCGCGTTCGAAAGCCCGCGCGATCGTGCTCCTTTGCGCATTTCACTTCTGGTTCCTGACTCCGATCATCCACTATTTCTATTCCGACCGCGTCTATACACTCGAGGTTCTGATTTATTCGCTGATCTTGCTGGCCATGGGAATCGCCACTGCGAAGTTGTACCCCGCGTTGACCTCCCGCATCGAAACAGTCCCGGCCAGCCATTGAGATCCGTTCCCAGGTTCGACGAAGGCGAGAAGCGGGTGCCCCACATCTCGCCCTTGAGATGTGGGATTCTCTGAGTCTGACCAAGCCGTCCATGAGCGGCATACTGGCCCGAAGTCGAATTCCGGCTAAGCTCTTTCCGCACCCGAACCAGCCTGACACCCACAGCCAATTGCCGGACGCCGATTGCGCAGCGTCGCCTCACGATTGCTCTGCGTCTGTCGCGGATTGCGCAAAATGCGCGACTGCGACTGCGATTTGTGCATCCATATTCAGCCGGCCCAGTTCAGCCGGCCCAGTTCAGCCGACCATGCCAGGAAATCAGAGCTTCAAACTAGCCGCTGCCCCGGAGTAAGCCACCGATTTTTCGGATTCCGTTCCCGCCGAAATACCCACCCCATGCCCACGCCGAACCACCACCACATGAAAACTCCGCTTCTCCAACATCCCGGGAAAACTGCCCAGGCGAGCACCAATGGTCAGCGTACGCGCCGCATCGTCCCAGTGCATGGCGATGGTAGCGTGCGTGCCCTTTTCGTAGTTGTAGTTGTCGTTCTCATCTTCGTAGAGCGTGAAGTTTCCATCCGCGCCGGGGTAAATCCTCAATTCAATTGGGTCTTCCGGCTTTTCAGTTGTCCACTCCATCGTTGGACCCAAAGGTAAAATCGAGCCCGCGCGAATGTATAACGGCAGCTTTTCCAGCGGCGCTGTGGCCTGGATCGTTTGTTCTCCTTCGAGCTTCTCGCCGGTCCAGAAGTCGTACCAGGTGGCTTTGGGCAAGTAAACTGAACGGCTGGTCGCGCCTTGGATATAAACCGGGTTCACCAGAATCGAAGGGCCAAACAAGAACTCGTCGCCGGTATTTTGCGCTCTGACATCCGTCCGCCAATCCATCACCAGGGGCCGCATGATTGTGTAGCGTTCATTTGTCACGCGCCACGCCTCGGAGTAGATATAAGGCATCAATCGATAACGCAAAGTGTCGTAATCGACGAGGATTTTCTGCGCATCCGGGCCATAAGACCAAAGCTCGTTCTGGCTGGGATTGCGTGTGCCGTGGACGCGAAAGATAGGCGAGAACGTGCCGAACTGAAACCAGCGCACGAACAATTCGCGGAACTTAGGATCGTTCAAGTCCCCACCCGAGATGAAGCCGCCAATATCCGTAGTCCAGTACGGCATACCCGAGACGGCATAGTTGAGGCCGGCGGAAATCTGACGCTGAAACGTAACAAAATCCGACAGAACATCGCCCGACCACGCAGTGACCCCGTTGCGCTGCGACCCTGCATAGGCTGAGCGCGACAGGATAAAGACTCGCTTCTTATCTGAAGCAGCCCGCTGCCCATCGGCCACACCGCCAGTGTGGAAGTTGGGGAAGACATTGGCGTAGCGCGCTCCGCTGCCCAGCGAAAGCTGATGGTCGACGAGGATGTTTTCCTCGCGGCCTTCAGTCTCTGGCTCGTCGGTATCGAGCCACCATGCGTCCACGCCATTGGGCGCGCCACTCTTGAATAGCGCTGTGTTGGCGTTCTCCCAGTAATATTTCCGGGCGGCCGGGTTGGTGGGGTCGTAAAGCGCCTGACCCAGCGGATGAAAGCCTCCGACCTTGGTCTTGGCGATGAACCAGCCGTTTTTGTCCATGGTGTCGTACTCTTTGGAGCCGGGACGGAAGTAAGGCCAGATGGAAACCATCAGGTGAAAGTGCTTGTCGTGCAGATCTTTGATCATCCCTTCAGGATCAGGATAGTTGGGATTCCACTTCATCTCGCCCATGGTGATCCACCAGAACCAGTCCTGGACGATGTTGTCCACCGGGATATGCAGGGCGCGATACTTGGCCGCAACCGCCTCTATTTCGGCTTGCGATTCGTACTTGTTCTTGCACTGCCAGAAGCCGTAGGCCCAGCGGCCAAACATGGGTGCGTCGCCGGTGAGTTCGCGGTAATGGTTAACGATCTGGTCTGGTTCAGGACCGGCAAGGAAGTAATAATCGATTTTGTCGGCTACTTCGGCACTCAAGTAGAGCATGTGGACGAAGCGATTATTGACGCGCGACCGCGAAGGGTTATTCCAGAAGATGCCGTAGCCATTGGATGAGACGAGCAGCGGGATCGCAATGTTGGTGTTTTCCTGTGAAAGATCCACGGTTTCGCCGCGATAGTTCCACACACCGGCCTGATGCTGGCCCAATCCGTACAAACCTTCCTTCGAACCGTAGATAGCGAAGAAGACTTCAGCATGGCTGGTCTTTTCACCATTCACTTCCGCTGGGATCAACTGGCGATAGCTGTCAGTGGTAAGCGTGCGTCCAGCCAAAGTTTCGTAGGCCATCGCGCCGCTCTGCCGATCGATAACTGCCTTGACTTGAGACGTGGTGAGCGTGATTTTCTTGTCGTCGGATTCGACGGTGAACTGCGCCGGGGGCCAATCGCGCTTGGCGAGAACTCCATCGGAAGAATGCTCGGGAGCGGCCGGCTCGGGACCGTAGGTGATGTGCAGAATGGCCGACGCCGTGACCTGGATACGCAATACGCCGGAGGTTTGATGCACCTCCAGCCCATCGGAGATTTGTGTGAAGCTGGCGACGGGGTTTGGCGGGTTCCACTGGGCGTTTGCACTGACCACCATTGAAAGGCAGACAACTGAAAGGCAGGCAATGGCGGACATCAAGTGAGCGAGGCAGTGCAAGGTACGGCGAAGCAGCATGGTCACGGAGACAGCTCCTTTTTCCCGCGTAAGGGCGCCACACGACTATAGCTAAAAGGGTTTAGCAGGGGCAACGGTAAACGCATTCAGGCTGCGGTAATTTCCGGCTTGGCTGCGAATCGGAGGCAATCCAACGCTGCCGCGAAGTGACCGCGCGATACCCATCGCTCGATGAGCGACTCGGCCTGAATGCGTCAGTCGAGATACCCCGGCGCCAGAGTTGAATAAACAGAAGACGTTCTGTCGGGAACCACAATTGCCGGCGTGCAGGGCGGTTACTTGATGAGCTGGTTCTCGGTAAAGAAATCAAGCAGATTCTGAGGCGAGTTGTCGCCGAAGAGCACCTCTTGCATTCGATCCGCCTCCGCAGCTTCAGAGGCACTGCGCGGAAAAAGGTCCGTCTCATACGCAAGGAGTGCGGCTTCCACATCCTCCGCGTTCGCGGCGATGGCCTTCGCCAGTTCAGCGCCGTCGTACATTGCGAGATTGGCACCTTCGCCCGATGGCGCCATCAAGTGCGCCGCATCGCCAAGCAGCGTTACGCCGGGTACCCGGGTCCATCGGTGTTCGATCGGGAGCGCATAGATAGCGCGGGGTACAGGGTCGGTCTCACCGTCGGTGATGAGCGCTGTCAGCTCCGGAGCCCAGCCGTTGAATTCTTTGACGACGCAGGCCAATGCAGCCACCGCGTCGGAGAAGTCGATGCTGTCAATCCAGTCCTCCGGCTTGTTCAACGCCACGTACGTGTGCAGCACACCATTGGGCTCGCGGTGCGCGACGATACCTTTTCCCGGCGCTAGCGCAGACAGCGCGCCACCGCCAACCGCTTCCGCGCTTGCCTTGTGACGGGTGTCGCTGTCAAACAGATACGTCTCGATGAATGAGGCGCCGACATACGCCGGTATTGCCTCCGAAAGCAGTGGGCGAACCTTCGACCAGGCGCCGTCGGCGCCCACAAGGAGCTCAGTCGTCACGGTTGAGCCATCAGCAAAGGTCAACTCGTGCCGCCCGCCGCCGAGCGGAGCCGCAACTCTGAGTTTGTGTCCCCACCGCACCGTGTCGGGAGGGAGTGACTCAAGCAAAATCCGACGAAGGTCTCCTCGGGGTACCTCAGGTCGACCGCCTGTGCCGTCGTCGCGCTCATCAAGCAGGACGTTGCCGTCCTTGTCGAGTACTCGCGATGCCTGACCCCCAGGATGGATAATCTCGAGGAACTTATCGAAGAGTCCCGCAGCTTTGAGTGCGAGCTGCCCGTTGTATTCGTGGATATCGAGCATTCCCCCCTGAGCTCGCGCGTTTGCCGAGGCTTCCGCTTCGTAGATCACCGCTCGAATACCGTGAACGTGGAGGACTCGGGCAAGTGTCAGGCCGCCGAGCCCGGCGCCGATGATCGTGACTGGCGTGTTCATAGTGTCTCCTTACGAGTGAACCAATGAGCGGCTGCTTGTCTGATGGATTGCTCCTTCGGTTCGCTGTCAGAAGCCCAGGCGACAAACCCATCCGGACGTATCAGTACAGCGCTCAAGCCGAGTTGTTCTTTCGCGCGGTCCGAAACATACTTCAGCTGTTCGCCGTATTCGCTCACCAAAGTTTTGAGTGAAGCATTGCCATCGAAATCGAGCAGCATTCCCTGGCCATCGTGCATGAGCTCGCCAATTCTTGCACCCTCTTCGAACTCAAAGTTGGGAACGCTGTGGCCTACGAGCGGGTGATCACCCCCGAGATCGTAGTGTGTGGTGACACCCCACAATCGTCCTGCAACGTAGGTGGCGCCATCGCATGTCTCTATCAGGTCGCGGAAGATCGCATTCAGCGCGCGGGCGCCTGGATCGGGCTTCATGATCGCAGCCTGGGCGCGTGACCAATCCAGAACCTTTGCACCAATCGGGTGCCGTTCGGCGTAGTAGGTATCCAACAAACCTTCCGGAGCTCTCTCGTGGATGGTTGCGGCGAGCTTCCAGCCAAGGTTCATGGCATCGCCCAGCCCAAGGTTAAGTCCCTGGCCTCCTAACGGGGCGTGAATGTGCGCCGCATCGCCGGCTAAAAGGACTCGTCCGTTGCGGTAGGTTGTGGCCTGCCGTGCCCGGTCAGTCCATGTGGTTGCGATATGCAGAGCACTGACAGTGACGTCGGTGTTCGAGACGCGGCGCAACACCTCTTGCACGTGTTCCAGCGTGATCGGCTTATCTGCTCTATGAAATGCCCCGCCATCAAAGTCCTGGATCCCCAGATAGCCAGGCTGCGATTGCAAGTACATGCCCGTTGGTGTCATGTTTCTGCCTGGTTTGAGCTTCTCCGGATCGACAAGGTCAACGTGAGCAGAGTAGCCGGTAAATTCCGGCTCTGTACCGGCGAATTCAAAACCGCCTACCTTACGAACAACACTACGGGCTCCATCGCAACCCACGAGCCATTGGCATTGGAAAGATCGGTTACCACTGGCAACAGTGACTCCGTCTTCGGTTTGATCGAAGTCAGTGATGGCAAGCCCGCGCCTGATATCTACACGCAGGGCTTCTGCGCGTCGAGTCAGGACCGTTTCAAGCTCCTCCATTTCCGATAACAAACTTGTGCCGGTGGAGCTCGGAAGACGATACCTCCACTGTGAGGCGTCGATATTGCCGGAAAGCAATGGGATGCCGGCGAAGTGCCCTACCTGACGACGTGGCCCTTGTACGGCATTGGAGTGAGGGTCTTTCAGGCGCTTTGGCACCTCAAGTTGTTCCAATAGCCCCCGGCGGTACAGTGCTTCAACAGAGAGAGCATTGAGCCCCCGTATTCCGAAAGGAAGTTGCTTCAAGGGCGAGTGGAAATTCTCGGCCTTTTCGAGCATCAGGACGGAACATTTCGCCAAGGCCAGCTCACAGGCAAGAAAAAGGCCTACCGGGCCAGCCCCGGAGATGATGACGTCGTAGACCGGTTGATGTTGATCGTTACTCAGAAGGAAGCTCCAGAGACGTTTATGGAACGCCATTCCATGATTATGGAATGACGTTCCACTTATGTCAAGATAGAGCATGGCCAAAAGAACACACAGCGCCAAACGACGCGAGGAATCGCTCTCTCGGGAACGCATCATTGAAGCGTCGATCGAGCTGTTGGACTCGAGCGGTGAAGAGGGTCTGACGTTCCGCGCGCTGTCCGAACGGCTAGCCACCGGTCCCGGAGCTATTTATTGGCACATTGCCAACAAGAGCGATTTGCTTACCGCCGTCTGCGACGCCGTGGTCGCGCGCACGATGGAGGAGACTGTCGTCACGACACCGGAGGCAACGATTCGCGCTGTCGCGCTGGGCCTGTTCGATGTGATCGACGAGCATCCATGGGTGGGCTCTGCGCTCACAAGCACCCCGGGGCTGTCGCCCGTCGTGCGCATTCTCGAACCCATAGGCCAGCAGATTCGCGCTCTTGGCGTGCCGGACGAGCAACAGTGGGCGGCGGTGGGCGCGTTGATGGCCTACATCCTTGGCGTCAGCAGACAGAACGCGGCCAACGGGCAGCTCGCGCGAACGCGGAGCCTTGATCGATCCGACTTCCTGAAGGCTGTGTCGACTGCGTGGTTGCAGCTCGATCCGGACGAGTACCCGTTTGCACGAAGTGTAGCCGGACAGCTACGAGATCACGACGACCGGGTAGATTTTCTTGCGGGGATTGATCTCATACTTAAAGGCATCGACGCACCGCGGCGGCGCTCACGTTCTCAATACAAACAGGCGCATCGCAACGGGTAGGCCGTGGCTTGCGTTCCGTGCGAGCGGATCGTTACTGATATACGCGCTTCTCTTCCTTCATCGTGTTGGGCCAATCGCGGGTTTTCGACCAGTGCGAAATCGCCGAGTATCAAATCGAGACTATAAAGAAACCAAACCGGTTCGGAGGCAACCACTCAGCATTATTCGCACGAACCTATTTATCGACTTGTCTGTCGCCGCCTCTCGTTTGCATGGAATTAACTCTGTTTGGTGCATAATAGAGATGGAGTGAGAAGTCCGGCGCCCGGTAGCATTCCAAGTTATCCCCAGCTATCCCCAGTTTCACCGCAGATTTGGTGTCTCTGTTCTCAGCAAAAAGTGCGCAAATGGGGCGCAAATCGCCGGTTAATCGCGCCATAACGACACCGAAAACAGATCGTAAGTCATTTATTCAGTTAGAGATAAGTCAAGAAAAGTAATACCACCCCGGTTTTCTCCTCTCTTTGTTTGCTTTTCGGTAGGCTAGCTACCAGTAGCAAGACCCGACTGTAGTAGGAGGCGCGTTTCAACTTTCTTGCTCCGTTCGCGCTGCTGCAAAAGACATGCCCTTAAGCATGCGGCTGGCTGATGGCGTACAGATACCAGGCCGCATGAGGCAACCATCCTTCGGTCCAACGCCAGTCTTCGTCCATTCCAGTAACGGCAAACCCCTGATTGAAGGCGATGCCATCCTCGTTGTCCGACCCCGAGGTAATTCCGTTGATGATCGCGCCCGAAGCGTTTGTGTACTTGTAAGAACGGAAGAACATATAGGCTGCATTGCCATGGCCGCTGCCCATCAGCATGCTGGTGTCGAAGGGGTTGCGACCGAGAATCCAGTGCAGTTGATTCCAGGCATACGAACGCAACTGCGATTGAAACTCTGGCTTGTCCGCGAAGAGCGGAAGCGCCATCCTGGCAGCTGCCGCCAGCGAAGCAAGCCGCGCATTCTCTCCCTGCCACCAGGGAGCTGCCTCTGTGTCATGAGGAAAAAAGAAGGCCGTACGTATCGTCCCGTCACTCATTCTTACCAATTGACGTGCGTATCCAAAGGGGTTGTTGACTTCTCCTGTCACTCTGATCTCAAACTGCAGGGAGCGCTCTACGGCCTCTGTGACCGCCGTCTTCTGGGCCGCTGATGCGATCTGCCTGTACTCCAGCAAGCTGATTAAAGGCAGACCTGCATCGGAGGGATGGAAATAAGGGCGCTTGCCATCATCGGCTCTCCAGTAATCGTGCCACTCACCCGAGGTGGTAAGTCTCGCCATCAATCGATTCGCCCGAGAAGCCGCGGCTGAGCGATACGCATCTTTGTGTGTCGCATTGTAGAGCTCGGTGGCCGCCATCAAAGCGCAATAGTCGTCGAGGATATTCTCTACACCATCATTCAGCAGCTCCGGGTTGTGTGCATTCAGAAATGCAAACGCCTCTTCAGCAGTTTTGAGATACTGATCGCGGGTGAACTCTCCGTCAACGGGCATCGTACTCGCGAGCGCCAAGGCTGCGATCGCCATCCCGCCGCCAGCGCGAAAGCTTGCCTCGTAAGCGTGTGGCCCTGCTGCCTTGTCGATGCTCTCGGTGGAGTCTGACGCCTTCGTCTTGATCTGCGTCCGCCAATTGGGGTTTCCGATGATCCGGTCTTGTGCGAGCTTCCCCTTGCCAGGTGCGGAGATAGTCTCGAAAAAGGAGCCTTTCGGCCGCTTGATGCGCACCAAAAAATCGGCTCCGTAGAGACCCTCGTCCAGAAGCCGTCTTTCATACTCGGTGAAGTTATCATCTTTCCGCGACTCAAGCGCTCTGTAACTTTTCAGCAGACTCCACGCAACCAGCGGGACCTGCTGCGGATTGAAATAAGACGTGGGATTCTGATGCGAAAGATGGATCCCATAGTCTCCAGTAGCGTCATACCATCCTCCATGCGCATCGACAAAGCCTCCTTGTTTCCCGGGCAACGGCAAATGGCGATCCGCTCTGTCCATGGACCCACTGGCGCGCTGGCTCTTGAAGTAGAACACCACATTCGAGAGCGTGTTCCGCTCCAGAACATTGTCGTTGATCTCGAATGGGCAGGAGCTTACCTCTGCATTAGCTGCGCGAACGGTGAGGATATAGTGTCCAGGTTTCTGCCACGATGAGAAGTCCGCGGTCCAGAAGTTTTGGCCATTCCAGGCATAAACCTCTCCGGATGGTTTGAGCGCATCCTCGAAGACGGTTTTCCCTGTCTCCGAATCGATCAACAAAAACCGGGTAAGACGGTCCTGCGCAGAGCCGGCAACAAGCGCCTGCTTCGGCGCCAGGAGGTCATAGCCCACCTGGTCCACCAGCACGCGGATTTGACCTGAACAAAGCCGGCAGAAAACAGCGTTCAAGGCAACGAACAGCAACAGCCTAATCTTGTAAATAACGTAATCTCCTTTGCAAACAAACTCGACCGTTCAAATAGTGTAGTGATCACTGCTGATCTTTGGTACTGTTATTTAGGAAGTGTCCTATGCGCGGAATTCCCCTCATGGTGCTCAGCATTCTGCTCGCTGCTCCGGCTCTCCCAGCTGAGGCTCCTGCGATGTCTTCGAACGCCGTGGTTGGTTATGTTTTCCCGCAAGACAACGTCCTTCAACCAGGTCAAATCGATGCCCGCAGCTTGTCTCGCATCAACTACGCCTTCGCTAACATCGAGAACGGCCGGATGGTGACCGGATTTAGCGCCGACGAGAAGAACTTCGCATATCTTGAGTCCCTGAAGCAGCAAAATCCGAAGCTCACAGTGCTTGTCTCTGTCGGAGGATGGCTTTGGTCGACGAACTTCTCCGATGTTTCTCGTTCGCGGCAGAGCAGGGAAGTCTTTATCCAGAGCGTGATGGAGTTTCTCACCCGGTACGATCTTGATGGATTGGACATCGACTGGGAGTATCCAGGCATGCCGGGTTCCGGTCACCCCTTCCGGAGCGAGGACAAGCAGAACTTTACGCTGCTTCTGAAGAAATTACGGAGCCGATTCGATGCGGAGACGGGCAAGACACACAGGCGCCTCTATCTCACCATCGCTGCAGGGGCCTCGGACGAGTTCCTGGCCCATACCGAGATGGCAAAAGTCCAGCTGTATGTAGACACAGTCAACCTGATGACGTACGACTATTACGAATCGAGTTCAGATAATATCACTGGCCATCACGCACCGCTCTTCACCAGCCCTGCCGATCCGAAAAAAGATTCTGCCGATACATCGGTGCGGGCCTTCGTGAAGGCTGGCGTTCCGCCAGACAAGATTCTGCTCGGACTGCCGTTTTATGGGCACACCTGGGGCCAGGTTGAAGATCGTGAACATGGTTTGTATCAGCCAGGGAAGCCGATCCCAGCTGTTTATGCCCCGTATCACTTGATTGCAGAATCCATGCTCAACCACGGATTCGATCGTTACTGGGACTCAAATACTTCGACCCCCTATCTCTACAGCCCCGAGAAGAAGATCTTTGTCTCCTACGAGGATCCGGAATCTATCACCGCAAAATGCAGCTACGTGCTTGCGCATAAGTTGGGCGGGGTCATGTTTTGGGACTACTCGGGCGATCCTTCCGGAACTCTGCTTCGCGCCATCCACGATTCGCTGTCTCCGCAAGTGGCCGGGAGTCCCAACGAAAAATGACTGCGACCAGCTTCCAGGCATCAAGTCCCATAGCGGAAACGATTCCATCCCGCATCGTCTCCATCGACATCTTCCGCGGCCTGACCATGGCTTTAATGATCTTTGTCAACGCTCTCTCGGACGTGCCGGGTCTACCCTGGTGGACCTATCACGCGCACGCGAGTGAAGACGTAATGACTTACGTCGACATGGTCTTTCCATTTTTCTTGTTCATCGTTGGCATGTCATTGCCTTTATCTGTCGCGCAGAGACTGAAGCGCGATTCCTCTCTGCCTTCCCTTTGGCTGCATGTAGTCCTCCGAGTCGTTGGGCTGGTCGCTCTCGGTCTCATCCTTGCAAACGCAGAAAAGGCCGACCCATCGAGGATGGGGATCAGCGGCAGTCTTTGGGCTTTCTTCGGCTTGATCAGCGCCGCCCTGTATCTCAACGTTTATCCGAAATCTGAGCGCTACCCTGCATACTCCAGGGTCCTCCGAACCGTGGGCCTCGTTGGAGTCGTTGTCATTTTCGCAGTGTTTCGGAGAACAACGAGCGATGGCCATATTGGATGGATCGACCCGTCTTATCCCGAGATCCTGGGACTCATCGGTTTCAGCTATCTTGCCGTTGCTCTTCTCTATATTCCGACGCGCCGCTGGAAGTGGGCAGCTTCTGTCTGGTTTGCCCTGCTCCTGGCGCTGTGCATATGCTCGACTGCCAGGCTGATTACGTTTCCTACACGTCTGCCCCTCTACATTTGGCCGTTTGGCAACGGAGCGATGGCCTGCATCGTTATGGCGGGAGTCCTTGCCTCCCAGATATTTCTAGGCATCGATCACCGCCCTTCTTCAAAGCGCGCCGTGACGGTGGCAGTCTGCTTTGCTATTGCCATGCTGATAGCAGGATGGATATGCATTCCGCTCGGGATCTCGAAAATACGAGCCACTCCCACATGGTCGCTCTGGAGCATCGGGGCCGGCATGCTTTTGTTTACGCTTCTCTTCTGGGTATGCGATGTGAAGCGTTGGACTGCCTGGGCGTTCTTGATCCGGCCAGCCGGCTCGAATGCTTTGCTGACCTATCTGCTGCCAGACCTTTGGTATTTCCTGCTGACCTTCCTGGGGATCACGTATCTGGATACGCACCTAATGCTCGGCGCAGCTGCAGTGATCAAGACGTTCGCGTTTACTCTGGTCATGCTGATCCTTGCCTCGCTGCTCACCAGGGCGAGACTGAGACTTCAACTCTGATGGGTTCGGCTTGAGCACGGGGCAATTCGAGATCGTCGGCTTGAAAACTTACCTCTGAATAGCGATGTGCGACACATCGATGGCCGTAACAGACGGCTCGCCGTAATTCGCCGCATATACATACCCAGAGTCAGGATCAACCGCAATAGCATACGGATTCCTGCCGGCGTCATATGTGCCAATCACGATATTCTTAGCGCCGTCGATTGCGGTGACACTGTTGCTGTGAACATTCGCAACATAAACGCGGTTGTGTACCGAATCAACGGCAACTGCCTGGGGATGCTTGCCTACACGCAGCGTGGCCACGACTTTCCCCTTTGCCGCGTCAATGGCGCTGACTGTCTCATCGCCGTAGTTCACGACGTAGATCATCTGCGTCACTGGATTGACGGCCACCGCGCAGGGGATGGCCCCTACAGGAATGGTGCTCACTTCATGAGTCTTCTCGTTCAGAGCAACGATATCGCCAGTGCCGGTATGTGCCAGATAAAGAGTGCCCGAAGGTTCGTCGAAAGCGATGCCCCAGAGATGCGCTCCGACCGTGACTTTATTTATGGATCCAGTTGCGCCATCGACAATGCGGATGTTGGGATCTTCGTAACCCATGAGAAAGATCGTGTTGTTGCGGGAATCGACAGCAATTCCATCGGCTGTGCCGGCCTTGAGTGCCTGCGCTGTATTCGTCGCGCCGTCAATGACCGTTACGGCATTGCTATAAGTATTGGTCACATAGACTTTATCGCTGGCCTCGTTCACCGCCAGCACATACGGGTGGGACTCGCCCTTGACCGTCGCGATGACCGTATCCTGCCTGCCGTCGATCACACTGATTGAACCGCTTCCGGTGTTGGCAACATAAATTCGGTTCGTAACTCTATCGATGGCGATCGAGATGGGTCCGCTCCCGACCTTAACCGTGTGCTTCGCGCCGGTACGTTCGTCGGTGACCGACACCGTACCCGCATCTTCATTTACGGCGTAAACCTTGTGCGTAGAGGGATTGATCGCTACAGCAAGGCTGGTGATCATCCGGCCCGGCGGCGCATCGCTTTGCGCATGCGCAGCGGTAGTCACACCCGCGAGAGCCACCGCAATCAACACAACGCAGGTGGGCAAAGCGCGTAGAAAGCGAGAGACGTAAGAAATCAGGCGGTAAGTGCAGACCTGAGGGTTCACGATGTGATAAAACCTCGTAGTGGAACTATATTATCAAACGTAACAAAGTCCCGTTTCGAACGGCAAAAAATATTCTGCATGGCGAGGAAGGTCCATCGATGATTCGGCACTTGCGCTCTCTCAGCCTCATGGCTGCTCTCGTTTTCATTGCAACGGCCGCCTTCGGCCAGAACCAGGCCTTTCATGTTCTCGCCTTTCACTCCATGCATGTGGAGCAGGATCATATGGACTTTACCGCGCAGGCCATACCTTTTTTCGAGGAGATGGCCAAGCGGGATCATTTCGATTTCAAAGCGACGACAAATTGGGATGATATGAACCCCACTGTCCTGAAGCAGTATCAGGTTGTTCTATGGCTCGACGATGCACCTTCGACAGCCGCACAGCGCGCGGCCTTTCAGGATTACATGGAGCATGGAGGAGCATGGTTGGGCTTTCATATCGCGGGATATATGGATAGCCGCAAGACCTGGCCATGGTTCGCCGACTTCTTGGGAACGATCTTCTACGGCAATAGCTGGCCTCCGCTACCGGCTACGCTGACGATCGACGATCCATCTCACCCGGCCGTGAGGGGACTTCCAGCGAGTTTTGAATCGCCTGCCAACGAGTGGTATAGCTGGAAGCCAAACCCTCGCCACAGTCCTGACATCAAAGTGCTGATGACGCTTGCAGCTTCCAATTATCCGCTGGGATTCAAAGACACCCTTGCCGGTGGCGATATTCCTGTTACGTGGACCAACACGAAGTACAAGATGATCTATACCAATATGGGCCACGGAAATAAGGTTCTCACTAATCCGCAGCAGAATCTCTTCTTTGAAAATGCTCTGCTGTGGCTCGCCGACCGCCTGAAGTAGCTATTACACTGCTCATTCAGCGGCCGCAGCGGAAGGCAATAACGTCAACGAAGAACAGAAAGCGCTTGAATATGGAAACTCCTGAAGTATTTCTATTGATTTGGGGTGGTCTCATCCGTATCCAGTTTTTGTGGATCAAGATGCAGTTCGCGATATGTGTCTCGTAACTTATCCTTCAGATCTTTGTATTTCCGATATTGTTCAACTTCCCGCTTCGCATCTGCACCGCGCCCCAGTCTCTGATACACGGTGCTTAGACGAAAGTGGATCACGGCGTTGGTGGGGTCTATTTGAACGGCGTGTTCCAGAAGCTTTTCTGCCTTTTCAGGCTGTTCCATTGCGGCCAGCGTTTTTCCCAGTTCATAGTTTGCTTCAGGGTCGTCCGGCTGCAGCTTTACTGCCTGCGAATACAGATCAAGCGCTTTCTTTTGATCGTTGCTGTCTTCGGCCATCCTTGCCAGCCTGAGATCTGCTTTCTCATCGAAAGGGTTCTGTGCCAGCGCGGCTTCGTACTCGGATTTGGCCTGGGCGCTCGTTTCTGCTGTCAGGGGTAAACTGTGCAGCATTTCTGCTAGCTCGAAGTGCAGACCGGGCAGGTTGGGGCTGATCTTCAGAGCTTCGCGATATTCTCGAATTGCTGCGGGAGTGTCCCCGCGCGTTGCGGCTTCATGGGCCATGACCTGATACATCAGCGCGGACTTGGGAGCCACTAGCGACAGGCTGAGGATTGCCTCCCGGGCCTGATCGGAATGGACGCGGTAGGCGGCATACAGGACTTCCTGATTTTCTGGGTCGAGAGTGCGAAGCACGCTGATCACTGTGGATGCTTTGTCGAGATCTTCTGTCGTTGTATAGAGCTCGATCAGTTCCAGGCCGGCTTCGATACGTACTTTCTTATCAGATAGCTCTGGGAAGGACTTTTCCAGGTCTGCGCGGGCCGCAACCGTATCGCCTGTACGCCGCTCGCCCATGCCCAGGAGCGCCTGAATCTTCCACAAATCCGGTTTGAGGCCTAGCGCCTGGCGAAGTTCGGGAATCGCGTCCGCGTAGTTCTGCTGAAAGAACAGGAGAACGCCCAGATTACCGCGAGCATCGATATTGGAGGGATCGAGTTCAAGAGCCGATCGAAATTCGGGGATCGCGGCGTCCGGCTTATTTTCACTCAGCAATCGGTGCGCTTCTCGTAGATGCGCAACGCTCTGCTGCTGTGGATCGGATACAGACTGCGAAAGGCATGGAGCCGCAAGACAAAGAACCATGAGCCACAGCGAACTACTGACGCCAATTCGGATCATGTCGAAATCGTATCGCGAATGAATGAACGCACACCACCAGAGAAAAATGCCTCAAGGACGGCAGCGGGAGCCGCCATCCTTCAGGCAGAGGAGAATTGTTAAAATTCGATTCGTGCGCTGATCTGCATGTTTCGGCCGCCGACCGTGGTGCCACCGATGGTTCCGGCGCCCTGCGGCCTGCCGGGAGTAGACAGATTAACGGGGTCATTGAAATTGCCGTCGGGAGCATCGAAGTTCGGGTGGTTGAATACATTGGAGGCATCGGCGCGGAACTGAAGATTCGCGCCCTCAAAGAGGTGGAAGGTTTTCCCGAGTGATGCATTCTGTGTGTCGATCCCATGCGCGCGGAGAGAATTTCGCCCCGAGTCGCCGAAGGTAAAGTTGTTCGCCATCACAAACGCCGCCGGGTTATACCACTCTTCGAGTGTCTTGTGGTTAGGGTACGCCGGGCCTTTCACATTCGGATACCAGGAACCGGCCAGCGTGTAGGACCCGTTGTTACCGTTATAGGTCACAGTAAACGGGTTTCCGGTTTGATTGATCGAGATTACAGAAACTTGCCAACCGCCGATGGCCGTATCCAGCAGACGGTTGTTGTTCAGGAAAGTCCTTCCCTTGCCGAAGGGCAACTGATACACCATGCTGGACTTCAGCGACTCTCGGATGTCGAAGTTGGACGGACCGTAGTTGCTGGCTGGGTCATGGAAGTTCTGGTAGTTGACGTTGCCACCCGCACCATTGAATGGCGAGACATCCATATCGTCCAGGTACTTCGACCAGGTATACGCCGCTGAGAACGCGATGCCATTTGCCAATCGTTTGTGTGCCTGCGCCTGCAACGCGTTGTAATTGGAGACCGCGTTGAACGTGCTTCCGCCGATCCCTTCGTACTGCGGATAAGGCCGGCCACTCGGGTCGTCGTTTAGCGACGCGTTTGCCAGCGGAACCTGATTGAGGTCACCCTTGAACTGCAGATTGGCGCCATGTCTTCCCACGTAAGCGACTTCTGCCGTAATTCCCTGGCTGAACTCGCGCTGCACGCTGAGCGACCAGGAGTACTGTTTGGAGAGCGGCGTGTGGTAGGGGTCGTAGTTTACGCTCTGGCCGTTGTAAGCGGTCGCCGACCTGGAGGCCTGAAGGTAAGGCAATGGCGTGGTCGTGCCATAGATCACCCCGGGGCCGGAGAGCGTTGTAATGGGGCTGATGCCGTTTGTCTGATCCTCGGCATTACCCGAGGAAGCATAGCCGTAGCCCGCGGCGTTATATCCATACTGATCGATGCTCCAAGGCGTAGTGTAGATGCCAAATCCGCCGCGGAGCACAGTGTTGGGTTTAGGCGTGTATGCGAAGCCGATACGCGGCAGCACGCCGCTGTAGACACTGGCCTGGGTCGTAGTACGGTGATTCGCGGGCGCGAACCACATTGCACCATTGTTTCCCGAGACGGCGTTGAAGATCGTTGGATCGAAGTCTCCCAGCCGTTCCTTGACTTCGCCCCAGCCCCGCTGAATCTGATAGCGGAGACCGAGATTCAAGGTGAGATTCGAGCGAAGCTTGAAGTCGTCCTGAACAAAAAGCTGCGGGCTTTTCTGCCTTGAGCCAAGGACAGGGGATTGGGGGTTTACCCCCCACGAATTCACATCGCCGATCAGGAAATCGGCCCAAGCGGCGCCACTGCCGATCGCCGTCTGGCTCGCTTGCGTGTAACTGCCGGAGAAGGTGAAGTCGCCGGCATCCACATTGCCCCACGGTGCGCAATTGCACTCGAGCATGATCAATTCGCCGCCGAAATGAAGGATATGTTTGCCGCGAATCAGCGTGACCACGTCGGAAGGCTGATAGGTATTCTGCGCATAAACGGTATTTGTACCGGGGTACGGCGAATCGCAGCAGTTATTGCCGTAGATATTGATACTGGGGAACAGATTGGCTTTTGCGTATTGCAGGCCGATCGTCGATGGGAAGTTCAAGCCCAAAGAGGCGGGAGTAAGAAAACTGCCGTGACGATTGAAGCTGAACCGCGCTTCATTCACAAACGTCGAGCTGATCGACCACACGTCGGATGTCTGACTGGAGTAATCCGAGGTGTCATCGTTACCGCACGCGACCGGGCACTTCCATTCCGAGTAGAGCGGCGCGTTGTTGTCTCCCTGTCTGATCGAGGAGGTCAGACGATTCTTGGCGCTGAAGTCATAGTCGATGCGACCGAAGGTGCTGAAGGCGGGGCTGGGGGTTTCAACTAGGTAGTAATAGTCGCCATTGATTCCCTGGCTGACATTTTGGTTCGGTTCCTGGAAGTACTGGAGAAGTTTCTTTGCGACGGGGTCAATCTCGCTCGCGGGGATCACATTGTCCGTAGCGTAGGGAAAGCGGCACATGTTGCCGCCCACTGTGGTCTGGGTCGCCGGATCGAAGAGTTGGCCCGTGTAGACAGTTGCACCATTGCAGGGATTGATGATGTTGTTCCCGTTGCT
>Ga0302326_10004302_pt1 | contig 33027 bp, 26 predicted proteins | sample Palsa_T0_3_FD_202264 | JGI IMG/M metagenome (GOLD analysis project Ga0302326, IMG submission 202264) | Peat permafrost microbial communities from Stordalen Mire near Abisko, Sweden - Palsa_T0_3 | ecosystem: Environmental > Terrestrial > Soil > Palsa > Peat permafrost | place: Sweden: Abisko...
CGCGCTATTGACCGGCCGCGCCGCCGCCGTTTTCTTTCACGAAGTCTTTGGCCATCGCGCAGAGGGGTTCCGCCAGAAGGACATTAACGAAGGCCAAACTTTTACCAGCAAAGTCGGCGAGCAGATTCTGCCGGAATTTATTTCCATCAAGGACGATCCCACGGAAGCATCGTTCCGCGGCCAAATGTTGCTCGGCAATTATGCCTTTGACGACGAAGGGGTCCCGGGCGAAAACGTTTCGCTGGTGGATCACGGCGTGCTGAAAACTTTCCTGATGTCGCGCTCGCCGCTGGTAACCATTCCGGAGTCGAACGGTCACGGCCGTCGTCAACTTGGATTTGTGCCCGTCGCGCGCCAAGGAAATTTGATCGTCTCAAGTTCGCGAACGATGACCGACGCCCAGTTGCGCCAAAAGCTGATCGAACTCGTAAAGGCTCAGGGTAAACCTTTCGGCCTGCTGATTGACGACATCGCTGGAGGCTTCACCTTCACCGGACGAGCTCAGCCGCAGGCGTTTCAAGTGCTCCCGCTCGTGGTTTACAAAGTTTTCCCCGATGGCCGCCCGGATCAGCTTGTGCGCGGCGTGGACATCGTCGGGACGCCGCTCGTTTCACTCACCAAAATCGTGGCCACCGGCGACACACCTGATATTTTCAACGGCTACTGCGGCGCTGAATCCGGTTCCGTCCCGGTTTCCGCCGTGGCGCCCGCGATTTTGATTTCAGAAATGGAAGTACAGAAAAAAGAAACTTCCACGGACAAGCCGCCCATCCTTCCGCCCCCGGCGCACGATCCCGAGGGGCATTATCCGGGCCAAAATAACACCGCGGAAAATAATTCGCCTACAAAGGGACAACAGCCGTGAAGAAATTTTCTGTGATTGCCTTGATTGCGGCGTTTGCAATTCCTCTGTCTGCAGGCGTGCCCGCCCACGCCACGCACGCCGCATCTCCGGCCGCCGCTCCTGTGCAAGCCGCCGTGCCAGCCACCGAAACGGACCAGACGCTTCGCGCCATGCATGATGAAATGGAGCGTGCGCGCACCCGTCTGCAACTTCCCGGCGTGGAAAAGCCTTTTTACTTCGAATATCGCCTGATGGACGTGGATGTGCGCGCGATTACCGCGTCGTTCGGCTCGCTGATCAACAGTTCCACCACGCGCAACCGCTTTATGAGTGTCGACGTTCGCGTCGGCGACTATCACCTGGACAGCTCGAATTTCATCAGCGAAGACGGATTTCAGGGCTTTCTCGGCTCCACCGGCCAGGTGGGCATTGACCACGACTACAATTCGCTTCGCCAGGATCTCTGGCTCGCCACCGACCAGGCCTACAAGCAAGCCGTCACGCAGATGTCGCTCAAGCAAGCCTTTCTGCGCAGCTTAACCAAGCCGCCCGAGATCGATGACTTTTGGCAGGCGCCTCCCACGCAGCAAATCGATCCGCGCGTGAACCCTGATTGGACCTCGCGCAACTGGGAAGAAGAAGCGCGCAAAGCCTCTGAAGTTCTCAAGAACTTCCCTCAGCTCAACGGTACGCGGGTGAATTACTACATGGTGTATGTCACCTACTATTTGATGAACAGTGAAGGCACCACGCTGCGAACGTCGCGCAGCCTGGCTGCCATCGAAGCCGCCATCGACACGCAGGCTGATGACGGCATGCCGTTGCACAATTTTTATTCGCTCTATCTCGCGCGCCCCGCGGATCTTCCGGGCCCCGAAGCCGTGTCCAAATCCCTGGCGCAAACCGGAACCGACCTAATAATGTTGCGCGCGAGCCCGCTCGTTCCGGATTACACCGGCCCCGTGCTTTTCGACGCGCCCGCAGCCGGCTCCGTTCTCGCGCAGGTGCTTTCCCCGTCGCTCTCCGGCGCGCGTCCGCCGCTTTCCATGGGCTCCTCCTTCGATGCGGTCATGGAACGCTTCGGCGGCCGCAGCGAATGGACCGGCCGCGTCGGAACGCGAGTGCTTCCAGCGAATGTAACCCTCGTTGACGATCCCACGCTGAAGGAATTTCAGGGGAAACCGCTGCTCGGAAATTACGCCGTGGATGATGAAGGTGTCATCGCCCAGCGTGTCACTCTGGTGGATAACGGCACTCTCAGAGACTTGCTCATGTCGCGCCGGCCCGGCCCCGACTTCCAGAAGTCGAACGGCCATGCCCGCTCCGCAAATCTTTCCGATACTGTTCCGCTCGCCAGCAATCTCTTTTTCCAAGCAAGCGGTTCGCTGGACGCGGCGGGCCTGAAAAAGAAATTCCTCGATGCCTGCCACGACGACGGCCACGAATGGTGCCTGGAAGTGAAGCGCATGGATAATCCCGCTCTCTCTTCAATCCGTCAGGAAGATTTCAACGAGTTCATCGGCTCCATCGCCGGCGGCCTTTCGAGCGGCGAGCGCATGCCGCTGGTGGTGTACCGCGTGTATGTTGCGGACGGCCGAGAGGAAATGGTTCGTGGCGGCCACATCGAAGGACTAACGCTGCGTTCTCTGCGAAACATTCTCGGCATCGGCAGCGACAGCGACGTCAGCACCTACATGCAAAATCCCGCAGGCGGTTTCGCTGGTACTGCGTTGGGCGCCTTCGGTTCGGCCCAGGGCGGCATTCCCAGCACAATCACCGCGCCTTCGCTTCTGCTCGACGAAATCGAGATCCGCGGCTTTCACGGCGAACCCCGCCGCCTGCCGCTAGTCCCCGCCCCCGCGCTGAAATAGCCTGGGCTATGGCGGTTGTTTTCAATCGTGACGAACCCACTGGGATTGCACCTTCGGTGGGCGCGTCAAGGTTTGCATAACCACGCAATACTCTTCTGTCTTTGCCTGCAATCCCTTCATTTGTTCCGGGGTTGCGTTTGGCGCGGCAATATCAAAATGAAGACGAATGCTCTCGAAACCGACTGGCACATCCTTTGATATTCCAAGGGTGCCTCGAAGATCCAAGTCTCCCTCCACTGTCACCTCAATACGTTCCGCTGTTATACCCATCGCCGCAGCCACCATCTGACAGGTTATCTGCGCGCAAGCTGCCAGCGCCCCTAGCAAAAGATCGCCGGAGCACGCGCCCGCACCTGCGCCTCCGACGCCTTTGTGCGCCTCGGCACGGTAAACGGCACGCCCGATATCGACCGAGCATGACACCGGAGCATCCGTCTGCGCGCCTTTCGCCCGAAGTGTGATGCGCGAGGCGCTCGGGTCATTGCGGTATTGGTCTTTCAGCGGCTTCTGAAGCGATCGAAGATCCATGGCGGCCTCACCCTTTTATTTATTTTTGGCCATTTTTTACAACCAGAGGCAGCTTCGGCCAAGCCGTCTTGAAGCCGCTCCACCTGCGTGCTAGCATAAATGCACATCAAAGGGAGTTCTATGCCAAAGTTCGTCATCGAGCGCGAAGTCCCCGGAGCCGGAAGCCTAACCGACGCGGAATTGCGCGAACTGTCCCAAAAGTCGGTCAGCGTTCTGAAGGAGATGGGTCCCGAAATCCAGTGGCTCCACAGCTACGTAACCGGTGACAAAGTGTACTGCGTGTACCTCGCTCCGGACGAAGCGACCGTTCGGGAACACGCCAAGCGCACAGGCATCCCGGCCAATCGCGTCTCCGCTGTGCGCCGGCTTATCGACCCGTCAACCGCGGAGTAAGCCCCGGCTGAATCTTCCAGCGTCGTCCGGCCTTCCTGTGCCGGCAATCTCGACACGCTCGTGCGCTAGCTTGAAAGAGATTCCGCCTTAGGCCTCAGCACCTGCTCCACAACTTTCTCCACTGGCATATCCCAACCCGCTAGCCAAGCCATCGCGCTCGCCGTGTTGCTCAACGTCTGCCGGGCCGGATCCAGGATGGCTTCCAGTTTGGTGTGGTCCGCTGGCGTCAGCGGAGCGCCAATATGTCGGCGCAACGCAGCCGCTGCTCCCGCCAGCTGCAGCGAACGCTCTGCTTGAAGTTGAGCCGCCGCTAAGCACGCGAAACACTCCAGCAGGCGGGCAATCCCGCGTTTATGTTCGAGTTCCTGAAAAATCTTTAAGCTTTCCCTGTAAAGATCGCCGGCAGCGGGAAAATTCCGCTGCTCCCTCGCCAAGTTTCCCAAATCAGCCAGCGTGCCGGCAATGCCCCAGGGGTCGCCGAGCTCGCGGAAAATTGCCAGGCCTTGTTCGTACAACGTTTGTGCGGCTTCAAGGTCTCTCTGATCTCGGGCCACATCTCCCTGAGAGTTCAGCGACCAGGCGACGCCTGTCCGATCTCCCAGGGCTTGGAAGATGGAGAGACACTCCGCGTGAAGAGAGCCCGCCCGAGCATAGTCGTCCTGCAATTTGACCACGTTCGCCAGGTTACTGAGAGCACGAGCGACAGCCCTCTGATCACCCAATTCTCTCCATAGCACGAGACTTTCTTCGAATAGAGAGTGCGCTATCGCTACGGCGTCCTGCTCCCGAGCAAGGACCGCCAGCGCATTTAGAGACACGGCAACGCCTTGCTTGTCATACAACTGATGCGCGATGCCTAAGCTTTCGTTCAGCAGCGCATCCGCCGAGGGGTAATCTCCCTGCTCGCTCGCGAGCACTCCCGCGGCGAAAAGAGCGCGCAATCGCGCCTTCGTGGGAGCAGCCGCGCCTGCGAGCTGCAGCAGCTTGCCCAGCCTGTCCCGGCCTTCAGCAAGGTACTCGCGCGTTTCCCAGAAGCGAAACAGTGCCGCGCCCAGCCGCAGGCCCCAATCTGTGTCTCCGGTTTTTGTCAGCCACTCAAGGGCGGCGCCGAAATTATCGTGCTCCAAGGTGAGGCGTTCGAGCAATTCCTCGCCTACCGCGCTGCCCTGCTCGGTGACCTCCTCTTCTGCCAGCACCAGGCAGTAGGCGGCATGGGCACGCCTCGTCAAAGCCTCCTCCTTGCTCGCCTCCAGTTTTTCCCGAGCGTACTCTCGAATCGTTTCCAGCATCACGAACCGCGATTCACCGTTCGCTTGCTCCACCTGCTGCAGCAGGCTCTTGTCCACCATGGATGCCGTACCATCGAGCAAGTCCAAATCGAGATCGCCTTTGGTGTCGCAAACAGCTTCCACGCCCTCCAGCGTGCATCCTCCCACGAACACCGACAACCTTCGGAAAAGTTTCTGCTCCGCAGCGCTCAGCAGATCGTAGCTCCAATCGATAGTGGCCCGCAGCGTCTGCTGCCGCTGCGGCAGGTCCCGCGCGCCGCCCGTCAATAGCTGCAACCGGCTCTCCAGGCGTGTCTGCATGGAAGTGAGCGAAAGAACTTTCACCCGGGCGGCTGCGAGCTCGATTGCGAGAGGCAGACCGTCCAATCGCCCGCAAATCTCGGTGACGGCGCGCGCGTTTTCCGCGTTAAGTTCGAAATCCGGCTTGGCAGCGGCGGCGCGTTGGACGAACAACGCAATCGCAGGGCACTTTGACAGCGCCTCAAGCGACGGGTTGGACTTCGAATCCGGCAGCGCTAGCGGCGGTACCGGAAATTCGTGTTCTCCGTACACGTGCAGAGCCGCGCGGCTCGTCACTAGGATTTTAAGATTGGGAGCCGTGGCCAGCAGTTCTGCAACAACAGGGGATGCCTGAATCAGGTGTTCGAAATTATCCAGCAGGAGCAGCATGGGCGCGCGCAACGAGTCCTGTAAATTCTTCTTCAGTATTTCGAGCGGCGACTGCCCTCCGGCCTCGCGAATTCCCAAGGTCTGTACGATAGCGGAAGCGATCAAGCCCGCATCGCGTACCGGAGAGAGCGGGACGAAATGAATGCCTCCTGGAAAGCGCTCGCCCAGGCCGTTCGCCACCTCCACCGCCAGACGCGTTTTCCCGATTCCGCCTGGACCGGTGACCGTGAACAGCCGCACATCCTCACGCAGCAGAAGTTCCTTCGCGGCAGCAACTTCTTTCTCTCGCCCCACAAACCGAGTCCGCTGCATGGGAATATTGGTTGGGCGTGGCTCCGCCTGCTGAATTTGTTTCTCCGAGAAGCGATCGCGTATCGCTGCAAGTTCGTGCGCCAGATCGCGGGTAGAGACGTAGCGCTTATCCGGCTCCTTCTCCAGGCACCTCTCGATAGCCCAACACAGCGGAGCGGGCGCTTCGGGGTTTTGCACTCCGATTGGTTCCGCTTGTTCCCGGAGAATTGCCACCATCGTTTCCGCTACCGTGTTCCTCTTAAACGCGCGCTTTCCGCTCACCATCTCATAGAGCACCAAGCCGAACGAGAACTGGTCTGACCGAAAATCCAACCGGCTGCCGCTGGCCTGCTCCGGTGACATGTATTGCACCGTTCCTGTTATCCCGCCCGGTTGAGTCTGCCACCCGGACATCGTCTGTTCCCCCGATTGCTCTCCGCTGGGTGACACGAGTTTCGCTAGACCGAAGTCCAGGATTTTTATGAATCCATCGTCGGTGATCATCAGGTTGTCGGGCTTCAAGTCCCGGTGCGCGATACCCGCTTCATGCGCCTTGGCCAATCCCTCTGCAACCTGCGCTGCGATTTCAATGGCTTTTCGTATCGGCAATGAGCCCGCGTTGAGCAACTCGCGCAGCGTCTTTCCTTCTATCAGCTCCATCGCAATGTAATGAGTGGAACCTTCCTTCCCGAGGTCGTAGATCGTGACTATATTGGGATGATTGAGCGCGGACGCGGAGCGCGCTTCACGCTCGAAGCGGCCCAACCGGTCGCTGTCTGCGGCGAATTCGGCGGGAAGAATCTTGATCGCAACAATACGGCCCAGGCGCGCATCCCGCGCCCGGTACACCTCACCCATACCGCCCACGCCCAGCAGCGTCACGATTTCATAAGGGCCGAGGTGAGTCCCTGGAAGGAGCGCCATAAGTTGCCCGCGATTATAACCTCGGAATTCCCTGTCCCGGTACTCCCGTCTCACTCTCGGCGGAACATTCCCGGCACGAGCAACGACGCGCCGTGACCCCGTAACCCACAAGGATTCCCGGTTGAATTCTCGGACTGCTATTCGACTGAGCGTATAATCCACCGCATGTCATCTGTGCCGGCGATGGCCGCTAGCGACCAAGCTTCCCGTGAAAAACGATTGGCGGCGCTTGGCTCGATTGGTTCGGCGGTGGTGCTTGTCACGCTGAAGGTTTTCCTGGTTGCGCTCACCGGCAGCTTGGGAATTCTGTCCGAGGCGCTGCACTCGAGTCTCGATCTGGTCGCCGCCGTCATCACCTATCTTTCCGTGCGCGTGTCGGACAAGCCTCCCGACTCCGACCACCTTTACGGCCACGGCAAAGTAGAGAGCTTTTCCGCGTTCGTCGAAACCGCCCTTTTGCTGTTCACCGCCATTTACATTATCTGGGAGGCGATTCAGCGCCTCGTGTTTCACTCCGTCGAAATGCGTCCCAGCCTTACCGCCATCCTCATCCTCGCGTTTGCCATGGGGATTGATTTCATTCGCTCCCGCGCGTTGAACCGTGTCGCGAAAAAATATCCCAGCGAAGCCCTGGAAGCCGACGCTCTGCATTTCTCCACGGACGTGTGGAGCACGTTCGTTGTCATTCTCGGCATTACCGGAGCATGGCTCGGATTGAAATTTGGCATCCCTTGGCTCGGTAAGCTGGACGCGGTAGCGGCACTCGGCGTCGCCGGCGTGATTATCTGGATCGGCTCGCGGCTTGGCAAACGCACCGCCGACGCGTTGCTCGACGTGGCCCCCAGCGGCCTGCGCGAGCGAATCACCGCTGCCGTGGATAAAACCGAAGGCGTGTTGCGCACCGAACGCGTGCGCGTCCGCCGTGCCGGCCAGCGTTATTTCGTAGACGTTACCATCAGCGTTCCGCGCACAGCCAGTCTCGAGCAGGCCCACGCCGCCAGCGATTCGGTGGAGAAACGCATCGGCCAGATCGTCCCCGCGGACGTTGTGGTCCACGTCGAGCCGCGCGCCCGGCAGAACGAGCATCCCTTCGAAACCATTCGCGCCATCGCCCAGCGCCGCGGCCTCGCCGTTCACGAAATATCGGCGAACCATTACGACGGACATCTTTTCATCGAGTTGCATCTGGAAGTCGAGGAAGGATCAAGCTTACGCGAAGCCCATCGTCGCGCTACGGAACTCGAAAATGAAATCCTGCAAGCTACCGACCCCGGTGCGCGCGTCAACATTCACATCGAACCGCTCGGCGTGCGGATTGGCGGCGCTGAGGGGATGAAAGAACTCGCCCGCTCAGTTCAGCATTTTCTGAATTCACTCCAATCGGAATATCACGAGCTGGTGGATTGCCACGACGTTCGCGTGCGCAGCGCCGATCACAAAATCCTGGTCTCCTGCCATTGCGCCATGGACGGAAGCCTTCCGATCACGGCGGTTCACGACATCACCGCCGCCCTCGAAGACCGCGTCAAGGAAAGGTTCCCTCAAATTTTTCGTCTGACGATTCACCCCGAGCCTGTGGAGGAATCTTAGCGGCGGCGGGCAAAAACCTGCGCGCCCAATGCCATCACAGCGGGAAAACATTCCAGCACGTAGCGCGGCTCGGGAGTTTCCACCATCGTGGTGAAGAATGCCGTTCGCAGAATGATGAACGTAATCAGCAGCGCCGTGCCGGGCTCTCGCCGCGCGATCCAAATTCCCGCCAGCGCGAGGCCCAAATAAACAAAATTCACGGCAACCAAACTGAGCGTCGTAAGAAAATCCGGGCGGTCGTCCTCCCATTCTACCCGCACCGGCCGCAAACGCCCGGAATAAGGAAGCAACTCGATTCGAGGGGTGAACCATAGAGTGAGCGCGCGCAAAAACGGAATTTTTAGATAAGTGCGCAAGGGATCCCGGCGGGTTCGTTCGCGGGCAATCTCGCGAAACTGCTGGTCCAGCGCCGGCCCCACCGTCAGATCATCATTATATTGATCCAGCAAATCGGAAACGCGCGCGCGTTCCGCGGGTGAGTCGAAGGCCGAAGCGGGAATTTCCTCTATCGGAATTTCTTCCCCGTTCAGTCTCCAATCGGTGAGGTATACGTCCCGGAAGTGCCAAAGCCAGGTATTAGTCCAACCGATGAAGCCGAGCGGAGTGTATTCTCCCGGCAATTCGCTGTATCGCGGCGCCAGAAATTGCACCTCGTGCAGTGTGCGCCAGTTGCGCGCGGCCCACGGAACCAGCGGCAAGATCACTCCGGCTGCGAGCAACAATCCGGCTCGCAAAAGCTTCGTCCAATTCACCGGCCGCCACCACTTCTGCGCCAGGACCAAACCAGCGGCCACAAGCAGAATGGGGGTTTCCGGCCGCACCAGAGTGCCGAATCCCACTACGATTCCGGCCAGGAACCATGGGTTCCGAAGTCCCGAGGTGAACCCAAAGCCGGATGCCGCATCGATCTTTTTGCCGAGTTCGGTTTCCAGCAAAACCAAAATCGCAAGCGTGGTGAGAAATGTCGTCAGCGTTTCAGTGAGCGGCACGGCGGTATAATTAGCCGTAAACGGGCAAAGCGCCGCGAGCCAAAGCCCCGCCAGCGCCACGCCCCTGCGGGCCGCTGCCGGAGCAAGCCGCGCCGCGATCAGCGCGATCAAAAAACACGTGACCATATCCATCACCACTTGCGCCAGCAACACGGCTCGCGGAGAATTCCCCGCGAAAGCGAACACTGCTGCCAGAAACGCGGAATAACCCGGCACGCGCATGTCCACCGGAGTGAGCTGCCCGTTTACAGGAAATCCGTACACTCCCTTCTTAAGCCAATTCCAGGCCAGCTCAATGTAGAATGGAGCATCGCCCGATTCTGTGACGGGGAACCTCAGCACGAAGAACAATCGCAGAGCCAGCCCAGCCAATACAGCGAGGCTTACACTCACGCGCATCTTAGTGTGTTGAGTAATTGACACCATCTTGATGGACGGCTAGCTTGGATTGTCCCGATGCCTGAACGCAAGCCTATTTTCTACGATCAAGAGCGGCGCCGCTGGCGGCGCACTCGCCGTGTGCTGGAAGTTGCGGGCGGCCTTTTCACCATCGTGCTCGTTATTTTTCTGATCAACGTCGGCCGCAACCCGGAACTTCCGGATATTCTGCAAGCGGACAACCACGCAGGCCTGCACGCGATTCGCGCGCGTCTCCCGCTTCTGAAGCCTAAACCTACCCGTGGCCGCAAGCGCAAGATCGCGGCGTTGGGCAAGATCCCGCAGAACTACGATCCGTTGCGCGCCGCCTTCTACGAAGAAGATGATCCTTCCAGCTTGGCCTCCCTTCAGTTGCATTACCACGATATCGACTTGCTGATTCCTGATGCGCTGCACGCCGCCTGGACCGACGGCCATTTGGAGATTGACCAAAACACGAAGTTGGACGCCTGGATGAGGTCCATGAAATCGACCGGTCTCGAAATCCCGATCATGTCCATGGTCAATAACTACAACGGAAAGGACTGGGCCATAAAAGATATGGCGGAAATGCTGGCGCGCCCCGCAGCTCGCCAGCGCCTGATCAAGGAGCTTACGGATTTCACCACGCAGCAGCACGAGCCCGGCATCGTCGTTGATTTCGAGCAAGTGCCGAAATCCAGCATGGAGGATTTCCAGCATTTTATTCACGACTTGGGCGAATCGCTTCGCGCCGCGAATTTAAAACTGATGATTGCGCTCCCGGCCGCGGACTGGACCTACGACTACAAGTATCTGGCGGCGCAAACCGACGCCATGATCCTGATGAACTACGATTTTCACTATCCCACATCCGATCCCGGCCCTATCGCTGCCCAGGACTGGTTCGTCACCAACATACAGAACATCACCAAGCTGGTGCCGCCGGAAAAAATTGTGATGGGCATCGCCAATTACGGTTATGACTGGGAGGCAAAATCGAAGGCCACTCCGCACCCGATAGCCCAGCCCGTCACATTTCAACAAGCCATCGTCACGGCGGTGGAATCGGAAACCGACGTGGAGTTCGATTCCGATTCTCTAAGCCCGCATTATTCCTATGAAGATGAAAAGAATAATGTGCACCAAGTGTGGATGCTCGACGCCCTCACGGCTTACAACGAATTGCGCGTCGCCGAGCGCGCCGGAGTCCGCGGCACCGCATTGTGGCGCTTGGGAATGGAAGACCCGTCCATATGGTTTATTTGGGACGCCACGCATCCCGACGACGCGATTCGCAGCAAAGTGCAGGACGTTCCGCCGGGCTACGATTTAATTCTCGAAGGCCAAGGCGATATCTGGCGCATAACTTCCACGCCTCAGAGCGGTCGGCGTGAATTCGATTACGATGCTTCTACCGATCTTTTCACCGACGAGACATTCAAAACCTATCCGCTCTCCTGGCGTATCGACCAGATGGGATGGCTGCCGCACAAAGTAGCGCTCACATTTGACGATGGTCCGGACCCCGAGTGGACGCCTAAGATCGTCGACATCCTGCATCAGAAACAGGCTCCCGCGGCTTTTTTCGTGATCGGCGAGTCCGCGAACCAGGATCCGAAAATCGTAAAGCGTGAGTTCGATCTCGGAAACGAAGTCGGCAATCATACCTTCACCCATCCTGACTTTGAAACCATTTCAAAATCCCAGCTCCAGTTCGAATTGAATCTTACCGAGCTCCTGCTGGAAAGTAATCTCGGAGTGAAAACTCTGCTTTTTCGGCCGCCCTACGGCATCGATCATCAGCCCGAAACAGCCAGTGAAATCGCCATGCTGCCCATCCCCCAGGCCATGGGCTACATCATCGTCGGCGCGCAAATCGATCCGCACGACTGGGGCGAACCGGACGGCGGCGCGCCTCCGCCCGTGGATACCATCGTCCAGCGCGTGATAGCCGACGTGCAAACCAGCAAGGGAAACATCATCCTGATGCACGATGGCGGCGGCGACCGCAGCCACACCGCGGCAGCGCTCCCGCAAATTATTGATGGCTTGCGCGCCAAAGGCTACGATTTCGTTTCGGTGGCGACTCTCCTGGGCCAAACACGCGCGCAAGTGATGCCGCCGCTAACCCACGAGGAGTGGCTGCTCGCGCGCGCCGATGCGTTTGCGTTTGAAGCCTTCCGCTGGTTCCGTTTCGGCATTGCGTTCATTTTCATGACCGGAATTTTGCTCGTCAGCGGTCGCGCTCTCATCATCGGGTTATTGGCCCTGGCCGAAAAACTCAGGCCCAACCCAGCGGATCATCCCGAATACCAGCCGGAAGTCACTGTGATGATTCCGGCATATAACGAGGAATCGGTCATCGTCGATACGGTTCGCTCTGCGCTTATCTCCGCTTATCCGAAACTCGAGATCCTGGTGATAGACGACGGTTCCACCGACCGCACCGCCGAGCTCGTCCGCTCCAATTTTGGCCGCGACCCGCGCGTGCGTTTGTTGCTGCAGCCCAATCGCGGCAAACCGGCTGCGCTCAATCATGCGCTGTCGGAAGCCGTAGGCGATATTGTTGTCTCCATCGATGCCGATACGATTGTGGATCCGGAAGCGGTCCCGCGGCTGGTGCGGCATTTCGCGGATCCAAAAGTCGGCGCGGTCGCCGGCAACGTCAAGGTGATGAACCGCAATAAGTGGCTCACGCGCTGGCAGGCGCTCGAGTACATCACCAGCCAGAACCTGGAAAAGCGCGCATTCGATTTACTGAATTGCATTCCGGTGGTACCCGGCGCGGCAGGAGCCTGGCGAACGGACCTGCTTCGAGCCAATGGCGGATTTTCGGGTGACACCGTGGCGGAAGATACCGACCTCACCCTGACCATTCGCCGCAACGGGTGGAAGATTTTGTACGACGAAGATGCCATCGGGCGCACGGAAGTCCCGGACACCGTGGAAGCTCTGATTCGCCAGCGATTCCGCTGGACCTTCGGTACTCTGCAAGCTGTATGGAAACATCGTGACGCGGTGGGCAAACCGCGCTATGGCACTCTGGGTTGGATTGCCATCCCCAATATTTTCCTGTTCCAAATTATTCTTCCGCTGGTTTCACCCGTGATCGATCTCCTGTTTATACTTTCCATCGCTCTCTGGGGCCTTGCGCAGCTTCGAATCGCCCGTTTGCCGCAGCTTTGGACGCTTCAGGACGTCGAGCGTTCGCTGGTTTTCTTTGCCATCTTCATGTTGATTGACCTCCTGACCTGCGTGGTCGCGTTTGCGCTGGAGAAAAACGAAGACTGGACTTTGCTCGCGCCGCTCATTCTCCAGCGCTTTTACTATCGCCAAATGATGTACGTCGTGCTCTTCCGTGCGTTGAAAGAAGCGGTCCAGGGACGCCCGGTCGGATGGCGCGGCGTCGAGCCTCAAATGCCGGCTCCGGTTGTGCAGTCCTAGCCAATTCCGTTTGGAATTGACAGTCTGTTAAAGCTGGGATTATAGTTTCCGGAGATTGATTGCAGCCCCTCGTAGTATGCCTTTTGCGGAGGAGTATGAAGTGTCGTCGGGTATCTTTCGTGCATTTGTCCGTTCACGCTCGGGGGTACGGATTGAGCGCACCTTGTCCATTTTTTAGCTACCGGCGGTTCTCGTGAGTCTAATGTTGTGCGTATTCGACTTCGAGAAAGACGATTGCCATCCGAAACATACGGAATCATTGAGTGTTAAAAATTCTTGCTGGCTCGAGTCAAAAGACAAAGTTCCAAAAAGAGGAGATGACGATGAAATTGCTCCATCCAGGTAGAAACATCGCCGGGAAGTGGATTGTATTTCTGATTTTACTCATGGTTCCTAGTTTTGCTTGGGGCCAGAAGAATAAGTCTTCAGGTGGAGGCGGTTCGCATGCCTCCGCCCCGGCAAAATCTTCATCCGGTGGCTCGCACGCAAACACATCGCACGCAAACACGTCTGGCGGCTCTCACACCACTACGGCCGGGGGATCTCACACCACCACGGCGGGCGGCTCTCACACCACTACGGCCGGGGGATCTCATACCACCACAGCAGGCGGCGCCAAGACCACCACAGCGGGCGGCGCTAAGACCACCACAGCAGGCGGCGCCAAGGCGACCACGGCGGGTGGTGCTAAGACAACCACAGCCGGCGGCGCGAAGACCACCACGGCAGGCGGTGCCAAGGGCGGCAGCGCAGCGGGCGGTGCCAAGGGAAGCACAGCAGGCGGTGCCAAGGGAAGCACAGCGGGCGGCGCTAAGTCAGCCTCGACTAGCGGCACCAAGGGCGGCGGCAAGACAGTTACAACCGCTCACGGAAACACAAGATCCACCAACAGCTCGGGCAAAACGACGAGCGTTTCGACGAAGAGCGGGACGAAAGCGAACTTCGGTTCCAACGGTAAGGTCAGCTCGATTCACACCAAAAGCGGTACGACCATAAACCACGGGGCCAACGGCAGCCGAACCGTTTCGTCTAGGCGTGCAGATGGCAGCCGCGTGGTTAGTACAGGACGTGGCCGAGGCTACACAGAACACAACTTCTCCCGCGGGGGCCGCAACTTCACAAGCCGCACTTACTACAGAGGCGGGCATGCGTATGCGCGCGCTTACGGAAGAGGTTACTGGCATGGTGGCTACTATAACCACTACTACCCCGGACGCTACTGGGGCGGTGGGTACTATGGATGGGCCTACGGTGGATGGGGCCCAGGGATCGGTTGGGGTTGGGGGTGGGGCGGTGCGCCATGGTATGGCTACTATGGATATTTTTTCAATCCGTATCCGGTCTATGCAGCTCCAGCGTTTTGGCTCACGGACTACCTGATATCGCAAAATTTGCAGGCCGCGTATGCAGCTCAGGCAGCAGCTAACGCCACTGTTGCTGCGAATGCAAGTGCCGGTGCCGATCCGGGAGGCGCCCCAGCAGACTCAGGCGGCGGAGCTCAGAGTGCGGTCGTCCTAACACCGGAAGTAAAGCAGGCGATCGCTGATGAGGTTAAAGCAGAGATCGCGGCTGAACGGGATGCCGCAGCGGCACAAGCCAGCGCTCCGGCAGCAGCAGCAGCGCCGGCGGCAGACTCGTCACAATCAGCCTCAGCTACTCCGGCCGAAGTACCGCCGGACGCGCTGAATCCCAATCTGCGCACTTTCATCGTTGCTGACACTCTCAACCCACAACTAGCAGACGGCACCGAATGTTCCTTGAGCCAGGGCGATGTTCTTACTCGCATCGACGATACCCCTGACGCCAACCAGAACGTGAAGGTGCTCGTCAGCGGCAGCCAAAAGGGCGACTGCAGCTCCGGTACGCAATTTTCCGTCGCAGTCAACGACCTGCAGGAAATGCATAATCATTTCCGCGAGCAGATTGACGACGGCCTCGGAGAGCTGGCCAAGAACCAGGGCAAGAATGGCATGCCCGCCGCTCCGGCTGGTTCTACCGTGTCGAAGGTCAATCCTGACGGTGTGGCGCAAGTCGATCCTAACGCCGCGGCCGATTTGACAAAACAACAACAGGAAGCCGACGCGACTGAAAAGGAAGTCCAGGTAGCCGCAAACGACGGGGTCAGTAATTAGCGTCACGTAGCCAATCACCGACCGGGAGAGTCAGCTGCACGTCGGCTGGCTTTCCCGGTTGAACTCTGCTGGACAAGTGGTGGTTAAGCTGAATTTGAAATCGTGCGCCAGTTGACATGATTAGTAGGCTTACCTATAGTACCGGCGTTGCTCCGAAATAATTTCTTCTCTAAGCGAGGAAAGCCTATGTTTTTGCGCCAAGCAATCATCAAATCAATCGTTGCCGCAGCCATACTGTTTTCGTTTCTGGGGACAAGCCCTCGCTCCGCAGCCCAGGGACTTCAGCAAAAGTTGGAATCAACCTACGCGATCACAAAGCCCACTGACGACAAGACCGACATCGTCACCGCCGGCGCTGTTTTGATACTGCAAAAAGATAAAATAATCATGTACAGCACTTCCAACCAAGTGCTGCCCCAGAACACTTATAAGGCTGGAAAGCTTTCCGAGGGCGCTTACGGCGTGCATGATAACGTGCAAAAATTTGGCAGCTTCATCGGACATCCTCCGCCCCAAGCTGCGCAAACGCAATCGCGGCAATTCGTCACCGGCGAAAAGTTCTGGGTCACCGGGATTGCGGTGCAGGGCGACGGCGTCGTCTTTACCCTGTTCAGCGATGCTATTCAGGACGTTCGGTACCAGTGCACGCTCAAGTTTCCCTATACGAAAGGCACAACTCCATCAACGGATGAGGTCTTAGCGACCGTCGCGGAAGTCTTCAAGGTTCAACCAGACGATTCTGCCAAGTCCGACGACAAGGGAAACCAACAGCAAGGTGGCGACGCGCAGCCGGCAGCGGAACAGGCCGCGCCAGCGGAACAGGCTCCTGCAGCTCCGCCAGCCACGGTCGGCATAGGCCAATCTACCGATGAAGTCGTCGCGATACTCGGCCAGCCCGATAAGATCCTCAACCTGGGCGCCAAGCAAATTTACGTATATAAAGATCTCAAGGTCACCTTCGTCAAGGGCAAGGTTACGGACGCACAATAGGCCACAGGCCAGCCGCTGATGGCGGCGCCAGCGCAGCAGCAGAAATCCTTTTTGTTGCCGTCCGCGCCGTCTGCTAGAATCTGATTGTTGGATGGGCTGCATCCCGAACCTGGGAGCGGCACCGGAGGCAAAAATGAGTGTTGCACCGCGAGCGGGCAACGGTAAAATTACCGTGCCTGACCTGCTATCCCGCAAGTTCAATTCCGGCCCTGGTTCTCCTGAGACAAGAAAGAAAATCACATGCTTGACGGCTTACGACTACCCCACTGCGCGTTTGCTTGACGAAGCCGGTGTCGAAGTGCTCCTCGTCGGCGACTCGCTCGGCATGGTTGTGCTTGGTTACGACAGCACTTTGCCCGTCACGCTGGATGAAATGTTGCACCATGTCCGCGCCGTTCGCCGCGGAACGAAGCGCGCTCTCCTGGTTGCCGACATGCCCTACGGCAGCTTTCATGTCTCCACCGATGAATCCATTCGCAACGCCATGCGCCTGATAAAAGAAGGCGGAGCCGAGGCTGTGAAAATCGAAGGCGGCGAGCGCCGTCTCGAATTGATCAGCCGTCTGGTCGAAGCGGAGATCCCCGTGATGGGCCACGTCGGCCTCACGCCACAATCGATTAATGCCTTGGGCGGATTTCACGTCCAGGGTAAGACGGTCGACGCCGCGAAGCAGCTTGAGCGCGATGCAAAAGCAGTGGAAGCCGCTGGCGCATTCTCGGTGGTTCTGGAATCCGTCCCGCGCGAGCTTGCCGCCCGGATCACCGAAAAACTCCGCATTCCAACCATCGGCATCGGCGCGGGGCCCGATTGCGATGGCCAGGTTCTTGTGTTCCACGATCTCGTCGGCCTCACCATCGGCCACACGCCGAAGTTTGCGCGGCAATATGCAAATCTCTCCGGCGAAATTTCCCGCGCGGTGGAAGCGTATTGCAGCGACGTCCGCAGCGGCGGTTTCCCGTCCGATGCGGAATCCTTCCACTCCTCGGCTGAATTGCGCGATCAACTGCTCGCACGCCAGCGCACCTAAACGGGGTAGTTCGCTGCAAGCATGCGTGCCATATCTGAACGGAGATGATTCGCATGAACGTCGAAGATTTCCGCCGCCTGTACGACTACAACTCCTGGGCCAATCGCCGCACGCTGGATGCCTGCGCGCCGCTCAGCGAAGAGCAATTCACGCGCGACCTGCGCTCGAGCTTTCGCTCCGTCCGCGATACTCTCGCCCACATTATGCTCGTCGAGTGGCTATGGCTCGAACGCTGGCAAGGCCGTTCGCCCGATAAGTTCCCGCCTGCAACCGATTTCCCCACGCTCGAATCAGTCCGCCGCCGTTGGACTGAAATCGAACGCAACCTTATTGAATATATCGCCTCGCTCAAGCCGGAAGATCTAGAACGCATCATTTCCCACAAAACAACAGCGGGCGTGCCGCAAGCTGCTCCGCTCTGGCAAATGTTGCAACACCTCGTCAACCATGGCACCTATCACCGCGGTCAAGCTGCCACGATGTTGCGCCAGCTCGATGCCAAGGCCATCTCCACCGACCTGATCTTGTTTTATCGCGAACGCGCCGCAGCGCAGGCCAAGGCATGACGCCGCGCGGGAGCTCGCACATTCCCTGCGCGGTAATTTCCTGAGAGGCTTTCTCTTTTTCCCCATCCCATGGAAATAATTCGCACCATATCGTGGATGAAGCAAATCTCTCGCGAGGCGCGCGCAAGTAATCGCGTCATCGGCTTCGTTCCCACCATGGGCGCTTTGCACCCGGGCCATTTTTCGCTAATCCGCGCGGCAAAATCCGAATGCTCTCCGGTTGTAGTTTCGATTTTCGTCAATCCCAAACAATTTGGCCCCTCCGAGGATTTCCAAAAATATCCGCGCTCGTTCGAAGCCGACCGCGCGGCGCTCGAAAATCTCGGAGTGGATTATTTATTCGCGCCCACGCCCGAGGAAATGTACCCGCCCGGTTTTAGCACGGTGGTCGCTGTGTCAGGACTCAGCGACAAGCTCGAGGGCCGCTCGCGTCCCGGCCATTTCCACGGCGTCACCACCGTGGTGTTGAAGCTTTTAGAAATCGTTCAGCCCGGCTTCGCCTACTTCGGCCGCAAGGACGCGCAGCAAGCCCGCATCATTCGCCAGATGTCACTCGATCTCAATCTGGACGCTCAAATCGTCGTCCGCCCGATTCTTCGCGAGCCTGACGGCCTGGCTCTCTCTTCGCGCAATGTGTATCTGCAGGGTGACGACCGTCGCGCCGCCACCACCCTTCATCGCTCGCTGGAGGCCGTGCGGCAGGAAATTGCAGCAGGTCAACGCGATGTTTTGCGATTGCTTGCCGTGTTGCGGCGAGTGCTCGACGCCGAGCCTGCTATCGCTCTCGATTACGCCGAAATTGTGGACGCGGAAACGCTCGAACCCGTGGTGAACCTTCGGGGAAGTTGCTTAATATTGCTTGCTGCAAAGCTGGGTAAAACACGGCTGATCGATAACGCGCTGGTCGAGCAGGATGGCGACACGTTCCACATGACCGTGTAGCGTCGCTCGATGACCTTGCTTACTCCGATCCCGCCTCAATCGCGGCAATCACTTCTGCGGAGTGGCCTCTGGGCGTTACCTTGTCCCAAATCTTGCGAATTTTTCCGTCCGTGCCGATCCAATACGTCATGCGCACGATTCCCATGAATGATTTCCCCAGAAAACTTTTCATCCGCCGCGCGCCATAAGGTTCGATGACTTCAAATTTCGTATCCGCAAGCAGCGGGAAATTCAGTTTGTGCTTGATCTTGAATTTTGTCTGATCTTCCGCCGTGTCCGCGCTGCATCCCACGATGGCAGTGTCCAGCTTTTCAAACTTCTTGATGGCGTCGCGAAACTCGGACGCTTCGTTGATTCAACCGGGAGTGTTGGCTTTGGGATAGAAATAGAGAACCAGATTGCGCCCGCGATAATCCGAAAGCGAGACTATTTTGCCGTCGTCCGCCGTTACGCTAAAGTTCGGAGCCTTGTCGCCTTCTTTCAACATGCCGCTTTATTCTCCCGTTCGCTCACGCTAAGACTCGGCCAGCACTCGCTTCAGAATATCGTTTACCATTTGCGGGCTGGCTTGCCCGCGCGTTTCACGCATCACCTGGCCCACGAAAAACTTGAACACGCCTTCGTTCCCCGCGCGATACTTCGCTGTGTTATCCGCGTTTTTAGCCACTACCATCCGCGCGATTTGTTCTATCGCATTTGCGTCGGTGATCTGCGTCATCCCTTCAGCGGAAATGATAGCAGCCGCGCGTTTGCCCGTATCAAACATCGTAGCAAATACTTTCTTGCCGCTGGCGGCGGTGATTTCGCCGCTTTCTATCTTCGCCAACAGCTCTGCGAGCGCCTCCGGCGGCACGGGACAACCCTCGATGTCCTTCCCGGCTTCATTCAGCCGGCGCAGCAGTTCGGTCGAAATCCAATTCGCTGCGGACTTCGCTGGAGCGCCCGCCTTCACCGCCGCTTCAAAATAATCCGCTAGCGCGCGCGTCGCAGTCAAAACTCCCGCATCGTACGGTGTAAGTCCATACTCCCGCAAAAAACGATCGCGTTTTACATCCGGAAGCTCGGCCATCTCCGCGCGAACTTTGCCAACCAGCTTTTCTGAAACCGAAAGAGGCAGCAAATCGGGGTCCGGAAAATAGCGGTAGTCGTGCGCGAATTCCTTCGAGCGCATTGCTTCGGTGCGCCCGGCGGCCACGTTCCACAGCCGCGTCTCTTGCACGATTTTGCCGCCCGATTCCAGCACGCCGATTTGCCGCTCGATTTCGTATTCCAGCGCGTGCTGCAGATATCGAAACGAATTCAGGTTCTTCGCCTCAACCTTCGTTCCGAATTTCGGCGCGCCGCGCAGGCGCACACTGACGTTGGCGTCGCAGCGCAGCGAACCCGCTTCCATGTTGCAATCGCTCACGTCCGTGTACTCCAGCACTTGCTTCAGAGTCGTCAAATATGAATACGCCTCGCCGGGAGTCCGAATATCAGGCTCTGAAACAATTTCCACCAGCGGCACGCCGCAACGGTTGTAATCGATGTAACTCCAGCGGTCGGAATCGGAGAATCCCTCGTGCAGGTTTTTCGCCGCGTCTTCTTCCATATGCAAACGCGTGATTCCGATCCGCTTTGTTGCGCCCTCGACCTCGACTTCCAGCGAACCTTCAGTCGCCAGCGGCAGTTCGTACATCGAAATCTGGTAGCCCTTCGGCAAGTCCGGATAAAAATAGTTCTTGCGCGCGAATACCGAGCGCTCGTGAATTTTGCAATGCAGCGCTAGCGACGCTCGCACCGCGAGATCCCGCGCTTTGCGATTCAGGACCGGCAGCGCGCCCGGCAATCCCAGGCACACTGGACAAGTATTCGAATTCGGCGGGTCGCCGAAGCGGCTCGAACAAGCGCAGAACGCCTTCGTCAGCGTCTTGAGCTGGGCGTGCACCTCCAGCCCAATTACCGCTTCATAACGCTCCATAATCTCTGGCGCGACGCGACCTTGTTCCTGTGTCGTTCGGCTCATGTTTTGCGGCGCATGGCGCGGCACTCGGCGCGACGCGAACCCAGAATTATAGCATCCGACACAATCGTAGGCGCCGTTCTGGGGGAAAACCCGGTCTTATGACGGACGCATGGCCGCGCGGGACGTGAACGGCCATACGCATCGCGCGAAAACGACGCGACGGCCCTGGCCAGGCGAGTCTCCACAGTTCGCCATTTATTCCGAGCGTCGGCCCTCCGAAGGCAGGTCCATTTTGAATCCGGCCATGAAATTCAGTCGCAGAGACGGAAAGCCAAAAGCCTCCTCGTATCTCTGGTTGAGGAAGTTATTGAGCCTCCCATAGATTTCGATGCCCTTGGGAAGGTGGTAGGCGAAACCCGCGTTCATCAGCTCGTATCCGTGATTCCGGAACAGGCACTGAAAAGGCAAGTTGGTTATGGGGTTTATCAACTCGCAAGCAAAAGTCCCATCGTTCGGCTCGACGTCCAGCACCGCGCCGCGAATGGTCCCGTTCATGTTGAGCATCAACCGCTTCTTCGTCCAAGTCGCGTTGAATCCAGCGGCATTCCGCGGGCGGCGAAGCAGTGGTTCTCCCACGGAGAAGGGATCGATGGGCTCCGGAAAGCCGTCCAGCGCCAGGATCGCCGTATTCAACCAGGTGTACGAACCTGAAAATTCGAACGAGCGAAAGGGATGGATACGAAAGCTTGTTTCCACGCCCCAGGCTCGCGACTTTCCGATGTTCTCCGAATCGAAATTGGTGGGCAAGTCTCCGGTGGTCACGATTTGATCCTTGAATTTGTTATAGAAGTAAGTGACGTCCAGAATCGCGCGGTCGTGCGCCATCCGCTGCTCAACGCCGGCATCGTAACTGATGCTTTCCTCGGGCTTCAGCGCCGGATTATTTGTAAACGCGAGTTCGAATCCGTCCGGAGCGCGGAAGCCGGTTCCAAAACTGGCGTGCAGGCGCGTAGCGCCGAAAAAGTCGTCACCATCTCCCTGCCGCGCCATATACGCGGCGGAAATCCGCGGTGTGACCTTGGCGAGGGTATTGGCGGGAATCCCCGGCTGGCCCGTGTCGTTGTTGACCGGAACGGAATCGGTTTGCAGGCCGTCCACGCGCACTCCCACGTTGATGAACCAGCGATCGGCGGGAGTCCAGCGGTTTTCCGCGAAGAACGCATAGCTATTGCGCCCCAGCACAAAGGGCGAGTCGCTGGAGCCTTCGACGAAGGTGTTCTTGAACTGATCTCGGTCGTATTCGAATCCCGCTACCAGCGTGTCCTTGGAAGAAATCGCGATCTCGCTCCTGGTATTGGCCACCACACGCAGATTGTTGGTGAACGAATTGCCTTCTATCGGCGATACGAATGTGATCCGGTCCGTCGACACGCTCACAGTCGTTACCTGTTGGAACCGAGACGAAAGCTGCTCAGTTTCCTGCGCCTGATAGCCAAAAAGATTCTGGTTCTGGTGCGTGGACGGATCAAGGCCGGGAAATAGACCGTCCGGGTTCGAACCATAGGGCCCCGGAAGTCCGAGGAGGCCAGCGAAACCGAAAAAGTTTACATTGAATTTGCGGCGCGGCGAGCGCGAGTATCCCAGGCTCACCGTCGAAGTCTGACCGCGGTAGGCATCATTCTGGACTTGGCCGTCGGTTTGCAGCCGCGACAGGCTGTATGCCCAACTAAATCCTTTGTTCAGTCCCGCACCGGTGGTGCCCAGTCGCCACGTATACAGACTGCCGCCCTCTCCCACGAACGTAAAATGCGGCGGGCCATCTCCGTGAATCGTCTCAATATTAATCACCCCAGCTGCGGCATTTGATCCGTAAAGTGCGCTCTCCGGACCGCGGATCACTTCGACTTGCTCCACTCCTTCCGCTGGCAGCGGCGATAAATCGAAGCCGCCGCCGAAATCGTTCATCTCAATTCCATCGATCATCACCAGGTTGTAGTCCGAATCTCCGCCGCGAATGAAGGCGCTGGTAACCGATCCGCGGCCTCCGGACTGATTGATTTCCGTTCCCGGCAATCCGCGTAGCACGTCCGAAGCAACCTGCGCACCACGATTGTCAATCTCGTCCGCGGAGACAAGGCTTACCGAGGACGCAATTTGCGAAGTTAGCGCACCGCCTGGCGCAGCCGAGACGACCACCTTGTCGCGCAAGGCGCTCAGCTGCAAATGGAGATCGCTGACGCGTTGTTTACCGGCCGGCAAGTCAATATCCACCGGCAATTGATCGAAGCCCGAACTCGTGGCCACGATTTGGTATTTTCCTCCGCGCAAACGCGCGAAGCTGAATTGGCCTTGCGCATTCGTTTCTCGCGTTTCCAATTGGGCCATAGCGTAGAGAAGAGTGACGCGGGCTCCCGGCACGACTTGCCCGGCGGGATCGAAAACCGTGCCGGAAATTGCGGCATCATGCTGATCGTGCGCGGAACCTGTCGCTGTCGCGGAACCGCCGGTGGAGGTAGTAGGAGTTTGTGCGTGGGCGGTGCAAGCCAAAAGCAAAAATAAGGAAGCGAAATACAAAACGGCGGAGCGTGGTCTCATTTTTATCCTCCTCTCCCTCTCGCGCGGGAGTTGAAGGTTGTCCCGGTAACTATGTGTCGCGCCGTTCGTCCTGCGATCCCTGACCGAATCAAAGGATTCGCAAGTTCTGCGCATCGCATACTTACCAAGATTGAGATTCCGCTCGGTTTCCTGGCTCGGCGGTTTTGTCTAGCGCAGCCTTCCCATCGCGGCCTCGAATTGCAACTCGCGCAATTCGAAGCCAACGACAGTGGCACGCGCCGAAAATTCTCCGCTTTACAGTCGCGCGGCGGCGACGGATTTTCACCGTCTTCCCGTGCGCGGAGTCTCGGTTTTGTGGACGGCGCTGCATCTTCTGCATGTCGCCGCTTGCGGAATTTGGTTGCCCTCTTCCGCGATAGTGCAAAAACTTTCTTCCGGCTAGTGACTGCCTCGCAAAATCACGCGGGGACGCCCGCTGTACCCCATTTCCACTTCCAGCGGCGCGTCGAAAACTTCCTGGAGCAATTCCCGCTGATAAACTTCCGCCGGCGTTCCGATGCGCGGGCACTTCCCTTTATGCAACAGCACAATGCGATCGGAAAATTCAGCCGCCAGATTCAATTCGTGCGTCACCACGATCACGCTGTAGCGGCTCTCGTCCGCCAGCCGCCGCAGTCTCCGCAGCAATTCCACTTTGCCGCCGATATCCAGATGCTGCGTGGGCTCGTCGAGCAGCAGCAGCGACGGTTGCTGCACTAGAGCGCGCGCCAGAATCACGCGCTGCTTCTCGCCGCCGGAAAGATGATCCATCCAGCGGTCTCGCAGCGCGTCGGCGCCCACTTGTGCCAACGCATTGCCGGCGAGCAGGCAGTCCTCGTCCGATTCGAACCGCAGCCGTCGCCCGTACGGATAGCGCCCCTGCAAAACGTATTCCCACACGCGCAGCGGAAACAAGAGTTCGCTTTCTTGCGCCACCAGCGCGATTTTCTGCGCGCGCACGAGCAAATCAAGCTCGCTGATTTCCATGCCGTCCACTTCAATTCGTCCAGAAAGCGGCTTCAGAAGTCCCGCGAGCAATTTCAGCATCGTGGATTTCCCGCTCGCATTCGGCCCCAGAATCGCCACCAGCTCGCGTTGCTGCGCAATGAAACTCACCGGCCCCAGCGTAAATTTCGGCGCCGACCGGTCCGTCGCCGCATACGCGTAGCTCGCCTGTTCCACTTTCAGCCGCAGGCTCGGGCTCGCGCTGTAAGGCACTCGCTGCGACTCGGGCAACGCCACACCTCCCGCGCCCGCGCTCATCGCATCCTCCGGCGCATCAGATAAATAAACACGGGCGCACCGGCCAGCGCCGTCATCGCACCTACCGGCAATTCCGTCGGCGCCACCACCGTGCGCGCCAGTGTGTCGGCCAGCACAATCGCAATGGCACCGCCAATCGCCGCCGTCGGAATCAGCAAGCGATAATCCGTGCCGAAAAACATTCGCATCACATGCGGAACCAGCAGACCCACGTACCCAATCGCGCCGCTCACCGAAACCGCCAGCCCCGTCAGCACCGAAGCCGCGATGTACACCACAAATTTCACTCGGTTCACGTTTACGCCCAAGTGCCTCGCTTCTTGCTCTCCCGTGAGAATCAAATTCAGATCGGACGACGTCGTGTACATCGCGCCCGCCGCCACGATGAACACAAAGAAAAGAAATCCAAGCCATCCCAAAACATTTGTCGTCGGAGGCGGCGCCGTAAGATCGCCCATCAGCCAAAAAGCAATGCTGCGCAGCTCCGAACCGGTGACCATCGTCAGCAAAAACATAATGATCGCCGAAAGAAATGAAGCCGCTACGATGCCCGCAAGCAAAAGCGTTGGGCTGTCAAGCTGCCCGCCGCGCCTTCCGAGAAAATAAACTCCCGTGATCGTGGATGCCGCTCCTATAAACGCGGCAATTTGAATTGCTCCCACGACGTGAGGCGCGACGATCAGGCTGATGATCGCTCCCAGCGCCGCGCCGCTCGAGACTCCCAACACGTACGGGTCGGCCAGCGGATTGCGCAAAAGCGCCTGAAAACCCGCGCCGGCCGTCGAAAGCGATGCTCCCACCAAAATTCCCAGCGCGATTCGCGGCAGGCGCAGCCCGAAAACCACTTGCCAGAATTCCACCGGCACTTCCTCGCGGCGTCCCATCGCGGCTTTGTACAGCGTATCCACGATGTCGCGCACCGAAATCGGATACGCTCCCATGCGCAACGAAATCACCACCATTACAAACAGCACCCCGAAAAGTCCGGCGCAGGTCCAAAGAATCCGCCGCGGCGTCAGAGGGCGCACGATACGCACTCCTTCTTCGTGCACGCGCTCGCGACCATCTCCAATTGCACGCGAGCTGCGCCCACTAAGTTTCTTCCGTCCGCATTCAACGCAAACGCTTCCGGATGCAATTCCCGCGCGAGCTGTTCAATCGCGCCGATCAATCCCGGAGACGGCCGATCGATTTCATCGCTGGCCACCACCACGTGCCCCATCTCGACGGCCTTCAGCGCCTTCCATGCAGGCCGCGTGCGCAGATTTTCCAGTTCGCTCGGTTTGCTCGCCGCATCCGATTCCGAGTGGTCGCTTGTCAACACGATGTACTCCGGCTGCAGCCGCACAACTTCTTCGATGCTCACCTGCGGCCAATTTTGCTGCGCCACAATCGCGGATTCCGCGCCCGCCCATCGCAGCGCATCCGCTATAAAAGTATTCTGCCCAATCGTGATCAGCGGGTCCTCCCACACCACGAACAGCACGTGAACCAGCGGCAATTCCGCGATTCGCGCATGCACTGCGTCGAGCCGCGCCTGCAATTGCGCCACGAGTGCCGCGCCCTGCTCGCTCGCGCCCATCAAATCCGCCATGCCTGCGACGGAATCCAGCATCCCCCGCACCGTGTGCGGATCGCTCGTGTACACCGCGATGCCCAGCCGCGCCAGCGCGTCCACCGTTTCCGCCCGGTTGATCGAAGTCGTCGCCAGTACCAAATCCGGATGCAGCGCCACAATCGCTTCCAGGCTCGGCGTCTGCGGCGAGCCTACGTGCGGCTTCAGTTTCGCCGCCGGCGGCGTATCGCAAAAGCTCGTATCCCCCGCGAGCTTGTCTTCCAACCCCAGCGCGTAAATTGTTTCCGTCAAATTCGGCGCCAGCGTCACGACGTGTCGCACCGAAAACGGAATCGCCACGCGCCGCCCCGTTTCGTCCGTCACATTTCTCGTCGCGCGCTTGTCGCTAGCCGCTTGACTCGGCGCGCCCGCAGCACTGACCGCGCGGCAGCATGCCAGCGCCACAATCATGCAAACGATTTGTCGCCTCGCGCGCGTAAATGTTCTCCCCCCCAACAAAAAAGCCTCGCGAATAGATCGAGGCTCATCGCCACACTCTCTCTCGCGAAGAGTGTCAGCTTCGACCAGCTCGGGTAGGTTTCCTGACTTTCGGCTCGCGCCAAGCGCAGCCGATCACAGTGGCGGGACCGTGGCCGATTTTCACGGCCTTCCCCTCACTTTTCGAATCGTCCCACGGACTCCTCGAAAAGTTTGTCCCCCGAGCCAGCTAAGTTGTCATCGGCGAGTTTATGCGCCCCGCCTTTCGCTGTCAATCGCACGAGAATGTCTCGTAGCGTCTCATGGATTTTGAACAATCCGGTGTGAAAGGCAGGTCGGCGCGTACACAAAAAAACTACTTCGGCGCAGCCATTCCAGCAGCTTTGGAATTACCAGGGCTAGCGTCAGCGCTCGCACGCGTGTTCCACCAGATCTTCAACAAAAAGCCGATGAATAAGACGCGTATTGCGAACGCCATCACAAACGGAACAATCAACTGATGGTCCGCGGTTGCGTGTGAAATGGCGTTTGAAATGACAAACGGAGTTTGCAGGATTCCGACAGCGGCCAACCCGAAGGCTATCCATCTAACCTTTCTTAGGCCTTCGGTTTTCATAGGTCCGCTCCTTGCGCGTTGTTTCGACTAGCGGTTCTTCCATTTCGGGGCGCGCTTTTCGACTGTCGCTCGCAATCCTTCTTGCGAATCTTCCAGGTCGGCCAGCTCGTTGAGGAAAACTTTCATGGAGTTGCGCACGCCTTCGCGCAGCGGCAGACCCAGGCTGCCGAGAATGGCTTTCTTCGCCATCGTCAGCACCGGCCCGGACTGCGCCGTCACCTTCGCGCAAACTTCCTCCACCTTCTTCTCCAAGTCTTTTTCCGGGACCAGCCAGTTCACCAGGCCCAACTCGCGCGCGCGTTCCGCGGACATCGTTTCCGCCGTCAGCACCAGCTCCAGCGCCATTTTCGGCCCAAGAATATAAGGCAGCACAGCCGCCGCCAGCGGAGGAAACGCTCCCAGCTTGATTTCCGGCTGCGCAAAACGCGCGTTCGGCGTCGCAATCACCAAATCGCCCAGCGCCGCAAGTTCCGCACCGCCTCCGAACGCAGGCCCGTTAATCACCACCAGAATCGGTTTGGCCGTTTCCACCATCGCGGAAAACGCGTTGTGAAACGCGTCCAGCAACTGAAACACGCGCCGCGCCGTATATTCGCCCAGCTCGATCCCGCCGCAAAAAGCTTTCGCCGCTGAATCCAGGACGATGAGTTTTACCGCGCTCGTCTCGCTCACCGAATTGATTCCGGCCACCAGCTCCATCAGCACCCGCTCGTTCAGCAAATTGTGTTCGGGACGGTCGAGCGTCAGCCGCACTATCTCGCCTTCCACCCGGAATTTTACGAATTGGAAGTCCGCCGTCTTTGGCGCAGCCAGCGCCAGCGTCCCCAGCATTTCTGATTCGCGCGCCGCTTTGTTTATCTGCATGCTCGCTCCAATCGCCCTTCGTTACGAGCCTATCCCTTTCCAACGCCCGCAGCCACGCGCTTCCCGCCCCCTGCGCCCAATCCGGCAAGACCTGCCCATCCGAACAGGTCCCTTCCGCCTCTCTCTTTTACGTTGCCTTAGGTTTAAATGTAGCGCCGGGGCCTTCAGCCCGGCATCTTTCTTAGCCTTTTCTCTTACGTTGTCATCCCGAACCGCGTTGTTTGCGGACGTCCTGAGGGACCTGCTTCTTCTTTTCCGGTTCGGTTGGCCTCCTGCCCCGCCTCCTGATCCACCTTGACACCCATTACCATTCGATCAACGATCCGGACGGTCGCTCTTTTCGCGTCCCAATCCGCCAGAATGCGCAAATCCGCACAACTTAATCCCGTACCCGTCGATTCGACTGCTGATTCGCATCTACCTGCTCCCGTCTTCCACGACCCAAAACATCACATCAAAATTTTTCAAGGCGACTGCCTCGAAATCCTGGCAAAAATTCCCGAAGCCTGCGTGGACATGATTTTCGCCGACCCGCCGTATTTTCTCTCCAACAACGGCATCACATGCCACGCCGGCCGCATGGTCAGCGTCAACAAAGGCGATTGGGACCGTTCGCGCGGCGCTGACGCAAACCATGAATTCAACCGCGCGTGGCTCGCCGCCTGCCAGCGCGTCCTCAAGCCCAACGGAACGATTTGGGTCAGCGGCACCAGCCACGTAATCCATTCCGTCGGCTTCGCTATGCAGCAACTTGAGTTCAAACTTTTGAACGACATCACCTGGGTCAAGCCCAACCCGCCGCCCAATCTCTCCTGCCGCTATTTCACCCACTCGACCGAGACAATTATCTGGGCCGCCAAAAACAAAAAGAGCCGCCACGCCTTCAACTATAAGCTGATGAAGGAAACCAATAAGGGCAAGCAGATGAAAAGCGTCTGGGAATTTTTGCCTCCCAGCCGCGAAGAAAAACTTTTCGGCAAGCATCCAGCTCAAAAACCTGTCGCCTTGCTCGAACGCATCATCCTCGCCTCCTCGAACGAAGGCGACTTAGTCCTCGACCCTTTCATGGGCAGCGGAACTACTCTAGTAAGTGCCTTTCGCCTGCGCCGCGTCGCCTACGGCTGCGAATATGAGCTCCAATCTGTGAATCTTTCTCTCCGCCGCATATGTTCCGAACTGATACAGGTCGAAATTTCTGTCTCCTCCATGCAGATCTTTGTTGATCTTCCCTCGCGATCTATGGATCGATCCATTAGCGATTCAAATCGCGCCGCAGGAGTGTCAACACACCTAAAACTCGTTCAACAGGAGTGCCATTTCTATTTTATCGGCCGCAGCGATCGCCGCGTCATCTTCTCCGCCATCGCCGACACTCTCGACGAAGCCCGCCAAAAGTTCCTCGCCTCCGGCCTCTCGGACTCCAACGTCTTCTTCATCGTGAAGACCACAACCGAAATTTACGTGGCATAGGCACTGCCCAGGGCGACCGAAGCTGTCAGAAACGAGCGTCTTTATTTGCGGCACGTCCCGTGATCTAATGACTCCCGCAAGTAACTAACCGGGTAAGCCCCGCGACCCGTCATCGAGGTTATCGACCGTATGATTCAACCCAGACCCGCTACGATCGGAGAGATTTTGACCCTTCCGAAGCAGTTCATCGTCCCAAAGTACCAACGCGGCTATGAATGGGAGCCAGCAGAAGCAGAAGAGTATCTTACTGATCTTGAAGCGGAGGCATCATCCGGTCGTGGCTTATTCATGGGAACCCTAATCTTCAACGTGATTGACGACTCCCACGATAAAATCACCATAGTTGACGGTCAGCAACGACTCACCACGATTTTCCTTCTTCTCATAGCCTGTAGAGAGCTCGCTAAAGAACTCAAGGCAGACGGTATCGCGCAGGAGACACAAAAGAGAATCACTGTCACAGATCCCACAAGCGCCAAATCCCGCGGGCCGCTTCTGGTTGCGTCCGAGTCCATAAAGGACGTTTTTGACATTTTGGCTGCATCAGATTGGAACGGGATAATTCCACTAAAGATAGGAAACAAACCCGTTAAGAGACAGACAAAGCGGATAAGACCAGTCTACGAATCGTTCCAGCGTTGGACCCACGATTATGACCAACCGAAACTGAGCAAGCTCTTGGATGCAATCTACCGAACGAGAATCATTCGAATCGATATAGACGGCGACGAAGAGGCGTTCAGCATATTTGAGCGAACAAACGCCCGCGGGACTGACCTCGAAGTGTCAGACTTACTGAAAAACTACCTTTACCAGCAGAGCGTGCCCGCACTGGACGACAAGTGGAAGGAAATTCTCGACAATTCTGATCGCACAATCCTCAAGATGCTGAAGTACTTCTACGTTTCGAGAGAGGGCTATATCAGTAAGTCTGAGCTCTTTCCAAGCCTGAAGGCATATTGCAAGAAGGTCGGAGGAGCTGTAAATTTCGTCGAGGAACTTCAAGAGTTTTCAAGGTTCTACAATATCGCCAGGAAAGAAGAGAACGCCAACTCTATTAGGATCTACTTTGATGCTATCGGTTGTAAGGGAATCTCAGGTGACTCCGACAAGTATCACGGCGTCCACATCGCCCTGCAGGCGCTGAGGCTCTTTAAAGTTTCGCAAGTCTATCCCCTCATCTTCGCCGCCACTGGCGCACTTATTCGAACGCAGGGCTCCAATGACAAGAGTGCTTCCAAAGTACTGGTCAAGCTGCTCGATACTATGGAGAAATATCACTTCGTGAACAACGCAGTTTGCAACCGGGTTGGCAATGAAGTCGAAAAACTCTACGCGTCCTTCTGCACAGCCTATTCCAAGACCAAGGATTTTGCGAAAACCACGAACGAATTAACGTCCAACCTTCGCAGCAAGCTTGCTTCGGAAGAAGAGTTCATCACTCGATTCTCGGAAATCTCTTACGCTCCAGAGAACATCTCACTTCTGGCATACATTTTCGACAGATTTAGTAACTATGGTGTAGCCCCCGGCGAACGCGTAGCAATTTTTGACCCGCAAAGCGGCGTCATACGGCACAATCACAACATCGAACACTTCCTTCCGCAAAAACCGGACAGTGACACGGCCGTAGACTCAGCGACGCGTCAGGTCCTAGATAACATCGGTAATCTATTAGCAATCAGCTTTAGGACAAACTCGAGCCTCAATAACATCTCCCCTGCCAAGAAGATTCAAAGGCTAAAGGGTGATCTCGCAAAGAAAGTTCAAAACCTACACTATGTGAGAGAGTTCATAGAGAAGTACGGAACCATGGCCGAGTCCTGGAACCAAGAAGCTATTCTGCTGCGCGCCCAAGACATGGCCGAAGAGGCTTATAAACAAGTTTGGAAAATTTCGTAGAAAATTCGCGCTTGCATTTCTCTCTGCACTTCGGTCGTCACGAATCACGGCAAGAGCTTCCTTGAGCACCGCGGCAATCTGCTCCGTTGGCCGGGCCGTCTCTGCGAACCGCATCTCCTGACCTCACACAGATTCCCGAATTGGGCACCCCTCACGGGGATTTAATTTCCTCTTGACTTATGTTAACTAGTATGATAACATCGTTTGGGGCTATTATTCAGCCCAGGCAGGGAAGGCATATGGGCGAGGGTCGGGCAGTTGAAGGGCGGCAAGCCAACCCATCCGTGTGTTTCACCACACCACTTCTAACCGGTTCTCCCAAAGCGTTTTCGGCCCAGGATTCTGTGCGCGCAATCGCACTTCTACCCGGTTCTGCACAAAATGTAGAATGCGACGTAACCTACTCAAAACAAACAGTCGCGACATTTCTACCCGGTTCTAGAATTGGCCAATACCGCGCGCAAATTTCACTCGCGAAGCCTTGTTCTAATCGAGAACTGCATTTATTAGAACCCACTCTAACCCCCAGAAAACAAACGATCGCGCCCCGTCCTAATCGAGAACTTTCAACCAATCCGTGTTTCCACAATTCACTTCTGCGCAGCGCCTGCCTCAGTCACTCGCTGGCCCTGTTTACTCTGACGCAGGAAGGGCCGCAGGGCTGGTCGCTTCTAACCGAAACTGGCTCACATTCAGAATTCGCCGTAACTCACTCAAAACAAACGACCGCGACATTTCTAACCGGGGCCAGAATTGACACATTGGCCTTTCACTTTTCGCTCACCGAAATTCATTCCGCCGCGCCACCTCAGCAGCGGTTCGCAAGTCTCGTGCCGGGACCTCGGCCACGAATACGCAACCGTCGCTTCACAGCGGCCACTGCTTTCCGGTATTCTGCTTGGACTATGCTGGACTTGGGATACGTGCGGGAACACCTCGACGCCATCGAGAAGATGGCGCGGGACCGCGGAATCACGCTGGACCTGGCGCCGTTTCGCGAGATTGACACCGAGCGGCGGCAACTGATCACTTCGGCCGAGCGGCTGAAGGCGGAGCGCAACCGCGCGAACGAAGAAATCGCGGGCAAGAAGCGGGCCGGCGAGGATGCTACGTCGATTCTCGCGCTGATGAAGGAAGTGTCCGACCGGCTGAAGCGCGACGATGTGCGCATCGGCGAGCTGGACGAGAGGCTGAAGCAATTTCTGCTCACCGTGCCGAACATTCCGCACGCGAGCGTCCCGGTGGGCAAAAGCGCGGCGGACAATGTGGAAGTGCGCCGCTGGGGCGCGCCGCCGAAATTTGATTTCAAGCCGCGTCCGCACTGGGAAATCGGAGAAGGGGCCGGGATTCTGGATTTCCAGGCGGCGGTGAAAATTGCGGGCGCACGATTCGCCGTTTACAAAGGACTGGGCGCGCGCCTGGAACGCGCCC
>Ga0302326_10004303_pt1 | contig 33026 bp, 29 predicted proteins | sample Palsa_T0_3_FD_202264 | JGI IMG/M metagenome (GOLD analysis project Ga0302326, IMG submission 202264) | Peat permafrost microbial communities from Stordalen Mire near Abisko, Sweden - Palsa_T0_3 | ecosystem: Environmental > Terrestrial > Soil > Palsa > Peat permafrost | place: Sweden: Abisko...
TTACCCTCCAGGGCGCCTCTAGTCTCAGCAGCTGCTGAAAGAATTCATTGGTAGTTTCCTCCATCCATCCCAACTAGCCTTTCAGCCCCTCACCCACAACAAAACGTGAAGAACCGGTTATTTTGAGCCTCCGCATACCCCTGATCTGCTGCCAACCGATATAACCTGAAGGCTTCGGCGCTATCCTTTTGCACACCAGATCCATTATCGTACATTACGCCCAAATTATTTTGGGCTGCGGCAAAACCTTGGGCGGCTGCCTTGCTAAACCAATCTAACGCCGATCCAAAATCCTTCGGCACACCTGCCCCATTGAGATAAATGAGTCCCATGCTGTACTCGGCAGCGGGAAAACCTTGATCAGCCGCTTCACGGAACCACTCTTTTGCAGCGACAAAATCGGCAGGTAGAGTCTCACCCCGGGCGTACATAGTGCCCAAGTTATACTGCGCCATTGCGCTACCCTGAATTGCCGCCTTCTTGAACCAAATTATAGTTTCTGAGATATCCTTTGGCACTCCGTCACCGGTCATGTAAAGCGTTCCCAAAGTGATCTCTGCGTCGATGTAGCCTTGATCCGCAGCTTTGCGAAACCACTTTGCTGCCTCAGACGTATCCTTTGGTAAGCCGTTTCCATTCTCGTACATCAAGCCAAGTTTGTACTCACCCGGCGCGAAGCCCTTATCGGCAGCCTTACGATATGAGCTGACTGCGGCGGAAATGTCCTTTGCCCTGTCGACACCGGAAGCATAGCTGTCTCCACGAGCGACCTCGGATTGCGGTTCCTCGTCACCGCCTATCAAATTCGATGGCGTTTGGGCGACACAGCAACAAAAAGGCGGAGTGACAGCGCTAAATATAACGACGAGCCAACATCTCAATCGAGGGTTTAACATACGACAGGGCTAGAGTTTCAAACGAAAGGAGCTTGGACAATAGGAATCCTGAACTCAAGTTGCTGGCGCCGAAGATGACCCGTCACATAGACTCAGGACGGACCCCAGATTTAATGGATAGGCTGTGAGTTAGGCTGCTGAAACGTTGAATAGCCGAGCGCGAGTGCCTGGCTCTAGATGTCGGCACGGCGTTGGCCCATTCAAAACGATTCCTTTAGCTGTTCCGTCGTTTGACCGAACACTTTGGTCAGGTTCCATTGCGCCGACATGAGCCCCAACTTCACACATGAGGTCAAAAAGCGCTCTGGAAGACATTTTGTGGCGATCTCCGACGTAAGAATATACTACGTCATAGCACCATCTGAAGCGGTCATTGGGCATCCGCCGGTGCCAATCGGTGGGCCGATTACGGATACCAAGTTCGGCTAATATCGAGGCGGCCGTGATCATGGCTCCCTCTTCGAATTTGATGTTTCTGACGGTCCGCTGATGTGAAGTTGCCCCAAAATCGTTTCGGCAATTCCCCAGGGCTCCGTTATGAGAAAGATGCCTTTTGGTTGATCAATGAGCCGCTTAAAAATTTGGCGTCGGCAGCCTGTGCGGCGGAAGAGTCTGCGGGCTGCAAAATCAACGGCGTCAGAGTAGGTCTCAGCAGTGAATTCAACAGAGTCGCCGGTTCGATCGTAGTAAATAACTGCGGCTGTGATTGTGATTGGGTGGGAGCTGTCCATGTAAGGGTTCGTTTAAAGGCTTCGTATGCAGGACTCCAAACGGCTCAAGAACCTGTAGCTGCGATAGGGGATCGCTTATCTATGTAGTCTGAACCGAGGCATTCAGCAGCTTTAAGAAACACGCTAGGTATCTCGCGCAGCCTGAGATCGAGGGGCCATTCATTCCAATCGCCGCCATGAGAGTTGCGTAAGCGAAATCTAGCACCGTTTTCAATCGGAGCACTTCCAAGCTGCTTCAAGAAAAACGGGGCACCAGCCGCGGCGCACTGGTCGCGGATCGACCTAGCCCAGGTGAGGTCGAAGGGGTGTCGATTTGCGGCAGGACCGCTCTCCCCGCCAACGATTATCCACGGCTTATCGGCTAGTAGCGCCTCTGGAAGAACTAGGGGATTATCGAGAGGCTCGACCGAAAACCCTCGTACCATCGCTGGGATCTCTAGCAATCTCAATGCGTGTTGCGCGTAGGCGGCATTTAGGATCGACGACATGGGAACTAAATTCTGTGGCCATGGAATTTGGCGGCTGTCCAGCCAGTGCCAGAAGTGCGCCATTCGAGCGGGCCGTTTTGTGAGCCATAGGAAGATATGCCGAGTTCCGTTTGTGCTAGCCGCGTTCTGAATGATCTCTTGATGCAAGTACTCAAAGGAGACGGAGTCGGAAAGGGCGTCCCCCATGTCCGATACAAAAATGAGTCTTTTAGCACCGATCAGCCAGGGCTTGAGTTTCCTGTCGGCCGCCGTTGGCTCGCGCCACGCTGCTGCTTCCGTCATCCTGCCAGGGAATAGCTCGGGGACGTCGAACGACCTTGGGTAGCCCTTCGAGTGGCCCCCGAAGCGATGGGTAATGGCTCCTGCGTAGCAGCGGAGGCGGAGGAGAAGTTCATCTGAATATTCCTTTATCAAGCTTTCCGGTACTTCCGGGGCAAGCTGCGCAAACGCGCTTCGGACAAAAATAGACACATGGTTCTTACGGCTTGGTAGTAACGTGGCCGTCCAAAGAGTGTCCAAGTCAGCGGCGATCGCTGCCCAATGTGGTTTCAGAACATGTTTCTTGAGAAGGGCTGCGACCGCCGACTTGAAGACCGCCTCACCTGGCCAGAGTGGACACCCGTCGCATGCGGAAACAGGGTTTGTTGTTCCATCACACCACTGGATTGATGTTTTAAAGCTCATGGCTGTTCGCTCCGTAGATATCGGCTGACTTCGCAGGGGGCGATATCCATGCTGTCAACCAGTGCGCTCACCTCGAGAATCAAGCCAGTGAGAGATTCTTCGGTTGCTTCCGGATGATCGCCTACGCTATCGAAGACAAGCTCGTTGCAAAACTGTAGGCGCTCAAACGGAAGCCATGAGTCCCAACCCTCAGGTTGAGCCGTAACACCAAGCATCTTGAGAACGAAGGATGCAGTGATCATTTGGCTTTTGGGTCAAAAGCTTCGTCGAACCAAAGTCCGCTTAGATTAAGGAGGCGCAGAAGCTCAACTCGCCAGCGCTGCAACTTTTCCGAAAAGGGCCGGTTAGCTATACTTGGATCATTGGCCAGGAGCCGCTTTGCTTCTCCCTGATATAAAGACCAAAGGGCGGCCGCGAAATCCCGTAATGCGGTGAGATCAAGATCCTGCGCGGCACTTACTGCCGCAGACAGCGTCCGCAGCCTTCCTAGTTGGTTGTTTAGGCCTCCGAGCGCCTCACGAGACTTTCGTTGGTACTCGTCTACCAATGCAGTGCGCTCCGGTGGCTCATCGGGGAAATGGAGTGGATAGAACTTTCGGCTCACAGTGGCCAAGAGTGCGTAATATTCCTCCAGCAGCGAAATGGTCGCTCCTACATCGGCTAGTCGGCCCATTTGGGGCTGAATCGGGGTAGGGCATTTCTGGGCGTGGCACCATGATATCGCGTGGCGAATCGCAACCGTCTCACTGGAATCATACCGCAGTGCTAAGTCGGCGAGTTGAAACGATTCCTCGGCGCTAAGCCGGAGGCTTCTTGGTGGCTTACGCTTTATCGGAACTTTCTTGTGGGTTGGCATGTGGGTCAGTGGAAACGGTTGTTGAGTTACGCCAGGTCGTTAAATGGGTAGTCGAAGTCGTGCGGTACTACCTCCGCACTGCTTGCTAACGCTTGTATTTCAGGTGTGCGACCGGCGCTATAAGGCTCTTTGCACGTACTCGCCTCAAGTAGCCTATGGAGTTCGCGGTTTGCGTCGGCCAGCACCCGCCACAGCCAAAGGCGTGGTCCTATACGACGCTTACGTTTCGGCGCGCTCGATTTTGTGAGCCAGCAGCCGAGGTCAATGCCCCAATCTGAGAGCCGGGAATCCCGAAGTAGCCCCAATACCGTCTTGGATGTGATCGAGCTGCGGGTTCTAAATGCGGTTTGTGCCAGGATCACTTCGATCGAATCCGGTTTTGTTTGGAGGCGCCGCTTTGCTCGAATGTCAGCCATCTGTTCGATGGGATCCCCGCCGGTCGCTGTCCGCATCCCGTTCAAATATGCTGCATAAATATCAGCCTGGTGCCGGGCAAAGCTGATCTCGTTGACATCGACCCATTCGTTTCGTCTGGGCGGAAAGTTAAACTGAGCGAACGGTTCAAAAATGTTTAGATCCGAGCTGCCCATTAGCTGATCGTCATGCCAGACGCAGGCAAAGTCCCCGTTGGCGCTTAGGCTGTAGGCGAGGACGGTCTCGAAGTAAGTTTTTTCCAGTTGAACGAGCCAGGACCCATCTGTGAACCTACAGATCCACCAACGTATAATGCGTCGGCGTAACGGCTTAAGGAAAAATGCACGCTCTCGATTTAAGAATCTCACCGCCCAGAGTGTCTTCTTAAGGAATCGGTCGCTTGATTCCCCGGTGGATGGGCGGAGCCTTTCGACAAGGTACCCAACATGGTTTGGGTGGTCCGGGTCATCGAGGTAGTGGGCGACCTGCCGCACGTCTTTTGGGGTTGAGAGGTCAATGGGCTTTGTAAAGGGCATGGGATTAGGTGCTCGGACTGGATAGAGTTCAAAAATTCAGTGTCACCGAAGGGCCACTTGGGTTGTAGCTCTGGGCCTGCTCCAATAACCCACGGATACGTGCAACCTCGGTTGGCAAACGTTCCGGTCGCATCCGTCGATGGAATACAGCGCCAAGGTCTCCCCTGAAGCGGTAGTCTGTGAACGAATTAAATTTTGGGAAACCGCGTTTGAGGAACTCGTTATAATGGTTTATGGAATCGAACTGAACGAAGACGTCGTCCGGGCCCTCTGTGATTTTAGGGAACGCAATGGGATTTGGCGCACCCTGCTGTTCCCCAGGCGCACGGTGAATTATAGCTATCGGAACAGAATGTGAGGGAGCCTTATCATTGGATTCCGCCACCTCTTTGGCTTGCGGGGTCGGTTGGATTTTCCAACCGGGTGCTGGTATTGCGCCACTTTGGGACGAAGAGGTATCGCCGGTGCTCGAAGCAGGGTGGGCTGGCGCCTCGACCGCCTTCGGTTGGATTTTCCAACCAGTTTCATTGTCGTTGGGCGAAGCAGGGACGCAGAGAGTGGCGTTTGCGACTAGGCGCTCTAAAAAGTGAAGGATCTTCTTCGCAAGTTCTATCCTCCTGGCATCACCATCGCCATCAAGTAGTCCGACAAGCTCAATTCCGGCTTCGACTGCTTCGTCCGGCGTTCCTAGGACAGACAGGTTCGGTCGGGGTGTAGTTTCCTCGAGCGTGGGAATGGGTATGTCTGATTCAGCCACCTTTTTGTGGTTGGGCGCCAAGGCACCCAATCTTATGATTGCTTCTTTTACTTGGAGAATAGTTGGAGCCCGGTTTCCATTGTCTTTGGCAGCTTGGTCCCAACACTCCCGCTGCCGAGGTTCTAAGGCCATTTCTAGGGGCAGTAGCTGGCTGTAATACTCGGGCTGCACTGACAGATCCGAGCAGATGCGCTGGTATATCGTCGCCGCCCTTCCCCAAAGGTAAAGTGTGGCCCTATCGCGTCGAAATACACGGTTGCAGTATCGCTGTAGGTTCTTGTCGGTCCTGAGATAAAGATCGGCCGCGCATATCGCATTTAAGGCGGTGCCCGCTGCGAGTTCGTAAATGAAAGAGCATCCCGCCCTTCCAACGGCTGCTTTGACGCACTCCTCAAGGAAAGCTAGTTTTAGCTCGGGGGCCTCGGGAATCTCGGACTCCGGAATTTCTTGCAAAGACAATTCGCCTGAGAGTCCCACAACGCGTAGAACGGTGGTTTTACATTGGTCGAGAGCCTTAAACCCATTTGTTCCAGAAGGGTCGACGGCAAGCGAGATCGAGGAGTCGTTATCCATGGTTAGTCACGCGCTTCTTAAGGAAGCGCATCGGTTGTTGCTCCGCTTGGCCTTCAGCTCCAAGAGCGTTCAAAGTCAACCGACGCTCGATTTTATTAATGACGGCCTCTTCGTCATAAAACCGCAGGCCGCCGATTTTTACACTAGGAATGATACGGGCTTTCGTCCACGAGCGGACAGTTCGCAGACTTGGAACCGGACTGAATTTCGCCCTCAACGCCTGTGCGTCTATGTAACGCGGGCGAGTAACGAAAGCGGAGGTTGAGAGATGCGCCAGGGATTCGAATTTGTGCTTGGCACTTGAATTTTCGAATGAAGTAGCTGATGCCTCCCGAATCCGTTCCGTTTGTGCGGCACGGATTTCGAGGGAATCTTGCTCTGACGTAATTGATGAGTGTGCCTCGCTGTCCATAACGAAGCACATAGAAGTGCCGTCAGCGAGGGAGCAATGGCCCTTACCTAAACGTACAAATTATGGTCTCACTTTGTACGCTTCACTTGTTTCGAGTACCACTCGATGCACGAAGGGAGGTGATAATACACTCTTTTGCGGTGCCTACCTCGGGACCTGGTCGGAACACTCCTCGCGATCTCCTCTCGATACTGATCCCAGTCTCTTCTTGACCCTGTAAACACCCGATCCTGAACCTCGCTCCCGTCTACGAAGTCCTCATTGTTGAAGGTCGACGGATCTACTCCTGACGCGGGCGAAATCTGTTTCCGGTCCCTTTCATCGTGAGGGCCGCGAGCGATGTTGCTGACGAGTACTAGAGCCCGTTTTGGGAAAACCACCGAGGACTCCGGAGCCACACCGGATAATTGTTCGATAGACCTCGCGGTATAGAATTCCTCCTCCCGAAATGTTGCTACAAATGGGGCATCTGCGACGACCTGTTGCCGGGCACGAGCAAGCGGGATGTTTTCAAGCGTGGCCAGATGTTTCGCCCAAGACTCCACTAAGGAGGGCATTTCTTGGGAGAAACGAAGAGCGGCGCGTTCGCCTATATGCGTACCGGTTAGACTAAAGATCGTCTGAATAACGAGGTTCAGGTCCTGATGCCTGATAGGTGGAGCGGGCGATTCCTGCCTAGCCAGTTGACTCTTTACGAAGCCATACAGATCAGCCGCGCCCTCGTCGTCCAACTTTGCATCGAATGTGTCGAGATACCTACGGAGTGCCTCTAGATACTCCCTATAAATCGGCGCAGAACCCTCTTTGGTAGTTACCTGCCCGTTGTTCGGTTCAAAAGTCGAAGGAGGGCCAACGGAGGCGGCGCAACCCACAATATAACCGAGCGCACCTTCGTAGATGGATTCGATAGCTTCCGGCAGACAGGCAAGCTGTTTTGCAGGTAGAGCCTGAAGCTGGTAAGGCGTAACGACGATAGTCGTATTGTCGTCGAGGATCAAACGCCACACCGTACCCAAATGAGTATCGTGCTCGGTTCTATACGATCGAACGGAAACCTCTGTCTTATCTATGCTGACGCGTTGGCCGGGCGGAGCCATAGCGACTATTCCCAGTCGGCGTTTTTAAACCCGAGTGTACGAGCATTCTCCGAAACGGCCCGTTTCGTTTGCTCTTGAACTCCTGTCGGAAAGTGCGCCTGTATTTCCAGCGTTACCTTGAGTTCGGCATTTGGATCCGAAGCAAGTGCAGCGATCACCTCGTCTGCAATTTGTAAGAGGCGAAGCTTGGCCGCGGAAGCGCTAACAGCGACGTTTCCATGAAACGCCTTCGACTTAGCTGACACAGTTGAGGTGGCTCCCGGCCCGTTGGGGAGAGCTGGTGTGGCCCCAGGCGATGGCGGATTGGGTGGACTTGGCTGCGTGGCTTGTGCCCCCGGGGGCGTAACGGGCTGAAGCCCGGAAGCGTATCTAGCTGCTGCACCGGGCTCAATTAGGATCAAAGTATCGTCGAATTGAACATTGGCGTCGCCGAATTTGAATCCGTCATACCGCCCGTCGGCTTGCCCATACGCTGTTCCGAAAAAGTCAGTCGTTCCGGCACCTTTGACGATCGCATGAGCTATCGTCCCGCGGTCCTTTAGCCTCGGCAGATACAGGTAACGATGTGTGTCGTTCCAGAAATCAATGGCCTTAACGGCTGGTCGATCGTCCTTCCAGTATAGCTCCTTGAGTTTTGCCCGAAGGTGGATGGGCGACCATGTCGCGATGACAAGCTCGTTGTCCAAACACACTCGTTCGATTTCGGGGCCTAGGGCGGACCCGGATGTGTTTAAAGGAAAGACTTCTATGCTCGGCTTTCCGGTAGGTAGGTCTTGGGAAGGGCAGAGAAGCCATTTGTAGCACTCCCTAGCTACGCGAGGAAGTACATCGTCTGCTCCCTTAAGCTCTTTCCTAGCCTGCTCAGCTTGGAGATTGTCGAGGGTCAAGCGCATCTCCTCGACGTCCTCCACGATGGACTTCCAAGCCAACGCCACCCTGATGCAGTCCCGCAGCCTAGCTAGAGCCCCATGATCTGGAGCGACGAATATGAGCCTATTGCCACGGTACCGCGGTGCGGTGCCGTGGTTCCGAACGTACTCCGTGACTCCATCGAACGCTAACCGCGGTTCCTCTCGAGTGTAGAACTGATCCGGGATTAGGATGACCAAGCGAAGGGCTCCGTCGTCCGGCACATCGCTTTGAGGAGTGAAAATGTGGACTCCGTCAAAGAAGGTTACCCCGGCGGTAAGTCGTTTGAGGACGTCTGCCATCTTTCCCCGGACCTCATTTACGTCTTCGAATCTCTTCTTTCGTTCCTCCATTTCGCGACGAAGGTTCGCCCTAGTGTCGAACCAATACCGGGTGGAATCCTGCGAGCGATCTCCGGACAGATTGAGATAGTGGAGTTGGTCCGCCAGGCGATTCAGGGCGTCCGAATACAGGGAGGCTGTCTGACCTGGCTGGAGGCAGCCCAAGAGGATCCTACCGCGGTCGATCCCACGGGTCCCAGGCTTTGCATTTACTGACGATGGGGCGCTACTTAGGAAGATGGTCCGTGCTACGCGTCGAGCGGCTTGAACAGACCCGAAACGAGTCTCCTTCGCCTCAAGTAAGGTGGTTTCAGCCCTTTCACCGTCGATATCCCTGTCCATTACGGGGTCCCAGCCAGGCCCAAGATAGTAGATGAGTTCATTGCGGGCACTCCCGTCGTAGAGGGGTAAACTGCTCGGCAGAATCATCAGATCCTTGTTGTTATCCTGCCAGAGGCGATAGATGACCTTCGCCATAAGCTTCAGAACGCCACGGGTGCGCTGGAAGCCATCAATAGTCGTCCACTCCTCGTAGAGTTGGGCAAAAACCTCCGGATGGATTGGGTAGCCTTGCACCATACGATCAAAATAATGGGTTTCCTGGGTCTCCTGAGGCAGCTTTGAGCCCTCAGCCACGTATGAGGCAGCGAAAGCCCAGCAAACCTCATCGCGTGCCTTTGGATCGCTTATTGGCTCAAAAAGCCGGCGCCGTACGATCTCGAAAGCCTCTTGCGGTGCTACGGTCTTCCACAATGCCTGCACTCGATTAAAGACCGACTCCAACGCCTTCAAAGCCGAGATACCTCGAGGTCCGCCGGCTTGGCTGTCGGACTCCGGCAAGGAAGCTAGAACGACAGCGTTTGGAACAAGTTTTGCGGCCTCTGTTAGGGATTGAACGAACGAAAGGTTACTATCGTACGTCCCTCCGCTGATGCGTTGGCTCTCATTAAATTGTCGGATATAGACCACCAGCTCATCCATCAGAACTACGCAGGGTGCGAAGCGTGATAGTAGCGAGCAGAGGACGTCCTTTCCTGGCGAAGTGCCGTTCCCATCGGCCTCTTTTACCATGGCATAGCCTTCGGCCTTACCAAGCTGCCACGCGAGTTCGCCCCACAAGGTCCGTATGATCTGCTTGTCGTGCTTCCATTCTTGGCCGGGAGCCAAATCTGTTCCGTCTAGTACAGCGATATTCGCCTGGGGCACATCCATGAGGCGCGCCTTATCGAGCAAGTCTGGAATCCCGGAGAGGTCCTTGAGTGGACACTTCCGGGAAGCGAGGTGATAGACGGCAAGCAACGTGTGTGTCTTGCCGCCTCCGAATGCAGTTTGAAGTTGGATAACCGGCTCTCCGCCCTTGCTGTTGAGCCTTTGAGCAACCTGCGTCAATAGGCGTCCCATCCCTTCGGTGATATACGTTCGCGTGAAGAAGGCTTTGGCGTCACCGTATTCTGGGGTTGCCCGCCCGGTACGCACCGCGGTCAAGTCCGCGGCAAATTCCGACTGCTGAAACGTGCCGTTTAGTACGTCGGGGTGGGGTACGATTATCTCACGCCAGGGTTTCATGTGAATAGCTCTCCTTGGCCAATTGGCTTTTGCTCCACGGCCGCAGACTCAATTCCACTCCAGCTTGTGATGATTTCATTGTAGGCGCGAGCATCCTCTGCCTGACCAAGGCGCTCACAAAGGGTGTAAAGCCGGTAGGCGAGCTGGCGAACCGCCTCCGTTTTTTCGCCGAGGGAAACAAGAAGCGCCCCCGAGGCCGACTCGCCCCCTTTATCTAGAGCTAGAATGAGGTAATGCAGCGCCTTCCAGACTGGCAGGCGGCTATCCGCGGCAGGGTCCCAATCTTTAGCATATTCGAGCCATTTCAGCAGGCGAACCTTACCACCACCACTCTCTATCACACCTGCCTCTTTGATGCCGTCGACGCTAACACCCTTTCCTCGAGCAAGCGTATCAGCCATTCCAAAGGAACCTTCGCCCCACCCATTCTGCTCGAACCAATGTAGGCAAAATTGAGTATCAGAGTCAAAGTCATCTTCTGCCAGGAATCGGTTTATGAGTTGAAGGGCAGTACGAACATTCATAGTTGAGCCATCAGCTTCCAGAACCGCTGAATATTTGGAAAACACGGCCATTCCTGGGCCGATTATGGCTTGGGAAAGATCTACCGGAGCGACCGGCGAACGTTCGCCGCCGGCACCTTTGGTCATTTCGTCAAGCGCGTTCGGCAAAACGGCATTTAGCTCACGAATAAATTCCCTGCGCGAGACCGTCGGGGCATCGGCCGAACGTTGACGGCAAATCAAGATTATACTCGACGCTAATGAATTTGTGTCTTGCCCGATCAAACGACGGTCGAGTTCGGTTCGCATCGGCCACGTTCCAGAAAGTTGCATTCCGGACCGGTGAATTGCCTCTAGAAACGTCTCCCAGCCCGTAGAAGAAGTCCCTGAAGACTTCTCGGTATCCGATTGCTTGAACGCGTAGTAAATGGAAATTGGGGCGGCAGGATGGGCCTGGCTTGCCAATCTAAACATCGCCTTTGTCATTCCATCTAAAAAAAATATTTCAGCATTCTCCTTAGTTCCGTGCCTATAGGGAGTGGCAACAAGTTCCTCCGTTTTTGGCACCGCGATCGTCGCCAGCAAACCGGGGAATACTGGACGCAATGCTCTGCGCAGCCAAACATAGAAAAAATCCGACAGATCGGCGTAAGCTATGTTGTCGTAATAGGGTGGATCTGAAGAAATTATTTTGTTTACCGAAATGGTCTGAGTTTGTGCATCCGCCTGCTGCGCGTGTCCATTGGCCTTTGCCGATGTACCAAGTAGACCATTCCGGATCGACTCGATACCGCCGTCGAAATTTCCACTCGAGTCCGAAAGTACATTACTTTCCGCGAAGTCCCAAACCATAGGCAACGATTGCCTGCCGAAAGTATTGCGAGCGTGTTCCCGCAAACTAGCCCAGGCGCACAATGAGGAATTCCTATCTGCAACTTTATCGACGGCGAAGGCCAGATAGACGCTCAATGCCTCAGCATACGCTTGAGATCCGGTGCCGCCTGTATCAAGGCCCTTACCATCCTCGTGCATGCCGGACTTTAGAGCATCTGCGCGAATTTTATCCCGGGCCTCTGTGACAAGGTCGCTAAATGTTGCCAGCGCAACAAGCTGACGTGGCGTGAACAAATCTCCATAGGAATTGAGTCCATAATTGAGGGTCCAGAAATTTCTAGGGTCGTTAGGTAACTTAAGATCAGGCGTCCATGTGGGATGTGCTTTGGTGGCGACCTGTTCCATCTCGTGAGTCGGGGAAATATACAGGCGTCCTCGGTTGCCTTCCGCGACCAACGCCATAAGGCGGGCGCCCATTCGCTTTGCGATTCCTTCAGCCTTAATGTAAGCAGGCTCTATGACGGCATCGGATAGAAGGCAGCGGAAATTTGCTCCTCTCGCGAGTTTGGTTCCAGTCTTGGCCTCAGCGGGTGGGGCACCTCTCTTGACCACAAAACGATAAGAGGCCCCTTCAACGATTGGTTGAACATATGCTTCACTTCCCATTTTGCTCGACAAAATGAAGGTTGAAGCAAGAGGTACATCGACATGAGAATATGCCGGGCTGGGACTCTTAACGGTGCGCACCCAGAGCCATGCGATAACAGTCAATTTGTGGTCTAAATATGGCGTCAGATCGGGCCGGTCAAAGCTCAACGCCCGTGTAATCTCGATGAGAGGAAATAGATGGCCAATGCGCTTCTGCGCTTCAGTGCGCATCCAAGTTCCATACCGACGAACATCCTCTGCGAGTCCTGTTGGTCCTGGCCATTCTGTCGGAAGTTCCAGATGCGCGCTTTCTGTGTCTAGTGGAATTGGCCCAACTGGTCTACGCCCAGCAAACTTTGAGGGAATCTCAATCATCGCCTTATTGATTAAGACTGCAACCGGGTTGAGGTCGGAAGCAAAAGCTTCGATTCCTAGGCGTTGCGCCTCCATAGGGATGGCACCGCCGCCGGCAAAAGGATCATGTAGTGCGGGCAGTTTAACCGGGTCGAAAATCTCAGCGGATTGTGGATGGTCTCTGTTGAGTTCGCAAACCTCACGCCAAGAGCGGCGAATCTCGGCACGAGCACGCTCCAACACAGATTCGTCGTTCATACTCTCCCACTGCACCAGATCTTCAATGATCTTGAAGAGGCGTTTTCTCTCTTCTGCCGCCTCCTTCTTGTTCATCCCATATTTAAATCCTCCTCCCTGTTGATAGCCTGGATCATTGACGAGTTGGGCAAAAATGACCGCCCTCGCCGCCGCCAGCGGACGCCTTGCCCACCATAGATGCAAAGTGGACGGATGCCCGTGGCGGATGGACTTTTCCCGGGCGGCCGCCCCATTTATTGCGTCGAGTGGCAACGCTACCTCTATGAGCTTACGAGGAGATTTAATTTGTGAGGCTCTCACTATAGATTGCTTTTCAGAAAGTCACCGATTGCCGTCGCGAAAGGAACTGAATCGAGACGGGCACATTCGCCGGCGATGTAGTCCCTGAATATCGCCGCTCCGGATTCGCGAAGCGCATTAAGCGCGCCAATGTAGGGTTTTACGGCGTCCGCACGCGATTTGCGAAGGAGCGCCGAATCTCTTAGCTGAAACACCCGCATCGTTTCTTCAAACCGACGCTGCTCATTCGCATCGAGTCCGGAGCGTTGAACGATTGTGCCGTCCGACACGAACTGAATAAAGTACTCTGGGTTGTCGGTGCCCGGGTTAATTATGTCGGCTATGACAAAGGCGCGGCATGTTCCCGATCCGCCTACAATATTACATTTATCTTTGTGCTTGCCGCAGCTTCTCTCGTCCATGCAGGACCAAAAGAGATTACTCCATTCGGTTTCTAAATGTGCGTGCGCAGCTTGATTTCGAAAATGTTCAATGTGTCCATCATCGTTTTCCTGGCCGGTGCGGCGTTCACAATAGGCGCAGCGATCTTTCTGGATTTCAAGTAACGCCGTGCGAACTTGACCGATCTCATGCCGGCGCAGTTCCGCGTACCGTCGGGGTGGGTCTGTAGGCGCGAGGCAAGGGGGTATCGCAACGGTGTTTCTGTTAAGTTGATGCACGAGGTCTTATGATCAACGGAGATTATTTTGGCGCCTAAATTCCTGAAGGCGGCGAAGGATCGCGGCCTCTTGAAGCAAATGGTGCTCGACGCCAAAATGGACAAGCAATTGGCGCCAAGTGTCATTAGCCTCTTCACTCTGATCGCGACCATTTTGAACAAGTGCGTGGTAGTGACTTAGCAATCTCGAGGATTTGACATTTGGAATCGGATCAACATCCATCACCCTCGCTAAAACGCCTGCACTTTCATCGCCGAGAGTTTGAGCGAATGGCTTTTTGGTTTCTCCATGACCAGCTTCTATGCGGATAACGCGAATGGAGTTGAAATCGACCGTCGAGAGCACGTGTGGGCTGTGAGTGCTAAAGACCAATTGCATCTTGGGAAAAGTAGATTGCAGGAGGCTTACAACGAGCTGTTGCCAGCGTGGATGTAAATGCATGTCCACCTCATCAATCAAAAGAACGCCTGGAGTAAGACTAGCCGCTGACTCACCCAGATGGGGATTCAATCGAACGCAACGATGGGTTAGGTCAGCAACAAGTGCTACCATGTTTCGAACGCCATCACTCAAATGAGAAAGGGGTAGCCGCCCATTTTTCAAATGCTCAACAACGACGAAGCCGCGCCCTTGAGGTTGTCCGGACCGGTCTCTTGGAGCGAATTCCCAGTCGATCGCCGCCCAGCCAGTGGGCTCAAGCACAGCGCGTACCGCATCTCTAACTGCGGCAAGGTGATTGTCGGGCCGCTCGGCGCTACCCACGGTCTTAAATCGTGGATCTCGTACAGCATCAGCCGTCTTCTCATACCATGCGGCGAATGACTTATAGGAAGATGAAGGAGAGAGGCAGTCAAGGTAAGCCGACGCTCGTATCGGGCTCGTTGATGCAAGCCAACGCTTTCCTTTCGTAAGGCGGTGTTCGTCCCAAAGGCGGCCTGTGCCATAAAAAGCCGCAATCGGAAGGAGCGTAGGCTGCTCACCCTCGCGGTTGTCGATGACATCGAGCTGTTTTGAGAGTCGATTGGCTGCGGCACGCATCGCCCTTGTATCTTTCATGGACGTCCGGAGATATGCCCCATCGCCTTTTAAAGAACGACTCCACGTAACGCTTTCACCGGAAACAATACCCTCCGCTGTGAACCTTACTGGGAATCGCATTTGCATCAGGCCTTTTTCGATTTCCTTCCCGTCTGAATCCGCCTTTTCCAAGGCAAGATGAACATCTGTTCGCTCAAACCCGCGACACTGTTTGCTCCGACCCATAGTTGTAACAAATACATTTAGGGCGAGCCTTAGGGCGTCGAGCAAAGCTGATTTCCCAAGGGCATTGTCAGCAACGAGCACCGTTAGCTCAGGGTGTAATTCAAGCTCGCAGTCGGTGAAGCAACGAAAATTCTGAAGGCTAAGTTTGTCGACCCGCAAATGTGTATTTGGTGCGCTCATACGGACCTTGATCGTTGCATGAGCGCATTGAGATCGTAGTTCACAGAGGCTACACCCCATCCTGGCTCTTCCTTAAAAGGGTGGGGCACGTAGTGAGGGCCATCGAGCGAATCGTCTTCGCCAACAAGAACGATCGCTAGGTGGTACTTGGATCCTTGGTTCCAGCTCTCGAAGATCTCATTCCTTGTAACGGTGACAGTGGTAGATCCTTTAACCCGACCCTTGACTTCGATGTGTCGCGACTCCGGCAATTTGTTGCCGATACTTGGGGAATAAGAGGTTATATCCCATCCGCATTTTTGCGCCGAGACATCAACTACGCGGCATCCACGTGCCTCTTCTGCCTTGCGAACCGCAGTCATCGCCAAAAGTTCGATTCGTGAGCGAGCTTCTGGGTCTGAGGAGAATATTGCCGCGGCGCCGTCGGCCGGTAGTTCCCCTCGCAGCTTACGAAGGAGCCCGATCGGTACCACGAGCGCGCCGCCAAGCACAATCGGGGTCCCATTCACGACGTGTCGCATGGACTGGAGTTCTTTCTTCCGGCTCTCTAGTCGTCCCGCAAGGTCGTTGATAGTGCGTTGAATGTTATCGAGATTAAGGCGGACGTCCTTACCCGCCGCCTTGTCTTCCGTTAACTTTACCCACCGATCCGACCAAAAGGATATTTCCTTGGTAAGGCGTTCGTGAACCGCGGCGAGTGTTTTGTCGACGTGAGAAATGCGGCGCTCGGCCACTTCTTTATAATGCTCGGGCACTAGAGTGGTAGCGGCCAAGGAGAGTGCTTTTTGCTCCTGATCAGCCCGGATCCAGTTTGCATTCAGGAGGTCACCCAACAGCTCGCGATCATTGGGTTGTAGCGCCTCATAATCCAAGTGGGGGGCCCACCCTGCGAATGATGCGTTCCCTGTCATATCGACTCGGACGAATTGGAGTCTCTTTGAAAGAACAGTGCTATCTCCCGACCGAATCTCGTGAGTAATCAGGAATAGCAAAGAGGACGTGTCGCCTTCATCGACTGGATCTACCAGGATCGCACCCTGACGCATGAGATTGCCGTGCTGTTCCAATATTATATCGCTAACGGCGAGCATGAGTGGATGCCCTGGGTGAATCATTTGGGCAAACGGCAAGCCGGCTTTATCGACGGGGCGGACTCCTTCCTTCGTGAAACAAACACGTTCGTAGCGCTTAAGCACCGGAGTTAGTTCACGACGGTTGCGTCCCGTAATCTGGCGATCTCGTTCCCGGATGATAGTAGGAACGTGAGTAATCTCATAGCGGCCGATTTCTCTGGGGTACAAAGCTCCCCCCAGGCCCTCAAACGCCTTAATGAAAAAGGAACGAACAAAATAAGGTTGGAGGCGCCGGGCCTCAGCCATTTCCATCTGCTCTTTGACTGCGAACAAACGCTCGGTGCTCATCGTCTCCTGCGCCAAAGCGTTTCGCTCGAGCAGACTCCTGATTCGACCATCGTCGAAAGCCGTATCGAGGCTTTGATTTAGGCGAGCCCGTACGTCAGGCTGGTCATTGTAGCGGATCGCATCGAGGAGAAGGTCCTTTAGGCTTTTCTCCTCGAACACCTCTCCGAGAATGTCGAAGACCCTTCCTTTAAAGGTGTCGTTTATGGTTTCGAGCTTTATCAGCAGACGATGATACACTTCGCCTTCGCGGGTTTCCTTTGCGACAAGGTTCCAAAGGTGACAGACCTCCTGTTGGCCAATCCTATGAATGCGTCCAAATCTCTGCTCCAGGCGGTTAGGATTCCACGGCAGATCATAATTCACCATCAGGTTTGCATTCTGGAGGTTCACGCCTTCGCCCGCCGCATCGGTTGCTAGAAGTATCCGAACCTCTGGATCGGACCGGAATAAAGCCTGTCGTTTGCGACGTTCGTCGCGGTGGGTCCCTCCATGAATGGTTGTCACGGCATCAGGATTGCCGAGCACCCCGGTGATCTTTCTCTCCAAATAATTCAGGGTGTCTCGATGTTCGGTGAAAAGTATGAGCTTCCGCTGCCGTCCGCCGGCGTCGCGCATGCTTGGGTCGTTTTGGAGAATCTTTGAAAGCTCGTCCCACTTTCGATCTAACCCTGATTCAACCACCCCGCGTGCCTCGTCCACCAGACGACCCAGGATCGCGATTTCCGCCTCCAATTCGGCAATGGTTTCCGCAGCCGTGGCAGTGTCGGTAAGCTTTTCTTCCAAGTCCTCCTGTTCTTCTGCGCTAAGATCGTCATCATCCTCCGGGGGCGCTTCCAGTCCTTCGGCTGAGAATCGCTGACCCCGAGCCATTAGATTTTCTTCCCTCAGTCGCGACACAAGGCGTTCGCGACGTCGCTTGAGCGACTGAAAAATGGCCTCAGGGCTAGAAGCTAGACGACGCTGTAAGGCAGTGAGAGCGAAGCCGACCGACCCTTTGCGAGGACCTTTGAGAGAGTCAGCCTTTCCCATTTCGGTCTTAACGTAGGATGTAACTGCCTCGTATAGGGCTGCTTCGATTTCCGAAAGCTTGTAATTGACTGTTCGGGCACGGCGCTCCGGAAACAGGGGCGTGCCATCGAATCGACGCATTTCTTCCTTCACCATACGTCGCATTAGATCCGCAGAGTCTACCTTATGAACGCCGTCAGCGTCCCGAAACTTTCCGTAGAAACGATCGGAATCGAGAAGCGACAGAAAAAGTTGGAAATCCTCTTCCTTCCCGCTGTGGGGCGTCGCTGACATAAGGAGCAGGTGGCGTGTTCGTGCGCCAAGCTTTTCTGCTAGGATGAACCGCTTGGTCTTCTCGAGCTTTGAACCGAAATAATGAGCAGCGAGTTTATGCGCCTCGTCAAAAACAACGAGGTCCCAGGTAGTCGCTAGCAATTTCTCCTGAAGCTCAAGATTGTTGGCCAACTGGTCGAGCCTTACGATCAGATGCTCCAGATCCTCGAAGGGATTCCCGGTTGGCGTCGCGGCCTCGAGGGCCGAAGAGAACACATGAAACTGAAGGCCGAATTTGTCGAATAGTTCGTCGCGCCATTGCTCAACCAAGCTTCCGGGTGCAACGACCAAAATTCTTCTAGAATCTGCGCGCATGATTAGCTCCCGCATGTAAAGACCGGCCATGATGGTCTTTCCTGCGCCCGGATCGTCCGCCAGCACAAACCGGAGGGGCTGCCTGGGAAGCATAGACTCGTAGACGGCAGTAATCTGGTGGGGCAGCGGCTCCACATTTGACGTATGGACCGCCATCATCGGGTCGAAGAGGAAGGCTAAGTCGATGCGCTTGGCCTCAACGGTAAGTTTAAAGGTTTCACCGTCTCCCTCGAACGACCATGGGCGCTCAGTCGTGGCTACGCTCAGTGTGGGTTCATCAGCACGATTGAGTAAACGCTCCTTGAGACTTCCATCCGGCGTCCGGTAAATAACCTGTACTGCCCCGTCAGCTATTCGGACTGCGGAAACGACATTCCCGATGACGGAAGGTTCGAGGCCAACGAGGGCTAGACCTGGGGTGATGTCGTCGATTCGAATCATCGGGGCATCTACAACAGCCTGATGGAGCGAATCCTGCAAGCGCTCGCCGGCACCACGAACACTTATTTTGGCAATTTCGTTACTGAAAGCTTGCCATCTTGGTTTGAACCAATTTTCGCAGCATACCAAGCAGGTTAGGGAAACAGTTCCTGGCAAAAAATGGGCGGCGAGCGGCTTTGCACCGCCGCCGCCGTTGGCACTCGGCAATCTTTAAGATAACTAGGAAATGGAGCCTGGGTGCGGTCTTAGCAGGTATCCCGTAAAACGGGAGAGGGTCGACACGACCAAGCATCAAATTTCCGGACTCTCTAGAAAAATCCGCGCCTGCTCATACTAGAAATCATGAATTCGCATTTGTCTAGCTCTCGCCAAGGCGGCTAGTGTCCTAATTTGAATTATCAGCACACTTTTCCAACGATTGGAGGAGTCTAACTTTATTAACGGCTTATAAAGTCCAATTGGCCAAACGAGTTCAGGTTCTGAACTGTACCGAATCACCAAAGGATTAGCGAGTGTGGTCCCCGAAAAGGACGAGACCGAACCACAAGACTTCTTTGCAGATATACCTTAAAAACCGCCACGGTTTTTAAGGTTCGTTTGTAAAAAAGCAATTGCGAAGCCGGCCGGTCTAAGCGGGCGCAGGGACAATCGCTGGGGCACCGCCGGGGTTTCGCCACGGCCCCGGGCATTGGATGACTTTGCCTGTCCTTTTTCCGACATACGGCTCGGGCAAGCGGTGTCGTTCCAGATGTGAGACCGCAATCGTTGCATTTTCGTCGCACGCAATTTTCAGATCCTCTGCCCTGCGGAAAGGCGGAATCACCACCTTGATAAGCATGTCGGGATTTATAATTTTTGCGTAACGTACCGAAGGTAGTTGGTCGCTGTCTCCCGTAACCAGGATAATCTTCTCGGCCATTTTTTCGTGGGCAATACGAGCCATCGCCAACGCTATGTTGATGTCTGTTTCCTTTTCTCCATAATTTTGGAACGTCTTTTTGCAGTCAGCCCCGCAGCGATGGTCCTGTAATTTAAATATCCCCTTAACCACGGTTACACCCTGATCTTGGTAAACGTCCATTAACGCCTGCTGGCGGGCCCTTTTTTCGTTATTCCAAGGGTTAAGTGCCGTGTAAAAGAACGCCATCCGTAGTTTCTCACCGGGGGACAGGAATGCAGAGGTCAGACTTATAATATCCACCCATTTAAGTTCGTTACGCTTAACGTAGTCGTCGATAGCATGGTAGAGGTTAAAACCGTCCACGAGGGCAATGACGCGCTTATGGCTTAGAGGGGCAGCTTGAGACATAAAAAAACCCGGGGCCGAAAGACCCCGGGGCCTGCACTGACTAATTACTTAGCCACCGCAGGGATGATGCACTTACAATCGGCTTAATGCTCCGTGGGTCAATTTGTGAAGCAGATGCATTAATTGGTTTAATTGATTATCAATTAGTTACGAAATAACCGTAGGGGAAATCAGATATCGCGAAAGTCAGGCTCGCAGTGATTGGGAAAAATGATTACAGATAACTTAAGTAACATATTGATATTAAATAGGTTCAAGTTGCGTAATCATATATCATGAAAGAAATCATTGAAAAAGATCAGCAAATGCTGTCCTATCCTACAATGGCAACACAGGAATCAGAGTCCAGCGGATCGAAATATCCGTATTACAATATCCAAGCGGCACTTAGGATGGCTGAGGCTGTTAAGGATCTTGGTGGTGCGAAGTCCCCGGTTAAGAAGAGCATGATTGCGAAACAGCTTGGGGCAGAGGAAAACGCCTCTTCATTTGCGCAAGGTCTAGCGTCTGCGCGGTCCTTCGGCCTTCTCGGGGGGCGGGGCGACTATGGTCTCACCGAGATCTCAAAGAGGTACTACTTTCCGACGACGGATTTAGACAGGATGGGTGCGCTGCTTGATGCGTTCGCTTCACCATCGTCTTTTTCTGACTTACTGAAGCGTTTCGATGGAGACAAACTTCCGACCAGAGAGATATTGAGTAATATCCTTCACCGCGATTTTGGGGTTCCTGAAAGCTGGAAAGATAGGGTCGCGAGCCTTTTCTCAAGTTCCGCTCAGTTTATAGGGATTATCGACTCACAGGGGATTATCCGCTTTGACGCGAATCGACATTCGACGGGTACCGAGCCCCCTGTGCCTATTTCGAGTCAACCCGTGCATTCCCAAACGCCAAGCGCTCCTATAGTCGAGCGGAGACCGACCGTGGTGGGGAAAGTCAACTGGCATTATAAGTCGATCGAGGTTATAACCCCGGAGGACCTTGATTATCCGCTTTGGAAGAAACTAGAGGGATACGTTAAACTACTGGAGCCCCCAGAGTCATAAATTTCCCCTGCCGTGTATAAGACGGCAGGGGCAGACTTTAGCGACCGAAGGCTGGGATTCCAACCTCCAGCCGGGCCGGGTCCAAACCGACCGATCAGGCGCTAGAGCAACCCCTTAGGGACGTAGGCTAAACTGGAAAACCGCGGCCCTTTACAAGCACGAATTGCGGGTCCGAAGCCCATCGTTTCCAAAGAACTTTACCTATCATACTGTCCTTCAACCTGAAGCCTTAGTCAAGGTTGATCTAAGTCATCCTGGAAGAGCTTATCTTCAAGCGTTCGTGGCATCACAAACGGTTAGCTCATAGTTATCGGGATGAATCTTGGCCTGCCGGATTCGGACGTGACCCAACTCGGGGCGCGCACAGGTCGTGAATATGCGCTCTTTGACAGAATGCGAAGCGTTTACGCCAAATGTGACGGATCGAAGCGCTAGCGGCGGAAATGAAACAAGGGAATCGACAACACTTGCATCGAGTCCGGGTGTGTCGGCAAATCTAAGCAGGCGAAACTCCTTCTCGTATCTCCAATGTGTGGACTTCGTAAATACTAGTTCTCTCCTCGGCCTGGGCAATCCGTGTTCGTCCGCGTCCCATCCGGGTCTGCTCTCGGAGTAGTCCACGGGCCCGCTGTCATGCGGTTGTCCCAGCACTGGTTCGTGGCCTTTGATCCACGTATTCTCCGAGTCGAATTCAATTACCAGCCCCCGATGATTTTCAGTGTAATGTCCCCAAAGTAAAAACGCGTCGGCAGATTCGGGTGACACTTGCGACAAACAAAGAATGCGAAGGAGGGCTCGGGCCGATATCAACGCTTCCATCGCTAGATTTTTTAGTTCCGGGACGCGCATTGCATACCTTTCGCGGTGATATTGCCGGACCCGGTCCTCCGTCCAGCGACGCGGGCGGCGATGGATTGCAGCCTGCACGGCGTCGTCTGCGAGGATCTCGCGGACGCAATCGTCCTCGTTCTGGCGCTGCCATTTTGGATCCTCGACCAGATGTGAGTCAGGCAAACACTCAAAGGGATCATTAAATCCATTGGCTGGCGCGAAGCGGATTCGCAAATGCTCGACGATATCTGCGCGATCCGGCTCAAGGTATTTAAAAAGCGCCATAAATTGGAGCGGGCGGGGAAATATTTACTAGCGGTTCGACAGGAGCCGGAGTGCGGTAACCTCCATCATCCATGGTCGATAGACCGCCCGGCCGCTCATTCGTAAAACTCGCTAATGTCGATCTGGATTTGGTCGCGTTCTACCTTTACCGAGGTGGGATCATTTGTGGGGGCTTGGCCAGCGAATGTGAAGGGAAAGGACATGCTTCCCTCGGCTCCGTCACCCTTACTAACGTCGGAATCTGATCCCCACTGGAGATCACAATTTACGGATCCAGTACCGGTAAAATGAATCCATTCGTCGTCCACCGATTCTATCTTTACTTCGACATCGTCTACATCCTGAGGCCGGGTGTGGCTAGAAAGCGTGTCCAGGTCGTCGAAGATGCCCTCGGTGAAAAGCCTATCGAGACTCTCATGAATCAGCAGGGTCAATTTCTCAAATGCCAACTGCTTTCCCTTTTCAATTGCCTCGATCAATTGAATGAACCGTTGCAGAACGGCCGCAAGGATTGGGGCTGCATCGGTTTCGTCCTTTTCCAAAATACCGGCCGTTACATGTGTGAACTTCGATAACCGGTTGATATCGGCGGAGAGTTCTTCGGCCATTGCGTCAGCATCATCTACAAATTGTTCAGGGAACAACGCTCTGGGAAGTGCCCCATAGATCGCGTAGCTGATTCGATGCTTCCTGGTCACGCCGCCCATATGCGATGTGGGATCAGGTTCGAAGTCGTAACGAAGTTTGGTCTCCTCGTCCGGCGCAACTTTCGCTAAGAACTCGCGCATAAGCTCGCGGAGGTTGGTCGCCGCATTGGCGTACCGAAGTGGATTAGTCGCATCCATGTACGACTCAAGCGCGCCTGCCAGCATCCTGTTCAAATGGTCTCCATATCGCCTCAGCTTCTGCGCGAGGGTTCCCTCTGCGCTCAGCAGCTCCTCCCTATAGCTGTAGAGTTGGGCCGCGATTGGCTCCGCAACGATGAGGTCCTTCCCCGATAGGGTAACGATGTAGGCAGAAAGGCCGTTCGACAGAGTCGATTGTATCTGGCTTGCATAGAATGCGCGCTGGGCAGGATTACCTGAAGCCTCGAAAAGGTTGGAGGCCATGGTCGCCATGCTGCCAGAAACCCCAAAGTTCGCGTCGAGGAGGGAGAGGCCCACTGGCGACATCGCTCCAATGGAGACGACTTTGATCACCTCGTGAACCACGTTCGTTGAATACTGGAGGGCTGCTACCTGCTCCTTAGCCTGCCTAGCGTCCAATTCCGCAGCAGCCAAGTTAGCCCTCAGGCCCGATTGCAAGGATTCGAGTACCTTCAGGGATTCTGGAGCTTGGCCCATAATGGACATGATTCAACCGTGTGCTAGCCGAGGTTAGTATGGCGAAGTGTCAGCGCAAGGATTGGCCTCGCTGTCGTGGCCCCATCTTGGAAGGTGATTACCCACTCATTTGGTAGACGGCTCCGGCAATGGTCACAGCGATTACAGAGACGAGCGGTCTAATTTGATTGGGTCTTGCCGGTAGTGACAAGAGTCCGAGCCAAATCCGGTCGCTACCCGTGCCAAACCCGTGCCAAAAACGCTTCATTTCATTGCACTTGCCTGCACTTGGCTGCCATTTCGGAAAACTAAAAGGTCCGCTTGGAAGTGGTTATCCTAGCGGGCCTTAGACTGTCTTAAATTGGGTGCAGGGGTTGGATTCGAACCAACGACCTTCAGGTTATGAGCCTGACGAGCTACCAGGCTGCTCCACCCTGCAACAAGGGGAGGGGCAACGTGCGTCCGACCCCCGGGCCTGTCAACGAATATTGCTATTGTAGGCGCACCCTGACCTCGGCCTTTCCCGCGCTGGAACCTTCGAGGTCCAGCGTGACCGTGTAAGTCGAAAGGCTCTTGATCTTGATCAGCACCAGCCTGTTCGAGACCTTGGCCGCAAAGACGTCGCCTTCCCTGTGAAGCCTGCCGTCCACGATGAGCTGGGTAATACCGTCCTTTGTCACGACACCGCCGATCTGCACCTCGCCAAGGGCCAGATTCAGGAGATGATCCGCGGACATGGGGGTCGCCGGCCCCGAGTCCTTGGCCCCGCCTGAATTCGAAGCACTCTTGGCCGCAATGATCCGAAACGGGTCGCCGCTCGGATCGAACGGCACCGGCTTGGTCCTGTAATGGTAGAGCGCGTCCATTCTCGCGCGGATCCTGTGAAACCTCGCCATGAGTACGGTGTCACCTGCCGACTTCGCGGCCTTTGTCTTGATTACCGAGGGCGGCGGAGGGGGCAGCTTGTTGTAATGCGCGCTTATCGCCCAGAGGACACAAAGGATGACAAGGGCGGCTACCTGCTTTTGCTGCTTCTTCATTTCTTGCCCAGCAGCTCCAGATTGACCTCGAGTCTAAGCGATGGGCTGTCCGGTTCGGTCCGCCTGAAATTCACGGATGCAATGTTGGCCAGCCGCGGACCCGTCTCGATGGCATAAAGAAACGCCCCGGTCTGCTCATAGGTGCCCGTGACCGTGAGCGAATAGGGGATGCGCCTGTAGAGCGATCGGGAATCGGGCATCAGCGGATTAAGCTGATGGAGCTCGCTCAGGTGAGCCTTGGACAACTGCTCAATCTTGTAGAAATACCAAAGATTCTCGGCAAGGTTGTCCTCCACGACCAGGTTGTCGTCTAGCCTGCGGGTGACCTCGCGAATCGTCTCAAGCTCAGTCCGGACCGAGGGCCCAGTGATCAGCGTGGCGACCATCAGGTCGCCGTCCTGCGACAGCTGGTTTCGCTCGAGTTCGAGGCCCTTCATGTCGTCGTAGGTGAGCCATGAGATTATCCCGCAAACGACGAAAATGATACCGCAGAGAACGCTCAGCGGATGGCGGCGCACCACGGCGATCCACTCCATGATATCGGCCGCGTTCATGAGCCCTTGGGTTTCGCGCGCATGGTGATCTCGAATATCATCTCCTGATCATCCTCGGTTGAACGCTCCGCCCCGGTCAGGTTGATTGAGCTGAAGCGCGGGCCGATTTCCGGGTCGGCGCGCAGTTTGTCCACATAGTCCCCGAGGATCCTGCTCGCTTGTTCGGACGTGTCGCGGAGGTCTCCCCGGAACACAACGGTGCCCTCGCTCCAGTCTATCGAATTGACGACCATCTGATCGGGAAGCGTTCGGCCCAATTCGGAAATGAACCCGGAGACAAACACCGGGTTTTTCATCTCCGCATAGGCGCTCTCGATCTTCTTGGATTCCGCTTCGTAATTGTGTTGTCGTATCTTGATCGCCAACTCCTCCCACTTGTCCTCCTCGATCCTCTGGTTCCAGTCGGCAATCTGGTGGCGGATATTGAGGTCCAGGTAGGCGAGGTATCCGGTGAAGAGCGCCGCCGAGAACGCGATCACGGAGGATACCGCGTAGATGGTGAACCGTACGCCGACGATGCTGTCCTCCGGCAGCTCGACCACGAGCCGGCAATCGACGTGCCAGTTGGGGCCCAGCAAAAGTCGGTCGTGCGAGGCCATCAGGGGGCGGCCACGGCGGCGTCCGGCGCGAGCTGTGCGACCAGGGAAAGCGGCTGGATCCAGGAGGGGCCTAGCAAAGCGTGGCCCGGGACATCGAGCCCGACGGACGGCAGCCATTTCTCGAAGCTTGGAGAGAAATACTCGAGGTCGACTGCATCGGCGAGGGCCTGCTCAAGCCAGCCCAGGCGTTCGGGCAGGTGGGCGCAAAACAGGGCCCCAATTCGCTGTCCGGTCTGCATCTCGAAATAATCGACGGCCGGCCTCAGGTGACGCGACAGCATCCTTATTAGGCGGCGGCCATGGCTTTTCAGCTCGTCTGTCGGCTGCTCAAGGAGCTTTCGGGCGGCTATCGCATCCGGGGCGGAAAGCTCCTTCATGGCGGCCTCCTCAATCGACAGTAGCCCGTGGGGCAGGGGCGGCGGTGTATGGACGCCGTCCTTTCCGATGAGATATAGATGCGTCTGGTTGCGGTAGATCTCGCAGGCGGCGATCAGGTGTGGGTACCCGGTAAGGCTGGCATAGCGGCTAAGCCCGCCCAGCATGACGGGTGTGCCCAGTTCGAGCCGGCGTGGGCGGACGCCCCAGTCGCTGAGGCGCACCTGCGCCTCCCTGGCCGCGGCCCAAGGGACACCGAAGAACAGCGCTGTCCGGGTGTTCGAATCAGTCGTGAGCGGCATGCCGTCCATTGGATTCAGGGCGGCGACGTGCCAAGCCTTTGCGGAAGTGATCTTTGCGAGGTCGGCAACGGTCGTGAAAAGGAATTCCCTGTTGGCTAGCTGCCTCACGTTTATTGCGTCCCTCTGGAATATCCGCTCGGACGGATGAAACCCGCAAAAGGCGGTGATGTACCTGCCGGCGCGGTCGCCGAAGTTCACATCGAGCCAGCGTGCAACCGAGCCCGCATCTGTCACCGATATCTCTGCAAATGTGTCAATTTCGAGCGGACGGCCGTCCAAACGCCCCAAGCGGGCCAGTTGCACACAATGGTCCGTGAGATTTATCAGAACACCGTGGCGTTCCTTACGCTTAAACATGCGAAGGCCATTAGGCAAAAGCCTCCCCTGCCTGTCAATCGGTGTCAGGCCTTCGGGATCAAGCCTAGGGGACCGATGCAACTAGGCTACTCACGGCCAGCGGCGTAGTTAAGTAATCGAAGGCTGCGTCCCCGACCGTTGAGTCGGGATTTCGCAGGGCCAGGTCATAGTGCAGGGTGGGGGACGTTCCCGAGAACGTTACGAACGACCCGACGATCGCGCCGCAGATGGTGACGTTCGAGCTGACGGTGACGCCCATGTACGGGCAATAGATCACGCCGTAAAAGGGGCTGGTCGTTGAAATTGTCACTGTGCCCGTAGAGTTGTTTGTGTCGAGTAGGGCGACCCTTTTCGGAAGCGGCGGAACCCCGGTCGTGCCAAGCGTGTTCAGATTCTGAATTCCCCTGCCGCCGAGGGTTATGTTGCCGTACTCCTCGAAGATCTGCAGGGAAGCCGACGACGTCGTCAGCTTTATCTCTCCCCCGGTGGTTGCGCTGCCCGATAGGGCGATGTCTCCGTACGAAATGATGATCACCGGGCCGACTACGCTGATCGTTGAGTTAGTGCCCAGCGCAATACCCACGCCCGCCTGGTAGATCTTCGGCGTCGTCGCACCCGTGGTTCCGAGCGTTGTCTGGTTCGTGTAATTGGTCGTATTCGTGAGTGAGGAGATGTTCTCGGGAAACACGGGCAGATAGGGTATGGGACTTGTCAGAACTCTGCTTGTGTCGATATAGGTCGCGAGCGGCGTGTTGGGCCCGATGACCTTGCCCGCATTGGACACGTAGGAAAACCAGTTCGTGCTGGATGGGGAGCTGTAATTATATCCCGTCACGTACCCGTGGATGACCGCGCTCTTGATCGTAACGGTGGCGGCCGTAGCAGCCACATTCTGTGCAGCGAGGACTGCCGAATAGCCTGAGTAGCCTGCGGTCGCCCCAGGGTAGTCATAATAACTGCCGGCACTAGGATTGGAATTGTAGCTGTCAACCAGCCCACCGGTGCTGAACTTGATCTTGCCCGACGCAGTCGTTGTACCCCTTATCGCCGCCACTGCATTGACAAAGACGGGAGCCGAAGCCGTTCCGCTCGCGCCCGGCCCAGTGTAGGTAAGAGTGCTCGATATGATTGGCGTCGCCGCGCTGACCAAGCTCCCCTTGGGAATCGATACGACCCCCTGCGATTTAATCGACTCGATAGACTGGGGCGACCCCGCGGGAAACGTCATCGTGATGTTGACGACTCCCGTCGCTCCATTCCCAAAATTGAAGGCAGTTGGACTCGAACTCGTAGCCACGAGGCCGGAGGAGGTCATTGTCATGGCAGCGGACATTGTCGTGGTGCCCCCAACGGTGGCCACGCTCCAGCCTGTTGTGTCACCAGTGTTGCTCGCATAGATGGCCTGCTCTATGCCGGCCTCGGCCAGCTCTCGGCTGTGTACGGAAACGACGTTGCGTGTGCTCATGGCGAGCGACGTGAAGCAGAGCCCGAGGTAGCTTGCCAGTGCGATCGTGAGCACAATCGCCATGCAAAGCGCAGCCAGCATGGCCGATCCCCGCTCGCTTCGCGGGATGGGTTGCCTGGGAAGCGTTTTCACGGGCTGTTTGGATCCTGCAGCATGGCCTTATTCTTCAATACCACCAACGGGGACACCATCGTAAAATGGGAAAGGTTCCCGCTTGGGCCATAGCCCGCGATCGTGGTGAAGGACATGCAGACTTGCTTGATGTCGACCTGCGGGCTTGATGGCGCGCTCGAAGGCGCCGTGATGGAATTGTCTGCGGCGTCGAAAAATTGCAGACTGAAGCTCGATATATTGTTGAGAAGCACGAGGTAGGGGCCTGAGTTCACGCTCCGTTCCAGGATCCCGTTCGATGCGCCCAGGGACCAATCGCAGTGGTAGGTCACGCTGTTTGGCGTGGTCGATGTCGGAATCGTGAGCGTCATTTGGTCCCCGGTAACCTGGGTCCCGGGATTTTGAGCCGTGATGCTTGATGCGCTCGAGACGTCCTGGGTAAAATAGAATAGGGTGAGGCGGGTTCTAGATTCCAAACCCTCGGCATTCAGCTGGCGGGACAGGCCGCGGCCGAGGAAAATATAGGCAGAGAGCACCCCCGCAAAGACAAACGAGGAGATTACCGTGGCCAGCATCACCTCGAAGAGCGTGAAGGCACGCTCCCCGCGGGCTTTCTGACTAAGACTTTTGATAGGAAACAGAGAGACCATTCTTCCCAACGAGAGTGGTGGTTGATCGGCTATAGCTGCGGCCGGTTATTCCCGTCCACTTGATGGTAAACGTCACCTGCAAAAGATTGGGTGTACTTGCGTACGCCGTGGGATTCTGGTTTGCCTGAGCCGGATCGAGGCACGACACCGTTCGCGTCAGCGTGAAGAGGGTGGCAACCTGGGGATAGTTGGCCGCAAATTGTGCGAATGAGGGGTCGTTTGACGCTGTAAGAGCCGTGGGTCCTGCGGGATACCCGTTGCCGGGAGTAACGAGGCTTCCAGGGGTGCCGCTATAGCCAACCTGGGTCGACGAATAGAACGTCGTGGGCACCGATCCGGTGCCCCCGATCGATTCCCCTGCGATCACGAGCCAGCTCTGCAGACGGAGTTGGTCGATCTCGCTGTGAAGGATCTGCGTCGCAAGCGTTTGCTTGCGCGAGAGGTCGAGCATCTGGCTTCCGGACTCCACGACCCCGATCATGCCGGTTAGAGTCAAGGCCAGCACCGTAGCGGCCAAGGCCACCTCCATTATGGTAAAACCCCCGGATGACTTCAATTTGTGGTCGTTTGGCAACGTCTGAAAGGACGACGATTCGTGGCTTAGGAGCCGAAAAATCAGGCTGCTTTGCTTCGAAATTGATGCCAACCGAAATGTTTCCAGGCCGGTCTTGGCGTCGATTTTCGAGGGTTGACGCGGCCTGGCGACGGAGCCGGGCCTCGCAGAACGACCGGATGGAAAGGGGTTTCCGGGCCCCCGCCGGAATCGAGCACTTAGCGCTTGCCAGCAGCGGCCCGGCCCCCTGTTTTGGACCTTCCGTCAGTCAAAGCCAACCAACAACAACGTCAGTTCCAACCACGATCGCAAGGCGGCCCTCTCTGGCCGGCCTGTGTACCGTTCAGATACATAGATCATTATGAGCATAAGCATCACTCCTAAGGACCTGCTCGACGCAGGCGTCCACTTCGGGCACCAGACCAAGCGCTGGAACCCGCGCTCGAAGCCCTTCATCTTCGACCATCGGCAGGGGGTCACGATCATCGACCTCGCCAAGACCCACGAGGCCCTTGAGAAGGCGTGCGCGTTCATCGAGAACGTGGTCGCAAACGGGGGCACCATCCTCTTCGTCGGCACCAAGCGCCAGGCCAAGGACATTGTCCGCGAGGCCGCTGCGGCGACCGGAATGCCTTTCTCCGTGGACCGCTGGCTGGGCGGCACCCTCACCAACTACGAGACGGTCAAAAAGTCGGTCGCCAAATTTAAGAAGTACCAGCAGATGGAGACGAGCGGCGAGCTCTCCAAGCTTCCCCGCAAGGAGGAATCCGCCATCAAGCGCGAGATGAGCCGGATGCAGCGCAACTTCAACGGGATCGTCGAGATGAACGGCCTGCCGTCGGCGCTCTTCATCGTCGACGTGGGCCACGAGAAGATCGCGGTTGCCGAGGCGGCGCGGTGCGCGATCCCCTCGATAGCGCTGGTCGACACGAATTCGGATCCGTCGCTTGTCACGTACCCGGTTCCCGGCAATGACGACGCGGTGAAGTCCGTGCGCATCATCGTGGAGACAATCGTCGCCGCGATCCAGTCCGGCCTTGCCCAGCGCGACACGCGGCGTGCGCAGCGCGGCGTCGACGCAAAGGCCGCGGCCCAGGCCGCCGCCGAGCCGGCACCCGCTCCGGTCACCGGGGAGATCGATCTGTCGAAGATCGACATCCCGATCGACCTAGCCCTGGTGGACCCGGAGCTCGGGGCCAAGAGGAAGCTCGCGCGCCCCCGCAAGACCCCCGTCAAGGCGGAATAACATGAGCGAGCCCATCAATGCCAAAATGGTGAATTCCCTGCGTCTCCTGACCGGCGCGGGACTGCTCGATTGCAAGAAGGCGCTCATGGAGGCCAACGGAAACGTGGAGGAGGCGATCACGATCCTGCGCAAGAAGGGCGCCGCCTCCGCCGCGAAGAAGGCCGATCGGACGACGAAGGAGGGCCTGATCGAAAGCTACATCCACCACAGCGGAAAGGTCGGCGTCCTGATCGAGGTCAATTGCGAGACGGATTTCGTCGCCCGAAACGACGGCTTCAAGGCCTTTGTGAAGGACCTCTGCCTGCAGATCTCGGCGACGAGCCCGCTCTATGTCTCCCGGGACCAGGTGCCGGAGGACGAGATCGCCAAGGAGCGGGACATCGCCGCGGCGCAAGTCCAGGGAAAGCCGCCCGCGGCCGCGCAGAAGATCGTCGATGGGAAGCTCGAGAAGCACTATTCGACCGTGTGCCTCCTGGACCAGCCGTTCGTCAAGGAGCCGGAGAAGACCGTCAAGGAGCTCCTCACCGAGGCAATCGCGAAGACCGGCGAGAACATCCAGGTCCGCCGGTTTGTCCGCTATCAGCTCGGTTCCTGAGGCGGGTCCCGGTGCGCTTCCGTGAAGGTTTCCCGCCTCATGGTGGTGGCTCGCGGGCTTCGCAACCGGTGCCCCAACTGCGGCGGGGCGACGCTCTTTCGCGAGGGCACCTGGTTCGAGGTCAACAAGGCGTGTCCCACGTGCGGCCTTCAAATTGAGCGCGACGAGGGGTTCTTCATCGGGTCGATGTCGCTCAACTACGGCGTCACCCTGGTGTGCTTCCTCCTGCCCATCCTCCTCCTGGCTTATAAGGGCGTGATCGGGACCACGGTGGCGATCGTGCTCGCTGGCGTCGGGTCCATCGGCTTTCCCTTCGCGTTCTACCGGTCGTCCCGAAGCTGGTGGCTCATGCAGTACTACCTTCTCTTTCCGCTTCACCTGCCGGCAAACAAACAGCAGGCCGATCGCGGCCGCGGCGACGACAACGTCTGAGCGGGAAAAGCATCCCTCTTGACCTCCCCCCTTTTAGGGGGCATTCAGGTCAACTTTCCGCCGCAAATTGACCTCACGGAGAGGTGGCAGAGTGGTCGAATGCGCCTGACTCGAAATCAGGTGAGCCCGCAAGGGTTCCGGGGGTTCGAATCCCTCCCTCTCCGCCAATTTCTCGTTCTAAACCAACGAGTTATTTTCCCCGACAACCGATTTGGCCGTTGACCGGCCAAATCGGTCATGAAGCACATAAGTCCATTCGTCATTTCAGAATTCACGAATCCCTCCGGGAATATCGTTTTCCAGCTCTACGCCCGCCTCGACGGCATACGCTTCCGTAAGAATTTCCCGACACGCGAAGAAGCGGAGGCAGAGCGTCAGGTTCAAGAAGTGAAGCTGCTCCAACGTGAGACGGGCATTCGCGCCGCCGCCACGCGTTTGACCGATGAGCAATTGCATGAAGCCGAGTCCATGTTTCGCCGGGTCGCCGGACACGCGCACCCGCTCTCCTTCTACGTCGAGTTCGCGCTAGCGAATTACCGCGAGCCCGTGACCCAGAAGCTCCTTGCGGAGGCCGTGACCGAATTTCTCCTCATCAAGGATCACGAGCGCGAGCAAGACCTACTTTCCGAGCCGTATCTGACTCGGGTGAAGCGCGACCTCAAACGGCTGCAAAAGCACTTCCCCGCTTCCACCGTGGCCGATCTGACCGGTGCGAAGCTCATGGAGTATTTCGAAGCCCGCCGGGCGGCCCATAAGACGTTCAACAACCGGCGCGGCGTGGTCTCGGCCTTTCTCAAGTTCGCGCTGCAACGGGACTGGATTGCGGACAACCCGCTCACAAAAATCTCTCCGCGCCGCATTCGGCGCCGGCGCGGTTGCGCTATTACTTTCGCCGCCTCACAGACGGCGGGACTCATGGCCCACGTCGAGAAGCACTATCCCACCGCCGTGCCCTTCTTCGCCCTCTGCCTCTTTGCCGGCATTCGGCCGTGCCTGCGCACTGGCGAAATCCTCCGGCTCCAACCCGCGAGCGTCAAACTCGATGCCAACATGATCCGCATCGACGGCGAGGTCTCCAAAGTCCGCGAACCGCGCAACGTCGCGATTCAGCCGAATCTCGCGGCGTGGCTGCGGGCCTATCCGCTCAAGAAGTTCCCGATCATCCCGGCGAACCTCC
>Ga0302326_10004304_pt1 | contig 33022 bp, 29 predicted proteins | sample Palsa_T0_3_FD_202264 | JGI IMG/M metagenome (GOLD analysis project Ga0302326, IMG submission 202264) | Peat permafrost microbial communities from Stordalen Mire near Abisko, Sweden - Palsa_T0_3 | ecosystem: Environmental > Terrestrial > Soil > Palsa > Peat permafrost | place: Sweden: Abisko...
GGTGTCGTGCACCGACGCGCCTTTGAGCAGACCCCCGGCTATCCACACCACCCGCGGATACGCCAGCACGGATGCCTCGGCGGCGTGCGGATTCGTGGCTTTGGAATCGTCGACGTATCTGATCTGGTCGACGACGGCCACCACCTCGGCGCGGTGCCGGCCCACCCGAAACGATGCCAGCGCCTGCGCGATTGCCGCGGCGGAGACCCCGACGCTGCGCGCCAACGCGGCGGCTGCCAGCGCGTCGAGCACGCCGACCGGGCCGGGCACCGGGATCGATGACACCGCCGCCAGCGCCAGGCCCTCGGCGCCGGGTGAGGAAAAGGCTCGGTCGACCAGCATGCCGTCGCGCACCCCGAGTTCCCCCGCAGCGGGCTCACCAAGCCGGAAGCCGACCCGTACCGGCGCCGCGGCGGCCGACAGCAGCGCCGCCGCCGGCGGGTCGTCCAGCCCGGCCACCGCCACCCGGCCGCGCAGTACGCCCGCCTTCGCGGCGGCGTAGTCAGCGAAGGTTGAGTGCCAGTCCAGATGGTCTTCGGCGATATTGAGCACCACCCCGGCTTCGGGTCGCAGCGACGGCGCCCAGTACAGCTGAAAGCTGGACAGCTCGACGGCCAGCAGGTCGGCAGGCTCACCCAACACATCCAGCACCGGGCTACCGATGTTGCCGCATAGCCGGCTGTTCAGTCCTGCGGCGACGAGCATGGCGTGCAGCATCGACGTGGTGGTGGTTTTGCCGTTGGTGCCGGTGACCGCCAGCCAGCGCCGCGGTGGCCCGTAATGGCCGGCGGCATCGAGCCGCCACGCCAACTCGACATCGCCCCACACCGGTACACCGGCCGCCGCCGCGGCGACAGGCACCGGCGCGGTCGGCGGGAAACCGGGACTAGTTACCACCAGGGCGTAATCGGCGATGTGGTGGACGGCGGTCGCCGCATCCACCGTCGGCACCCCGGCCTGCGTGAATTGCTGCCGGGTGCTCGGGTCGTCGTCGCACAGCGTTGCCGTTACACCCAGCGTCCGCAGCGCCGCCAGCACCGCGCGGCCGGTCACCCCGCCCCCCGCGACCAGCACCGGCGACGCCGCCGACAACAGCTCGAGCGCGGGAGTCATTTGCGCCGCTCCTCCTCATCGCTGCGCTCTGCATCGGCGCTGGCGCGGTCGGGGCTCATAACTCAGCCGCCGCCGGTGGCCGCGAGCCACTCGCTGTAGAACAGCGCCACCCCCAAGCCGCAGCTGATCGCGGTGAGCAGCCAGAACCGGATGATCACCGTGGTTTCGGCCCAGCCGACCAGCTCGAAATGGTGGTGAAACGGCGCCATGCGAAACACCCGGCGACCGGTCGTGCGGAAGGCCAGAATCTGCACCACCACCGAGACGATCTCCGCGACGAACAGCGAGCCCAATACCACCGCGAGGATCTCGGTGCGGCTGGTCACCGAGATGCCGGCGATGATGCCGCCCAGCGCCAGCGATCCGGTGTCACCCATGAAGATCTTGGCGGGCGCGGCGTTCCACCACAGAAACCCGATGCACGCCCCGGCCGTCGCGGCCGCGATGATCGCCAGGTCCAGCGGGTCACGCACGTTGTAGCAACCCAGGCCCGGCGAGGTCGCACACGCGTTGCGGTACTGCCAGAACGTGATCAGCACGTAGGCGGCGGTGACCATGGCCATCGAGCCGGCGGCCAGGCCGTCCAGGCCGTCGGTGAAGTTGACCGCGTTGGACCAGGCGCTGACGACGACGACGCAGAACAACACGAAAAGTGCGGGCGCCAGTGTGACGGTGGCGATTTCGCGCACATAGGACAGATTGGAGGTGCCCGGCGTGAGGCCGGCGTCGTTACGGAATTGCAGGACCAGTACTCCCACCAGGACGGCGGCGCTGATCTGGCCGACGGTCTTGGCCGTCTTGTTCAGCCCCAGGTTGCGGGCTCGCCGAATCTTGATCAGGTCGTCGACGAATCCGACGGCGCCCAACGTCGTGGCCAGAAAGAGCACCAGCAGACCAGAGGCCGACGGGCCCTGGCCGTTGAACGCCAGGCCGGCCAGGTGGGTGCCGAGGTAACCCGCCCAGATGCCGGCCAGAATCGCGACTCCGCCCATCGAGGGCGTTCCGCGCTTGGTCTTGTGGCTCGGCGGGCCGTCCTCACGGATCTCGTGACCGAAGCCCTGCCTGGAGAACAGCCGGATCAGCATCGGGGTCAGCAGGATGGACACCATCAGCGAGATGCCGACGGCGATGAGGATGTCGATCATCGAGGATCGCCCCGGCCATCGGCGGCGAGCGAGTCGGCCAGCGCACCCAGGCCTGCGGCGTTGGAGGCCTTGACCAGCACCACGTCCCCGGGCTGCAACTCGGCCCGCAATACGGCCAGGGCGGCGTCGGCGTCGGCGACGACTGCGGCTTCTGTTTCGCCTTCCGAGCCCCGCGCCCCTTCCATGACCGCGCCGTGGTGCATGGCGCCCATAGACCTCCCCGTTCCCACAACAATGAGTCGAGACACATCTAATCGCACCGCCAGCCGGCCGATGCGGTCATGCTCGGATATCGCGTCATCGCCGAGCTCGGCCATCTCGCCCAGCACCGCCCAGCTGCGGCGACGGCCGGCTCCGCTGCTGTGGGAAATCCAGGCCAGTGCCTGCAGCCCTGCGCGCATCGAGTCCGGGTTGGCGTTGTAGGCGTCGTCGATCACCGTCACCCCGTCGGCGCGGGTGCTCACCCGCATCCGGTGACCCGACACCGGGCCAGCGCCGGCCAGCGCCGCGGCCACCTGTTCGGTGGTAGCGCCGCATTCCAGCGCGACGGCGGCCGCGCACAACGCATTGCTGACGTGGTGATCGCCGTGGACGGCAAGGCTGACCTCAACAACGGAGTCGGCGCCCGCATGCAGGGTGAACTGCGGCCTGGCCAGCTCGTCGAGCGTCACCGGACCGGCCCACACGTCGGCGGTCTGGCCGTGCCGGCTGACACGTACCACGCGGGCCGCGGTCACCTCGGCCATCGCCGCCACCGCTGGGTCGTCGACGTTGAGCACGACGACTCCAGACCGCGGAACAGCCTGCGGCAGTTCGGATTTGGTCTTTGCGATGGCTTCGCGCGAACCGAATTCGCCGAGATGTGCCGCCCCGACGTTGAGCACCACGCCGATGGCCGGCGGCGCGATCGCGGCCAGCGCGGCGATGTTGCCGGGGTGGCGCGCCGACAGCTCCAGGATCAGGTAGTCGGTGCCAGCGGTGGCACGCAGCACGGTCCACGGGTGGCCCAGCTCGTTGTTGAACGACCCGGGCGGCGCCACCACCTCGCCGAGCGGCGCGAGCACCGCGGCCAGCAGGTCTTTTGTCGACGTCTTGCCCGACGAGCCGGTGATGCCGACGATCGTCAGCCCGCCGGCCACCAGCTCGGAGCCGACCGCGGCGGCGAGCTTGGCCAGCGCGGCCAGCACCGCCGCGCCCGACCCGTCGCTGTCATGCTCAAGGACACCGGCGCGGCTGGCGGTGGGCGCGTCGGGGGTGACCACGATCGCGGGCACCCCGACCGGCCGGGCGGCCAGCACCGCAACCGCTCCGGCGGCCACCGCCGAAGCCGCATGGTCGTGCCCGTCGGATCGGGCGCCCGGCAGCGCGAGGAACAATCCGCCGGAAGTGACTTTGCGGGAGTCGAATTCGACAGTCCCGGTGACGTGCAGAGTCGCGGCCTCCTCGGCGGAGATGTCAGCCAACTCACCGCCGATGATGGCGGCGATCTGCGCGACGGTGAGATCGATCACGTGCGCCGTCCCGCGAGCGCGGCGGCGAGCTCGACCCGGTCGTCGAAAGGATGGGTCTGCCCGCTGCGAGTCTGGCCGGTCTCATGCCCTTTACCGGCGATCAACACCACATCCCCCGCGGCCGCCCATGCCACAGCGTGATCGATCGCCTCGCGGCGGTCCCCGATCTCGACCACCTGTGCGGCTGTGCCGGCTTCTACTGCGCCGGAAAGGATCTCGCGGCGGATCGCCGCGGGATCCTCACTGCGGGGGTTATCGTCGGTCACCACCACCAGATCGGCTAACTCGGCGGCGATGCGGCCCATCGGCACACGTTTGCCCGGGTCGCGATCGCCACCGGCGCCGAACACGACGGCTAGCCGGCCACTCGGGCGTCGCACCGATCGCAGCACCTCACGCAAGGCGCCCGGCTTGTGCGCGTAGTCAACCAGCGCGAGGAAGTTTTGGCCGAGGTCGATCCGCTCGAGCCGTCCGGGGACTTGCGTGTGACGCAGCCCGGCTGACGCTTGTTCGGGCGAAACTCCGATAACATCGCAAATCGCCAGTGCGACAAGGCAATTAGCAATGTTGTAGCCGCCAGGCAGCGCAATGCCCGTCCGGTGGTGGACACCGGCCGGATCGATCGCGGTGAAAACCTGTGCGCCTGCCTCAGCCGTGACGTCCTCGGCGCGCCAATCCGCGGGCCGACCCTGCGCGCTGACTGTGATCGCCGCATCGACGCGGTTGGCCATCGCGCGGCCGGCATCGTCGTCGACGCAGACCACCGCGCGACGCGCGTGCAGCGGGGACGCAGGGTCGAACAAGCGCGCCTTGGCCTCGAAGTAGTCCTCCATGGTCGGGTGGAAGTCGAGGTGGTCACGGGACAGATTGGTGAAACCGCCGACCGCGAAGTGAATGCCGTCGACACGGCCCAGCGTCAGCGCGTGACTGGACACCTCCATCACCACGGTGTCGACACCGCGCTCGGCCATCACCGCCAACAGGGCTTGCAGTGCGGGCGCTTCGGGTGTGGTCAGCGTGCTGGGGATGTCGACGCCGTCAATGCGCAGGCCGACGGTGCCGATCAGTCCCACCGTCCGCCCGCCCGACCGCAGGCCGGCTTCGACCAGATAGGTCGTCGTCGTCTTGCCCGACGTCCCGGTGACGCCGACGACGGCGAGCCGCTCGGAGGGACGCCCGTACACGGTGGCGGCGAGTTCGCCCAGCACACTGCGGGGTTCGGGATGCAGCAGCACGGGCACCGCGCCGGCATCGTCGCCCAACGCCGCCAACCCGGCCGCATCGGTGAGCACCGCGACGGCCCCGCCGTCGAGCGCGTCACGGTAGAACCGGGCGCCGTGCGTCGACGCGCCCGGTAACGCCGCGAACAGGTCCCCCGGCTGCACGTCCTGGGCGCGCAGCGTCACACCGGTGACAGGGACGTCCGGCCCCTCCGTCGTAACCACGCCCACCTGTGCAGCCAGCGTCGACAGCGGCACGCCCGCGCCGGTGGAAGGACGCAGCGCAGCGGGCACCGTCATCACCTCCAGCCTGCTCGATCAGCCTTGACACCTTATCGAGCCGGGCGCCGGGTAAACCCGCGCCGACCCGGGTCGCCGACCAAACCTGGATTCGGCAGAACTGATCATCATCGGAAGCGGCCCGGCAGGTGTGAGTGCGGCCGAGGCGTTTGGCCGTCCCGAACCAGCACGCACAACGGACAGGAAGAACCCAACGAACACACAGACACCATTAAGTCCAGGTGTACATAATATGAATCACGAGTATTATTAAGATGAACAGCAGACAAACAGAGGATCTCTCGTGATTGGAAAACTCCTCGTCAGTGCCGCTGGCGCCGTCATTTCCCTAGCCTTGGCCGCGCCGGCCGGCGCCAGCCCGGTACCGCAACCTAACGCCGCCCCGGACTTCCTGGCCGCCGTCCGGGCGGTCGGCATCACGGGAACGGATCCGGCGATCCTGGAAAACGGCTACAGCGTGTGCAGGAGACTGTGGATTCGGCAGTTCCCCGGTACTCAGGTAGCCGCGGGCCTGGTGCAAGACCATCCACAACTGACCACCGACCAAGCCGGACAGTTCGTCCTGGCCGCATACCACGACCTGTGCCCGGTGCCCGGCGGCGCGTATGACTATTGGGCATACAGCACCAGCTGAAATCAGTTGGCCTGCAACAACAACGGCGGACCCGGATCCGGTGACAGCGGGACATTGCCGCGCTGCAGCAGCCAGCCCGCGATGTTGTGGAACAGCGGGGCCGCCGAGTGTCCCGGTGAACCGTCGGAGTTGCGCTGCGGGTTGTCCATCATGATGCCGATGACGTAGCGCGGATCGTCGGTCGTGGCCATACCGGCGAACGTGATCCAGTAGACGTTGTCGAAGTAGCAGCCGCACGCCGGGTTGATCTGCTGCCCCGTACCGGTTTTGCCGGAGATCTGGTAGCCGTCCACCGCCGCCGCCGGCCCAGTCCCCTGCTGGTAGCCCATCGGATCACGTTGCACGACCGCGCGCAGCATGTTGCGCACGGTCCGCGCAGTCTCCGGCGATACCACCTGAACACCTTCTGAGCGCGACTCTTCGGTGCGACTGCCGTCCGGCGCGATGGTGGCCTTGATGATCCGCGGTGGCATCCGCACCCCGTCGTTGGCGATCGCCTGATACATACCGGTCATTTGCAGCAGGGTCATCGAAAGGCCCTGCCCGATCGGCAAGTTGGAGAACGTGCTGCCCGACCACTGATCGATAGGTGGCACCAGCCCCGCGCTCTCGCCCGGCAATCCCACATTGGTGCGTTGGCCCAGACCGAATTTGCGGATCATGTCGTAATAGCGCTGCGGCCCGACGCGCTGGGCCAGCATCAACGTTCCCACGTTGGAGGATTTCCCGAACACGCCGGTGGTCGTATAGGGCATCACGCCGTGGTTCCAGGCGTCATGCACCGTGACCCCGCCCATGTTGATCGAACCGGGCACCTGCAGCACCTCATCGGGATTGCTGAGGCCGTACTCGATCACCGATGAGGCGGTGACGATCTTGTTCACCGAACCGGGCTCGAACGGGGAGGACACTGCCGGGTTGCCCAGCTGCTTGTTGCCCTGACGCCCGATGTCCTGGGAGGGGTCGAAAGTGTTGTCGTTGGACATGGCCAGCACTTCACCGGTCTTGGCATCAAGCACGACTGCCGACACATTGCGCGCCCCTGAAACGTTCTTGGCCTGCTGCACCTGCTGCTGGACATAAAACTGAACGTCGTCGTCGATGGTGAGCTGGACCGTCGATCCGTTGGCCGCCCGGTGCTGATTGCGGTAGCTGCCCGGGATCACCACACCATCGGAACCGCGGTCATAGGTGACCGACCCGTCGCTGCCGGCTAACTCGGCGTCCATGGAGTCCTCCAGGCCGAGCAAACCGTGCCCGTCCCAGTCGATTCCGCCGACCACGTTTGCCGCCAGTGATCCGCCGGGATACTGACGCAGGTCTTGGCGCTCGGCGCCGATCTCGGGAAATTTCGTCGTGATCGCGGTCGCGATGGCAGGGTCGACCGCGCGGGCAAGATAGACGAATGTCTCATCACTGCGCAGCTTCTTCAGTACGGTGGCCTTGTCCGGCTTGTTGTTGAGCCGAAGTGCCAGCTCCTTAGCGATGTCCTTCAAACGCTGCTGCGGGTCAGGGGCTTTCGCGTTCTTCTGTCTGGCCTCGGCCAGCTGCTTGTGGATCCGACGGGGCTGGAAGGTCAGCGCGCGCGCCTCGATGGTGAATGCGAGCTGGCTGGCATTGCGGTCGATGATGCTGCCACGCACAGCTTTTTCGACGTCGGTGACCTTGAGCTGTCCTGCGGCCTCCGCGCGCAGGCCGGAGGCCTTTGGCACCTGCAGGTAAAACAGCTGGGCGGCGGCCACGAACAATGCCAGAAAAATGACCGCATTACCGGCTTTGTGCCGGAAGGCGAACGACGCGCCGCGGGCGCCGATCTCCACCGCCTGGCGGGTGCGCCGCTCACGTGCCGAGTGGACAGCCGGGCTGGTCTTTTCCCGCGGCGCCGCCGTCGATTTCGTCGACTTCTTGCCCGACTTCACGCCGTCGAGATGCGTTGCCCGCGTTAACTTGCGGGATTGACCCCCACGCTTTGCCGGCCGCGGGGATCGGCCACCCGGTCGGTCCGCGCGGCTCAACGCGGCGCGCTCGGCGTCGTGACGGTCAGGGGGCCGAACTGCTCGCCCACGAGCGGCCCGGTGGGCGCGGCGTGGTGCGGCACGCCCGGTATTGGCACGTCGACCGGGGGCGAAGCGGCGGGAGGCGTCATGGGACCGGCCAGCGGCCCGGGTCCCACCGCCGGCGGGAGCACCGCGGGTGCGGTTGGGGCCACGGGCGCGACGGCCGGCGCGGGCACTACCGGAGCCGCAGGCGCCAGGCCGGTCGCAGGTGGCAGTCCCGGTGCCAGCGGCACGCCCGGTACGGGTGCTGGCCCTGCCCCTGGTAATTGCGGCGGGGCCGACGGTGCGGGAATGTGCTCGGTGCCCAGTGTGGCGGCGCCGTCGGGGGTACGGACCATCGTGTCGGGTCCGGGCGCCAGCGGTACCGGCGGAGCACCGTTGCCGGGCAGTATCTGCGTCGGCACTTCAACCGCATTCGCCGGCGGAGCCTGGGGCGGCAACGGCTTTTCGTCCGGCAACTTGCTGTTGAGCGGTGGCGGCGGAACGCCTTGGGCCGGCTTGGGCTTACCGACGACCACCCAATTCCCCGCAGGATCCTGAATCAAATGTGCGGTATCCCTGGTCGGGATCATACCCAGGCCACGGGCGGCCTCGGCCAACGTCGGTGCGGACTGCGCCTCCTGCACATCCCGTTCGAGCGCTTCCTTTTGCTGCTGCAGCAGCTCAGTGCGCTGACGAGCGCTGCCAAGCTGGTAGGACCGCTCGGCAGAGGCGGTGGACAGCCACAACGTCAGACCGAGCCCGCCGCCCAGCGAACCGATGACCAACACGACGAACGGGACTTTGGCCGCAATGGTTCGCGGTCGTAGATCGATGGACGTCAGCCGGTTGAGCAGGCGCTCTCGCAGGGGAGTCCGAACGACCTTAGGCGCCTTGGCCTTCCGCGCCTTCGCCCGCGCCTTGGCCTGGGTGGCGCTCTTCGCACGAGCCGGCCGCTCGACGGGCCTGGCGACCGGCGTGGTCTGCGGTGCGGATCGCGAGACGCGTGGCTCGCGGGCCGGCGCTGTGGCTTTCCCGGCGCGCGGACGTCGGCGGCGCGCGGGCGTCGGGTCGGCCGCTTTCCGCCCTGTGCTCGGGGAAGCGTTGTTCTGCCCACGACGCCGATCGCCGGTGCGGGGTGGTTGCGCTTCGCGCTTGGCTTTCATCAGCCTCCCGTCCTCGCTGCCTCTGGTTTCCGTTGAACGCGTTGCACGGCCCGCAGTCGCACCGCAGCACTGCGCGGGTTCTGCTGGACCTCGGCGTCGTCGGCACGTTCGGCACCGCGCGTCAGAGACGCGAATTGCGGTGCGTGGCCGGGAAGTTCGAACGGTAGACCCGTCGGTGTGCTGGAGGCCGTGGCCGCAGCGAACAGCCGCTTGACGATGCGGTCCTCCAGCGACTGGTACGCCATCACCACGATGCGCCCGTCGAGGGCCAGCGCGTCCAGCGCCGCGGGCAAGGCGCTTGACAGCGCATCCAGCTCGCTGTTGACGGCGATGCGCAACGCCTGGAATGTCCGCTTGGCCGGATGTCCACCGGTCCGCCGAGCCGGCGCCGGAACCGCTTGGTAGATCACCTCTACCAGCTCGCCGGTCGAGGTGATCGGCGAGCGCGCACGGCGGCGGACGATGTGTGACACAATGCGGCGGGCCAGCCGCTCCTCACCGTATCGGCGCAGGATGTCCGCCAGCGCGGCCGCGTCATAGCTGTTGACGATCTCCGCAGCCGTCAGCGCCGACGTGGGGTCCATGCGCATGTCCAACGGCGCGTCCTGCGCGTAGGAGAAGCCGCGCTCAGTGCGGTCGAGCTGCATGGACGAGACTCCGAGATCGAAGAGCATTCCGTCTACGGAGTCGGTTGGGCCATAGCTTGATTCGGCCAACGCGGCATCTATTCCGTCATAGCGGGTTTGGACCAGGGTGAGCCGGTCGGCGAAACGAGACAGCCGTGCGCGGACGATGTCGAGTGCGGTCGGGTCACGGTCGACACCGATCAGACGCAGCCCGGGCAACTCGGTGAGGAAGCGCTCGGCGTGCCCGCCGGCGCCGACCGTTGCGTCGATGAGCACCGCACCTGATCCGTCGGGATGGTGGCGTGTCAGTGCGGGGCGCAGTAGTGCAAAGCAGCGGTCGAGCAGCACGGGCACATGGCCGAAACCGCCAGTGGCGTCAGGCACGACAACACCCTCCCGACATAAGAATTGGCTGTCCAGCCGGGCTTGCGATCGCCTACCAAAGCGGTCGACCCGCTCCGCCCGGCCTCGCCGGGCTTGCGATCGCCTACCAAAGCGGTCGACCCGCTCCGCCCGGCCTCGCCGGGCTTGCGATCGCCCGGCCCTTGCATCGAGGTCCCTGTCCGATGGCACGAACCTGGCGTTGGGGAAGTACGTCAGGGTCGGTTCGGACAGAGGCCACGATGCACGGGCGCTCGCCTCAGATAATGTCGCCGAGTGCTTCATCGCTGGCCGCTGAGAAGTTCTCTTCGTGGGTCTCTTGATAGTGCTGCCAGGCCTGTGCATCCCAGATCTCCAGGTAGTCAACCGATCCGATCACCACACAGTCCTTGGAGAGGTGTGCGTAGCGGCGGTGGTCGGCCGACAAGGTGATCCGGCCTTGCGCGTCGGGATGCTGTTCGTCAGTGCCGGCGGCCAGGTTGCGCAGGAACGCTCTCGCGCCCGGGTTGCTTCTCGACGCCTTGCTGGCCCGGCGAGCCAGTTCCTCGAATTCCGCTCGCGGATAGACAGCCAGGCTGTGGTCTTGACTCTTGGTGACCATCAACCCTCCTGCCAGTGCGTCGCGGAACTTCGCGGGCAGCGTCAGCCGCCCCTTGTCGTCGAGCTTGGGCGTGTAGGTGCCGAGAAACATCTGGCCACCTCCACGCCTTTCGACTTCCGCCACCATACCCCACATTCCCCCACCTGGCTCCATTTAACGACGTGAAAGTCACCGTTGGGTGTCATTTCGGCAGGTTCTCGGCCACCCTGGTGGCGGAGTTGGACAGAGCTGACGTCGAAAAACCCGAGTAACAGCCCGCTGATCTGGCATTACTGCCGAAGTGGGGCGTAGTGGGGCGCTATAGGGGCCCGTGGCCACTTCGCGGCGGTGCACCGATGCGCGTGGCTGGCTCGACCGGGTTCAGCGGGCGCACAAAAGGGCAGCCGGCGGCTGCCCTTTTGTCGTTGCGGACCCTATTCCTCGAAGCGGCGGCGGAACCGGTCTTCCATTCGGCTGGTGAACGACCCGCCGGCACCCTTGCCACGGCGCTGGCGTGCAGCCGCTGAGGGTCCGGGACGCTCTCCCCGGCCGGCGAGCCGGGAACCGGTGACGGCGAACACCACGCCACCGAACATCACCACGAAGCCGAAAATGCTGAGAATTGGAAGAGTTCCAATCCAGGTGGCGTGAAATGCCACCCCGGACACCAACATCGCGAGTCCGAGCGCAAAAAGCCCCGCGCCCTGCAGCCGTCGCCGCGCCGTCGGCGCGCGCAAACCGCCGCCACGGACGCTCGAGGCGAATTTCGGGTCCTCGGCATAGAGAGCGCTCTCGATCTGGTCGAGCATGCGCTGCTCATGATCGGAGAGTGGCATTCGTCCCTCCTTGCCGAAAACCTGTCACGTTGATACCGATAGCACGTTGATGCCCGCTGCGAAGGCAACTAATAAGAATGATACGAGGTCAATGTGCGCCATACCACCCGTTCGCTCGCTGATTGTAATCGCGAGCGGTCGGCAATCAACACAGCGCCACCGGCCCGATAATGGGGTGGCCGCACCGCACTGGACTAGGGAGGAGGAGACCGCGAGTTGGCGACGTTCCTCATCAACCTGCCGCCGGAGGACATGCAGCGGCGACTTTCAGATGCTCTGGGCGTGTACGTCGACGCAATGCGCTATCCGCGCGGGACTGAGAACCAGCGCGCTGCCATGTGGCTCGAGCACACCCGGCGGCGCGGGTGGCAGGCCGTGGCGGCCGTGGAAGTCGACGCGCCGGCCGGGGTCACGCCGGCGTCTGCCGAGCTGAGCGACGCGCCGTTGCTGGGCGTGGCCTACGGCTACTGCGGCGCGCCCGACCAGTGGTGGCAACAGCAAGTCGTGGCCGGGTTGCAGCGCGGCGGCCTCCCCGGCCCGGAAATCGCGGAGCTGATGACTAGCTACTTCGAGCTGACCGAGCTGCACATCCATCCCCGGTCACAGGGCCGGGGTCTCGGTGAATCGTTGGCCCGTCGGCTGCTTGCCGACCGCAGCGAAGTCAACGTGTTGCTGTCGACCCCAGAGACCAACGGCGAAGCCAATCGAGCGTGGCGGCTCTACCGGCGGCTGGGCTTCAACGACATCATCCGCGGCTACCATTTCACCGGCGACCCGCGCGCGTTCGCGATTCTGGGCCGCAAGCTGCCGCTGTAGTCGCCCCGGCGGCGTCCCGGTCTGGCACGATGACCTGGTGCGCGCCAGCGGTATACAGGTCTTATCCCGGAATTTCACGGCTCATCGCCGCCGCCGCATGACGGCGTTGGCGATGCTGCTGCTGGTGATACCCGTGCTCGCCGGATGTGTCCGAGTCAAAGTGTCGATCACCATCTCCCCTGACGACCTGGTGTCCGGGGACATCGTCGCGGCGGCCAAGCCACGCAACGACAAGGACGCCGGACCACAACTGGATCCCAACCTGGCGTTCAGCCAGAAAGTCGCGGTTTCCAAGTACGACCGCGACGGCTACGTGGGCTCACAGGCTGTGTTTTCCGACCTGACCTTCGCCGAACTGCCAGAGCTTGCGCGGATGAACCCCGACGCCCAAGGCGTCAATTTGTCTCTGCGCAGAGCCGGCGACCTGGTGATTCTGGAGGGGCGCGCGGACTTGACGTCGCTGACCGATCCCGACGCCGACGTGGAGCTGACCGTCGCCTTCCCCGGCGAAGTCACGTCAACTAACGGCGACCGCGCTGATCCGGACACCGTGCAATGGAAGCTCAAGCCCGGCGTGGTCAGCATGCTGAGCGCCCAGGCCCGGTACACCGACCCCAGCATGCGCTCCTTCAACGGCGCAGCGCTCTGGCTGGGTCTCTCGTCAATCGTTGTAGCGGCCGTGGTGGGGCTACTGGCCTGGTTCGGCCGCGACCGCTCGCCTCGGGTCGCCCAGCCGAGCGACCCGCCGTCCAGCTGACCGACGAATCGGCAGCGGCTTTCAGCTGGTCGGCGACCAGTAGTCCAGCATTTGGGCGAACGTCTCGAACGCCGGGGCGGAAATGCCGTACGTCGCCTCGAGGTGGACGCTCAGCGGATAGCCGAGGTCGACGACGCCGTCGATCACCCGCTTGTACAGGTCGAGGGTCAGCTTGCGCCGTTGCGTCGGTTCGGTGTTCGCCAGCGTCTTCACGAACGCCTGTTCGTCAGCGACGGCGGCGTTGCCCGGGTCTTGGATGAGCCAGTTGATGAAACCGACTTTCTCCTCGAGTTTCGGTACGAACCCGAACGACAGCAGGATCTCCGGCCGGTGGTCGGTTTGCTTGGCGAAGTCGGTCAAAAAGCCCACGATCGCATCGGAGTACAACAGTTGCGTCTGGGCGAACGTCGCCCCTTGATCGCACTTGAAATTCAGCCGACCCACTTCACCGTCCCGGGTGGGGATCAGGATCACGCCACGGTTGGCCAGAAGTTGTTGATAAATCGACAGCGCGTCAGTCGGCGCGACACCGGAACCCTCACCGTCGGCCATGGTCCGTGGCACACCGACGAACACGATGCCCTCGATCCCGGCCCCGACAAGGGCACCGAGTCGCTCACCCAAAGACTGTTCGTCCATGAAAGCGGTCACCTGGCTGCACAATCCGCTCACCCCGGGGAGCTCCGGTTTGATGGTCGACCAGAATTCCAGCACATCCAGCTTCGGCTTCATCTCGACCGGCCGATCATCCTCTTCCGCGATCAACCCCGGCATCATCACATGCCCGATCCGGCCTTCGACCCCGGATTCCGCCGCCAGCTGAAGCACTTTGTGGGCATCGTCGATCGCCTGCTCCACACCGCGATCGACATTCGGCGGCACCAGCTCAAGGGCGATGGTGTTCAAGGTCAACGAGCTGCTCCTCATCCAACGACTAGTTCCCGCCGCAGCAGGTCAAGTGCTGCGAACGCACGTCCGCCCAGAAATGGCGCAGGCCACAGAGCCGGCGCCATGCACGACGACAGCATAGGTGGCAGATAGTGAGGCTGTCGAAGCACAGCCGGCGACGATCGACCGCGCCGGCCGAGCCGAGCCGAGCAAAACCCGCTGGACGGCGCCGCGCCGAATAGACTTGCCCGGCCACTGCAGAAGCAAACCGGGAAGGGGTGTCGCGCTGAGCGTAGAAGCATCGGCAACCATTGAGCTGGCCGACGCGGTCACCGACCAGCTGCGGGAACACTTGCGCGAGCGCCGCGCTGCGGCCGCTTACATCGGAAACGACTATGACGCCCTGATCGGCGGCTTGGAGGAGTTCGTCCTCGGCGGCGGCAAGCGGCTGCGACCGGTATTCGCCTACTGGGGTTGGCGGGCGGTATCGAGCAAAGCCGCCGACGCGCAGATGCTGCTGTTGTTCTCCGCGCTGGAACTGCTGCATGCCTCGGCTCTAGTGCACGACGACGTGATCGACAGCTCGGCGACTCGCCGTGGTCGGCCTACCACGCACATCCTGTTCGCTGAGTTGCACCGCGACCGTCATTGGCATGGACCGGCGGACCAATTCGGAGTGTCGGCGGCGATCCTGATCGGCGATCTGGCGCTGGCGTGGGCTGACGATATCGTCGCGGGCGTGGACCTGCCGCACGACGCCCACCACCGGGTGCGGCGGGTCTGGACCGACATCCGCACCGAGGTGCTCGGCGGCCAATACCTCGACATCGTGGCCGAGGCCAGCGCCGACGAGTCGATTGCCGCGGCGATGGCCGTTAACACCTACAAAACCGCCTCTTACACGGTGTCGCGTCCGTTGCAGTTGGGCGCAGCCGCAGCGGCGGATCGGCCCGACGTGCATGCGCTTTTCCATGAGGTCGGCAACGACCTGGGCATCGCATTCCAACTGCGTGACGACGTGTTGGGCGTGTTCGGCGATCCGGCGGTGACCGGCAAGCCCTCCGGAGACGACCTGCGGTCCGGCAAGCGCACCGTGTTGCTGGCAACCGCGGTGGAATTGGCCGACAAGTCAGATGCGACCGCCGCCAAGCTGTTACGAGCCTCGGTCGGCACGGACCTGACCGATGCCCAGGCGCGCGAACTGTGCGGCGTCATCGAACGGGTCGGTGCACTGGCCGCGGTCGAGAACCAGATCGCCGCGCTGACTCGCCGCGCGGTGGTCTTGTTGGCCGAAGCACCGATCCACGCGGCGGCCAAGACCGGATTGTCCGAGCTCGCCAGACTTGCCGCGAACCGATCCGCCTGACGCCATGTCCATCCCGATGTCTGCCCCGACCGCCGCCTCGGCTACCACCGCGCCACGACCGTTTACACCACTGCGAGAATTCGCCACCGCGGCTGAGGGCCGGCCTGCGCTGCTGGGCTTCCTGGGTGCGTCGCTAATCACGGTGGGAGGACTCGGCGCGGGGAGCACCAAACAGCATGATCCCGTGCTGGAGTCGCTGCACCTGTCCTGGCTGCGCTACGGCCACGGGCTGGTGCTGTCCTCGGTACTGCTGTGGATCGGTGTGGCGTTGATGCTGATCGCGTGGCTGTGGCTGGGCAGACGCGTTCTTGCCGGCCACGCACGCGAATACACGATGGTGGCCACCACCGGTTTCTGGCTGGCACCGCTGTTGCTGTCGGTGCCCGTCTTCAGCCGCGACACCTATTCGTATCTGGCCCAGGGCGCCCTGCTGCGCGACGGATTCGACCCCTACATCGTCGGGCCCATCGAGAACCCGAACCCACTGTTGGACAACGTCAGTCCGATCTGGACCATCACAACGGCGCCGTACGGTCCGGCATTCATCATGATCGTCCGGCTGATCACGACGCTGGTCGGCAATCATGTGATCGTCGGGACGATGCTACTGCGGTTGTGCATGCTGCCCGGACTGGCATTGCTGATTTGGGCGACGCCCCGGGTGGCGCGGCATCTCGGCGCGAATGTGCCTATCGCGCTGTGGATCTGCGTGCTCAACCCGCTGGTGATCATCCATCTGATGGGTGGAGTGCACAACGAGATGCTGATGGTGGGCCTCATGGTCGCCGGCATCGCGTTGACCTTTGAGCGTCATCATGTCGCGGGCGTCGCGTTGGTCGCGGTCGGGGTTGCGGTCAAGGCCACTGCCGGCCTCGCGCTGCCATTTCTGGTCTGGGTATGGATGCGCCATCTGCGCGACCGACGCGGATACCCTCCGCTGCGGGCCTTTACTGCGGCCGCCGGCACGTCGGCGCTGATCTTCGTCGCCGTGTTCGCAGCGTTGTCCGGGATGGCCGGGGTCGGTCTCGGCTGGCTGACCGCGCTGGCCGGTTCGGTGAAGATCATCAACTGGCTGAGTATTCCGACGGCGACGGCCAATCTGATCCATGCGATCGGCGGACTGTTCTTTTCGGTGAATTTCTATGGGCTGCTGCAGGTCACGCGCGCCGTCGGGATCGCAATCATTGCGGTGGCGCTGCCGCTGCTGTGGTGGCGATTCCGTCACGACGACCGCCAAGCGCTGACCGGTATCGCGTGGGCAATGCTCATCGTGGTGTTGTTCGCACCCGCCGCGCTGCCGTGGTATTACTCCTGGCCGCTGGCGGTGGTGGCTCCGCTTGCCCAGTCGCGACCGGCGGTCGCGGCGATCGCCGCGTTCTCCACCTGGATCATGGTCATCTTCAAACCCGATGGCGCGCATGGCATGTACTCGTGGCCCCACGTTTTGGTGGCGACGTCGTTGGCGGTGATCGCGTGGCACACGCTGAATCGGGCTGAGATGCCCGAGCACAGCGACGCCACCGCCGAACCCGCTTGATCGGGCAGTCAGTACGCCATGGCCTGAGCGCGGCGCAAAACTTCGCGGGCCTGATGGGCGTGTAACGCGTCGACCGGGCGGGCATTGCTGAGCGCGTCGCGTGTGCCGTCCCGCGTCACGGTCAGCGACGGGTCGGGAGTGAACAGCCAGCGCAGGATCTCGGTCTCGTGGTATCCACCGTCGTGCAAGACCACCAGCAACCCCTGCAGGCTTTTGACCACTGCGCCAGAGTTGGTGAAAAAGATCTGCGGTACCAGCACGTCGCGGCCGCGCCGCACCCCGACAAGGTGGCCTTCCCGTAGCTGCTGGTGCACTTTGGTGACCGGCACGCCAAGTAAATCGGCGACAACCGAAAGATCATAGGTCGGTTCGTCGGGGTCCAGAACGTCGTCGCCGGCCGGAATCCTGCTCACCGGATCAGTGTACGGCCGGGCGCGCAGCTTGTTTGGGCTCGCGGAGCAAAGGTTTCAGGCGCGATGCGCGGCGCCGCATACGATAAACGCGTGGCTGCAGCGGCGAGCGACGACCCTCTCGAGGGTGCATTGCTGGACGGGCGCTATCGGGTTGCGACAAGGATCGCCACCGGCGGCACCTCGACGGTGTATCGCGGCCTCGACACGCGATTGGACCGACCGGTCGCACTGAAGGTGATGGATTCGCGTTACTCGGGCGACCAGCAATTCCTGACCCGCTTTCAGCTGGAGGCTCGCACCGTAGCCCGACTCAAGGATCCCGGGCTCGTCGCGGTCTACGACCAGGGTCTGGATGCCCGGCACCCGTTCCTGGTGATGGAACTCGTCGAGGGCGGCACACTACGCGAGCTGCTGACCGAGCGCGGTCCCATGCCACCGCACGCGGTCGCAGCGGTGTTGCGCCCGGTACTGGGCGGGCTGGCCGCCGCGCATCGTGCCGGCCTGGTGCACCGCGATGTCAAGCCCGAGAACGTGTTGATCTCCGACGAAGGCGAGGTCAAGATCGCCGACTTCGGGTTGGTTCGCGCCGTTGCGGCGGCCGGGATCACTTCCACCAGCGTGATTCTCGGCACCGCCGCCTACCTGTCCCCCGAACAGGTCCGAGACGGCGACGCCAGCCCGCGCAGCGATGTCTACGCCACGGGAATTGTGGCCTACGAGCTGCTGACCGGGCAGACACCATTCAGCGGCGACTCGGCGTTGACGGTCGCCTATCAACGCCTGGACACCGATGTACCGCCACCTGGCACGGTGATCAACGGGGTTCCTGCACAATTCGACGAGCTGGTCGGACGTGCGACCGCTCGCGATCCCGCCGAACGCTACGCCGACGCGCAGGACATGGCCGCGGAATTGGACGCGATCGTCAGCGAGTTGCGCCTGCCGGAGTTTCGGGTGCCGGCGCCGCGGAACTCGGCTCAGCACCGCTCAGCAGCGCGGTACCACAGCTACATCGACCAACATCGGACCACAGACCAGCATCAGCCGCCGGCCGGGCGGGCGCCGGTACACCATCCCACGCGGCAGCTGACCCGGGACCCCCAGGACTGGCCGGCAGAACCAGAAACCCCAGACCATGGCGAATACCAAGAAATATCAGGGCAATTCGCCGGAATCGACATGGTCGAATTTGCCCTCGAACGCCAGCATGCCCGACGCATGGTGCTGATCTGGGTAGCGATCGTGTTGTCGATCACCGGGATGGTCGCCGCCGCGGCATGGACCATCGGCAGCAATGTGAGCGGATTGCTCTAGTCGCGCAACATCTCCGCGACCAGGAACGCCAGCTCCAATGACTGCTGAGTGTTCAGCCTTGGGTCGCAAGCTGTTTCGTAGCGGCCGCCCAGGTCAGTGTCCGAAATGTCTTGAGCGCCGCCCAGACATTCAGTGACGTTCTCTCCGGTGATCTCGACGTGAATACCACCGGGGTAGGTATCCAGCGCCCGGTGCACCTCGAAGAAACCCTGCACCTCGTCGACAATGCGGTCGAAGTGCCGCGTCTTGTAGCCGTTGGACGATTCGTGGGTGTTGCCGTGCATGGGATCGCACTGCCAGATCACCTGATGACCGGTCGCCTGCACCTTCTCGATGATCGGCGGCAGCAGCTCACGCACCTTGTTGTTGCCCATCCGGCTCACCAATGTCAGCCGGCCCGGCTTGTTGTGCGGGTCAAGGCGCTCTACGTACTCGACGGCTTGATCCGGTGTCGTCCCAGGCCCGATCTTGACGCCGATCGGGTTGGCGATCACCTCGGCGAACGCGACGTGCGCACCGTCGAGTTGCCGGGTCCGGTCCCCGATCCACAGGTAGTGCGCCGACAGGTCGTACAGTTGCGGCTCGCCGTCCTCCTGGTCGGACAACCGCAGCATGGCACGCTCGTAATCGAGCACCAAAGCCTCATGGCTGGCGTAGATTTCGGCGGTTTGCAGGTTGCGGTCGGCCACCCCGCATGCGCTCATGAACTTCAGGCCGCGGTCGATCTCGGCGGCCAGTGCCTCGTAACGCGCCCCCGCAGGCGAGGTCCGAACGAATTCCCGGTTCCAGTCGTGCACCAGATGCAGCGACGCCAGCCCCGACGAGGTCAACGCACGCACCAAGTTCATCGCCGCGCCGGCATTGGCGTAAGCCCTTACCAGCCGCGACGGGTCGTGCTGACGTGCCGCGGCGTCGGGGGCGAATCCGTTGACCATGTCGCCGCGGTACGCACGCAGTCCCAGCGCGTCGACGTCAGCCGAGCGGGGCTTGGCGTACTGGCCGGCGATGCGAGCCACTTTGAGCACCGGCACGCTGGCGCCGTAGGTCAACACCACCGCCATCTGCAGCAGGGTGCGGATATTGCCCCTGATGTGCGGCTCGGTGTTGTCGACGAAGGTCTCGGCGCAGTCGCCGCCCTGCAACAGGAACGCCTCACCCCTGGCGACCTGGGCCAGCATGTCCTGCAGCCGCACGATTTCCGACGGCACCGTTACCGGCGGCACACTTTCCAGAACCGTCCGCATCGGCTCGACCTGCTCGCGCGTCCAGCTCGGCTGCTGAGCGGCAGGCTTGGCCAGAGCGGCGTCCAGCCGGGCCCGCAGATCCGCCGGTAGCGGAGGCAGCGACGGCAGCTGCTCGATGGGTACGTCGACGGTCCAGTTCACCCGTCTATGGTAACCGCGCAGCGCGGGTCCTTAGACACGCCGCGATCAGGGCTAACGTCCTGCGTCGTCCGCCATCATCGACCGATATCGCCGCAGCTGGTCTCGTGCGTCGACCAGCGCATCGTGCGCATTCGGCGACCGGCGTGGCAAATGCGGACGTCCGCCGTCCTCCCACACCTGGCGCAGCTCGCGGGTGAATCGCGGTATCGGCGGCGGCAGATGGGTCATCGGGCCCCACAATTGACACAGCGCCACGTGGTCGTAGGCGCCGACCCATGCCCACAGCTCGATCGGCTCGGAGCCGTCGACGTCGAAGAACGTCTCCAGATCAGAGCGGATCCGGGCGCGCGGGCGCCACAGCTGCGAGGCCGGCGGCGGCAGTTTCGGCAGCACGTTGGCACGCACCCAACTTCCGGCCCGCTCGGGATTGAATTCGGTTGACACTGCATAGTATTCGCGGCCGTCTTCGGCAGCCACCCCGATCGATATCAGCTCGATGGTGCGGCCGTCGTCGATGAATTCGGTGTCGTAGAAGTACCGCACGAGTCACCTGACACCGGCGCCGCCGGCGAACACGCCCGGCGCCGTCGACGGTGGTGGCGCCGGATGCACTTCGCGGTCCAGTTGCGCATCGACCATGCGGTGCGTGGGTAGGCGCGGCGTACCGGCGATCGTGTATTGCAGCCACAGTTTGGCTCGGACCACGGGGCGGCGCAGCGTTCGTTCGCGCTGCAGCGCGCGGCTCATCTTGCCCAGCCGGCTCATGTAGAGGTAGCGGGCCCACGGTGCCTGCGGGCGCGAGAGCCGGATCGCCCCAATGACCAGCAGCGGGACGAAGAACATGCCGATCAGGCCCGTCCATACCTTGCCCTTGAGCACGACCAGCACCGCCAGCGGCAGCGTCAGCACCATCGCGCAAACCAGTCCGGCCCGTAACACCAGCGAGTGGGTGGTGTCGTGCCACAGGCTGAGGAAAAACATCAGCGGGTGCAGCCCCAGGACCAGCAGTCCGCCCACCGCCACGGCGGCGAAGACCGCGTCGACCGAGGTCCGCCCGTCTTCCTCCCAGTAGACGTCGGACAAATGCAGAATCAACGCGTACTCGTCCAGCACCAGCGCGGCTCCGATGCCGAAGACGATTGCCCCGGCGGTGAATTCGGGTTCGTGCCCGGTGACGGATAACGCCACCATCGTGACACCGGAGACCATCACCAGGAGGACCCCGACCACCACATGGTGGATGTGCTTGGACCCGATGTGGATGTTGCGTGGCTCCCACCACCGGGGCGGCCTGCCGATTGTGGCGCGACGACGGATCAAGCGCACGAATGTGCGCGTCACGAAGAAGGTGAGGATGAAGGCGATCAGACAGCACAGCAACGGCAGTCGACCGCGGTCGACGATGTCGTGTTCGAACCAGTCCAGCACTCTAAAAAGCTACGCCCACTTCGGGTCGATGGCCGTCCGCGACACCGGCTGGGCCGCGCGCACCGATAGGCTGTTTAGCGACATGAGTAGTAGATGGCGCCCGCCCGACGCGGGCAGTTGGCGCGGGCGGTTAGCCACGGCGCAGCCAGGGATCTGGCGAAACGCCGGGTGGTGGCTGTTGCAACTGCTCGCGCTGGTAGCGCTGGGTTACGCCGTGTGGCGGCTGATCGGGCGCACTCCCTACCGCATCGACATCGACGTCTACCGCATGGGCGGCCAGGCTTGGCTGGATGGCCGTCCGCTCTACAGCCACGATGCCAAGTTCCATACGCCGATCGGCTTGAACTTACCGTTTACCTATCCCCCGCTGGCCGCTGCCATTTTCAGCCCTTTTGCCTGGTTGGGGATGCCGGCCGCCAGCATCACGATCACGCTGATCACCCTGGCTCTGCTGCTCGTCTCCACAATGATCGTGCTGACTCGACTCGATGTGTGGAACACCACACGCCTGGCGCCAGGACCCGCGTGGTCGCGCCGGTGGTTGTTGACGGCATTCATCGTGGCCGCCGCCGCGATCTGGCTGGAGCCCATCAAGTCGAACTTCGCCTTCGGACAGATCAACGTCGTGCTGATGACGCTGGTGATCGCCGACTGCGTGCCGCGTCGCACGCCGTGGCCGCGTGGGCTGCTGCTCGGGCTGGGCATCGCGCTCAAACTCACTCCGGCGGTCTTCCTGCTGTATTTCGTGCTGCGCCGCGACCGCCGCTCTGTGTTCACCTCGTTGGCGTCCGTTGTCGCGGCGACATTGGCGGGGTTCGTGCTGGCCTGGCGCGACTCCTGGGAGTACTGGACCGACACCGTGCGCAACACCGACCGGATCGGCTCGGCGAGTTTGAACACCAACCAGAACGTGGCCGGCACGCTGGCGCGGCTGGGCCTCAGCGAGCACGAACGTTTCCTGCCGTGGGTGGCTGCCTGCCTGCTCATACTGGCGCTGACGGTATGGGCGGCACGGCGTGCGCTGCGCGCCGGAGAGCCAACTCTGGCGTTGATTTGTATCGCGCTGTTCGGGTTGGCGGTGTCGCCGGTGTCCTGGTCACATCACTGGGTGTGGGTGCTGCCGACGGTGTTGGTGACGGGCGTGCTGGCCTGGCGGCGACGAAACCCCGCATTGGCCTTCGTCAGCGCCGCCGGGGTGGCCGTCACGGTGTGGACGCCGATCGACCTGCTTCCCAAGCACCACGAGGTGACCGCCGCGTGGTGGCGGCAACTCGTCGGGGTGTCTTATCTGTGGTGGGCGTTGGCGACCATCGTCGCCGCAGGGACTACGGTCGCGGTCGCCGCGGCAGCTGTCACTGCGCCCCGGGCATCGAGTACCCCGGCACCGGTGTCCGCCGTCAGCTGATCAGGGCGGCGATCAGTTAACCGGCCGCCTTCTCTGGAATCCGAGGCACCGGCTGGTTCTCCGATGAAGCAGACCCGTCGCCGTTCTTGATGGTGGCGGCGTAGATGTCGACGTACTCCTGATCGGAAAGTCCCATCAACTCGTAGATCACCTCGTCGATGACGGCGCGCTCGATGAAGCGGTTGCCGGCCAGACCTTCGAAGCGAGAGAAATCCATCGGTTTGCCGAAGCGGACGGTGACCCGGCCGAACCGCCACATCTTGCTGCCGGGCGGGTTGACGACATTGGTGCCGATCATCGCTACCGGGATCACCGGAACTCCGCTGTCCAGCGCGAGGCGAGCCAGCCCCGTCTTGCCCTTGTACAGCCGGCCGTCGGGCGAGCGGGTTCCCTCGGGATACATGCCGAGCAACTTGCCTTCGCCCAGAACCCGCTCGGCGGTGTCCAGCGCGGCCTGAGCCGCGTCGGCGTCACTGCGATCGATGGGCACCTGGCCGGCGGCGGTGAAGAACCAACGCCTGAACCAGCCCTTCAGCCCGGTGCCGGTGAAATACTCCGATTTGGCCAAGTAGGTGATGCGCCGACGCACCACCAGGCACAGGTAGAAGCTGTCGGCGACCGCCAGGTGGTTACTGGCCAGGATCGCCGGGCCGGAGTGCGGGACGTGTTCCAGTCCCTCGATTTTCGGGCGGCCGAGCAGGGCGAGCAATGGACCCATGAAGATGTACTTGAAAAGCCAGTACCACATGGAGCCTCCCCTTCCCTCGCGCCGGACAGTGTCCTGTGTCAGCCTACCGATCGAGTGTGTGTGGGACCACATCGGCGCGGCCGACCGGCTTGCTCTCCGGCGATGCGCCTGCAGCCGTTAACCCGTAGCCGCGGCTATTCCTCGACGGTGACGCTGATGGGTTGGTAGCGGCTCTTCGGGCCGGCGTCGTCTGCTGTCTCGAAATCGGCACCACCGCCCGACGGACCGTCCGGGGGTGTGGCCGGGTGGTCGACCTGGTCGACGACCGCCCGGATCACCGCCAGCAGCGCGACGCTGTGTTCGGCGATGACGGTCAGCATCGGATGTTCCTCCCCGGTGACCACCGCGGCCAATGCGCAGACCGGGCACCAGACCTGCTGGCACCTGCCGGTGCCGGCGCCGTCGCCGACCGCCCGGGACGCCGCCATCCGAATCGCGGGGTCGATCTGGTCAAGTAAGTTCTGCGCGAGTTTGCGCAACTCCGGACCGATGTCGGGATGCACGCCAGTCATCAGCGCCGTCCCCCGCAAGCGGGTGGGGGTCCCCCCAGCCGTGCAGCGGCGAGGGGGCGTGCCCCCACCTCAGCATCATCGCCGGCGGTCACTTCGGCCACACCTCCGGATCAGGTCGAAAACGCACTGTCAATTCGCTACCGCGAAGATGCGCGTCCAGCACCGTGCATCGCCGCAAGACGGACGCCAATCGAACTCTGCGCCGCATCCCGCCGGCGCCGACGATCAGATCATCGCCGACTCGGCCCAGGGTAAGTGCGCCAGAATCGATCTGCGGCAACTCTAGCCGCATTCGGTAGACCGACTGCAGTCCGGAACCTGATTCAAGATCCACCACGGGACGCAACGGCCCCGGCGGCGCCGATCCGTCGCGGCGGCGCGCGCTGTCCAGCAGTTCAGCGAGTGCTTTGGCACCGATGGGCTCGCCGGCCAGATGCGGGGTGAGAACCAGCGCCACGTCGCCGATCGCGGCGTCCAGTTCGTCGAGCACGGTTCGTTGTTCACTGATCCGCTCCGAGTACCAGTCGAAGGCCGGATGTGCGGGCAGATTGCGGTATTCGTATGAATCGTCTTGCATCAGAATCTGGTTGACGATTAGTTCCTCGACGCGTACGCCCATCAAAGCCAGCGAGCCCAGCGTCCGGACCGCCTCGGCCGCCACCACCCGCTCCGCGGTGAGGACCAGATGCGCACCGACTCGCGTTCCGTCGGTCAGCAATGCGGTGAGTTTTTCGACGCTGCCGCTGACGCGTTCCAGCAGCTCCACCACCGCGGTGGACCGCACATCGTTGGCGGCAGTGGAAAGTCTGCGATGGCGCGGCCATGCCCGCTCCACGTAGAGCGCGAACGTCGCAGGCAGGGTCAGCATCCGCAATGCGTCGGCGGTCGAAGCGCAGTCGACGACGATGTGGTCCCATTGCCCGCACCGAGCCAGCTCCCCCACCTCGTGCAGGCCGAGCACCTCCTGAACGCCGGGCAGCGCCGAAAGTTCTTCGGGCGCAATCTCGCCCAGCTCGGATTCAGAAAAGCGGCGGCCGAGCGTGTCGACCACACTGCGCCAGCGCGCCTCGAGCAGAGCCAGCGTGTCCATTGCCAACGCGTCGAGGAAGCCGCCCCCGACGGCGGTCGTCCCGGTTTCGAGGTCAGCCATGACCCGCACGGGGTCGCGTTGGCCGGTCGGCGAGACTGCGACGCCGAGCACATCACCCAACGAGTGTGCCTGGTCGGTGGATACCAGCAGCACCCGCTGACCGGCGCGCGCTTCATGGACGGCGGTCGCGGCCGCCAATGTGGATTTCCCTACCCCACCCTTACCGACGAAGAGACTGATCCGGGCCAGGTCGGGTGCGGTGGACTCACTCAGCCTCGACTCGTTTCTTCAGATCCTTCAATGCGGTGTCGGTCAACCGGCGCTCAGCTTTTCGCTTGAGCAACCCAATCATCGGAATCGCCAGATCGACCGTGAGTTCATACGTTACGTCGGTCCCAGATCCCTTGGGCGCTAAACGATATACGCCGTCGAGAGCTTTCAGCAGGGAGCTGGAAACCAGCGACCAGCTCACCGAGCCGCGGTCTTTGGGCCACTTGTAGGACAGCACCAGTGTGTCTTTGAGGACGCTGGTGTCCAGCACCAGCCGCGCTACCTTCGGATTGCCGTCGGGGCCGGCTTCGAGAACTTCGGCCTCCTTGTACTCCGACACCCAATCGGGATAGGACCCGATGTCAGCGATCACGTCCATGACCGTGCCGGGGTCCGCGTCGATATAGATCGTCTGGGCCGTCTTCTCCGCCACCTGGTTGCTTCCTTCTCCACCCTGCGCGGGTCGGGCTCGCCTGCCCGCCGGGTATGTCTGGGTCTATCTAGGGCATCTCGGCCGTACGCGTCAGCCCACTGCAGAAACGGTACTCCCCGCCACAACTCACGCCTGGTCATGCACGGGAGAAACCCCGACGGGGCGGGAGCGCTCCAGCGTCGTCTTCACCTCGAAGGCCATCTTCTTGCCCGCGACCCGACGCCGATGCGTCATCTTCGTGAGATTCATCTTGGCCAATTGCCAGGCCGCCACCCCGGACGGCTCGGCGTGCAGGAAGTAATGCAGCAGCACTCCGTCCAGCATTGGTTCCAGCCAGATTTCCATCGTGCCGGTGATTGGTCCGGTCACCGTCCATCGGACTCCCAGCGGGCCGCGGTCCTCGATGACCTGCAGCCGCAGATCAGGCCACCACCGCCGCCAGTTGGACGGATCGCCCGCAGCCGCGCCGACACGTGCAGGATCGGCGGCGACAAATGTCTCGTCGGCAATCTGAACGCTATGCACGGCCAATAGCTTCACATACAGCGGTCCCAGCCGCGTACCGCCGGCCTGGAAGGGCCCCCTCGTCTGGACCTTGCCCCGCAGGCCCTCCAGGCCCGCATCGTCACCCGACTAGGCTTATTTCCTGCCTGGTCGCCCGGAATCACTGAAGCGAGGTCAGAAAGAGTGCGTGAATTCACCGCGCCCGCTCCGTTCACGGTAAGCGAGCACGACAACATCGTCGCCGCGGTTTTCGAGCACGAGCGCAATGATCCCGATGCGGTGATCTTCCAACGGCTGGTCGACGGAACCTGGACCGACGTCACCTGCGCGACCGCGGCATCCCAAATCCGTTCGGCTGCATTGGGTTTGATCGCAGAAGGGGTGCAGGCCGGCGATCGGGTGGCAATCTTTTCGGCTACCCGATACGAATGGGCGATCCTCGACCTCGCCATCCTTGCGGTCGGCGCGGTCACCGTCCCGATTTACGAGACGTCCTCAGCCGAGCAGGTGCGCTGGGTGCTGACCGACTCGGCGGCGGTGGTGGCGTTCGCCGAAACCGACGCCCACGCGACGATGGTCGCCGAGCTGACCGGCGAGCTGCCCGAACTGCGGCATGTGCTGGGTATCGACGGATCGGGACCCAAGGCGCTAGAGCAACTCGAGCAGCGCGGCGCATCGGTCGACCCGGCGGAGCTGACCGCCCGCCTCGAGGCGCTGCACACCGACGATCCGGCGACCTTGATTTACACCTCAGGTACCACCGGACGCCCGAAGGGCTGCCAGCTGACGCATTCAAATTTGGTCTATGAGACCCGCGGCGCCAAGGCGGTACTCCCAACGCTGCTGCAAAAAGGTCAGCGGCTGCTGGTGTTCCTGCCGTTGGCGCACGTGCTGGCCCGCGCACTGACGTTGTGCGCGTTCCACAACAAGGTGGTCGTCGGATTCACCAGCGACGTCAAGAATCTGGTGCCGATGTTCGCGGTGTTCAAGCCGACGGTCGTGGTGTCGGTCCCCCGGGTGTTCGAGAAGGTGTACAACACCGCCGCGCAGAACGCCGCCAGCGACGGCAAGGGCCGCATCTTCGAAATCGCCGCGCAGACCGCCGTCGACTGGAGCGAAGCGAGCGATCACGGCGGCCCGGGTCTGCTGCTGCGGGCCAAGCACGCGCTGTTCGATCGGCTGGTTTATCACAAGCTGCGCGCGGCGCTGGGCGGCAACTGTCGCGCGTCGGTGTCGGGCGGCGCACCGCTGGGCGCGCGGCTGGGCCACTTTTATCGCGGCGTCGGTCTGACCATCTACGAGGGCTACGGCCTGACCGAGACCAGCGCGGCGATAACCGTCAACCAGATCGATGCCCTGAAGGTCGGCACTGTCGGAAAGTTGTTGCCGGGCAACAGCATGCGTATCGCCGACGACGGCGAGTTGCTGCTGCGGGGCGGTGTGGTGTTCAACGGCTACTGGCACAACGACCAGGCCAGCGGCGAGGCGATCGCCGATGGCTGGTTCAAGACCGGTGACTTGGGCGCGGTCGATGAAAACGGGTTCCTGACGATCACCGGTCGCAAGAAGGAACTCATCGTCACCGCGGGCGGAAAGAACGTCGCCCCGGCCCAACTGGAGGACCAGTTGCGTGCCCACCCACTGATCAGCCAGGCGATGGTCGTCGGGGATGCCCAGCCGTTCATCGGGGCGCTGATCACCATCGACCCTGAGGCGTTCGAGGGCTGGAAACAGCGCAACAGCAAGCCTGCCGGCTCGTCGGTGGGCGATCTGGTCAATGACCCCGACCTGCTCGCCGAGGTGGACGCGGCGGTCAAAGAGGCCAATCTATCGGTGTCGCATGCGGAGTCGATCCGTAAATTCCGCATCCTGCCCGTCGACTTCACCGAGGACACCGGGGAGTTGACTCCGACGATGAAGGTGAAGCGCAAGGTGGTGGCGGAAAAGTTCGCCGACGATATCGAGGCGATCTACGCCAAGGATTAGCCGCGAATCAGGTCGGCCAGTCGCCCAGCCAAATCGTCCCATCGCCACTGCGCGGTGACCCATTCGCGCCCGGCAGCGCCCATCGCGGCGGCACGATCCGGGTCGGCCAGCAGATCGCTGACGGCATCGGCGATCTGGCTCACCGAACGACCGTCCACCACCATCCCAGTCTTGTTGTGACGCACGGTTTCCGGCGCGCCGCCCGAGGATCCGGCGATCACCGGCACACCACTGGCGGACGCTTCCAGGAAGACGATGCCCAGCCCCTCGACGTCCAGTCCGGCGCCGCGGGTGCGGCATGGCATGGCGAACACGTCGGCCATCGCGTGGTAGGCGGGAAGGTCGGCGGCGGGCACGCCGCCGGTGAACGTGACGTGTTCGCTGACGCCGAAGCGGTCGGCCAGCCGGCGCAGCGCCGCCAGATATGGCCCGCCGCCGGCGATGACCAGCGCGGCGCCGTTCACCCGCTGCCGAATTGACGGCAGCGCCCGGATCAGCATGTCCTGGCCCTTTCGCGGCACCAACCGGGACAGACACAGCACGGTGGGACGCTGGCCCAGACCGTAGCGGGTGCGTAGCTCGGCGCGGCTGGCGGGATCGGGACGAAACCGGTCGGTGTCGACTCCTGGAGGCAGGTGCTCCAAGGCACCATCCGGCCCGAATGCCGACGCAAAGCGTGCTCGCGTATAGCGGCTGATGAACGTGACGACGTCGCTGTCCTCGCCGATACGACGCAGCACCGATCGTGCCACCGGCAGCATCGACCACCCCACCTCGTGACCGTGGGTGCTCGCCAATACTCGGCTGGCGCCGGCTTGACGGGCGCGGTGCGCCAGCAGGCCCAGCGGCGCGGCCGCGCCGAACCAAACGGTGTCGATACCGTGGTCCACGATCAGGCGGCGCATCCGGGTGTCGACGCTGGGCCCGGGCAACATCAACGTCCCGGGATGGCGCACCACGTGATAGCCGACGGTGTGGGCATCGAAGGTCTCGGCATCATGCCACTGCGGCGCATACACCGTCAGCGTGTGCTCCCCGGTGGCGGCCAATCGGGAAACCAACTCGACCAGGTAGGACTGGATGCCACCGCGCCGAGGCGGAAAATCGTTGGTTACCAGCAAGACCCGAGACACCTAGGAAGGCTAGCGTGAAGTCTCCAGGTGTCGAAATCGACCATTGCTCCGGACGCGAATCTTCTTGCGTACCGCGCGTTTTGACAGGCGGGGCGACCTTCAGTGCACCGGCTGGCGAGTCAGCCACCGCTGCCAGTCGGCGAGTATCCCCGCCATGTCGGCGCCGAGCACATCCTGCACAGCGGTCGGCAGGTCGGTGTGCCCGTCGCCGCATGCGGCCCGGTAGAGCGCGCGCAGCGCCGCCGTTCCGCGGGTGTCAGCGACGAAACGCGCGAACCACCATGCCCGGTCGTAGGCCTGCGAGCGCTGCGGCCCCGAGGCGGCAAGGTCGGCGTCGGACGGCAGCGCAGTAGGGGGCGCCATGACCCCGGGTAGCGCGGTGTACTGCCGGGCGACGAAGTCGGCAACTCCTTCAGTCAGCCATCGGGGCGCATCGACCGCGGTGTCGGCGCGCGCGGCGTAGTGAAAAAGCTCGTGGGTCAACACGATTCGCAGCGCCTGCTCGCTCATGCCCGCCGCGCCGGGCGCGAAGACGATGCGCTGGCCGAACGCGATCCGCTGGGCGAGATCGACACGGTCAGCGACGGCGATCGCAGCGATATCGGCCCATTGCGCAGCGGGGCCGCCGCCGGCCTGTGCCTCGAACTGCCGTTGTGAACCGGTTGCCACCACGTCGATGTCCCGCGGCCAGCCGGTACCCCAGAACGCCTCTACTGCGTGGACGGCTCCGCCGACGTTCCCCGCGATGCGAGTCAGCAGGGTCTGCGATTGCGGGCCGCCGAGATTGGTCATCCGCAGGGTGCGGTCGCCGACCTCCACATGCCGCGGCGCGCTGGAGCTGATGGACGAGGGCCGGGATGGTTGCGCCGGAGATCTCTTGCCCGGGCCGGTCGCGGCGAGCGCGCCGAAGATCAGCTCGGCGACGAGTACGCAGGCCAGCAGCCGGCGTCCACGACGTGGGCTAGTAGCGGCGGGCGTCGTAGATCGGGCCCGAGGAGTTCATCGGCACCACTCGCACCGGCACGCCGAAGGTGGACGAGTGGATCATGAGGCCGTCACCAATGTAGAGGCCGGCATGAGATGCGTCGGAATAGAAGGTCAGCACGTCACCGGGCTGCAGGTCTGACAGCGAGACCGGCTGCCCGCCGTGCGCCAGCGCCTGGCTGGAATGCGGTAACGCAATGCCCGCCTGCTGGAACGCCCACATCACCAAGCCCGAGCAGTCGAACCCGCCGGGCGCAGCGCCTCCCCAGGCGTAGGGCGTACCGACCTGGGTCAGCGCGGCCTGAACAGCGATCGCGCCCTGGCCGCTGCCTGGTCCGCCGCCCGGCCCGGGAGCACCCGGCTGCCAACCGCCCGGCGGCAACGCCTCAGGAGCGGGACCTGGAGCAGCACCCACCGCGGCCGGCGGCGGGAAGGGCCCGGGCGCGGCCAACGCGGTGCGCTCATTCGGGGTCAGCGCGAGGTACTGCGACTTGACGATGGCAATCTGCAGCTGCAAGTGACTCTGCTTGGACTGCAGGCTCGCGCGCACCGCAGCGGCCTGCTCGGCGGCGGTCTTGGCGTCAGCGGCCGATTTGTCGGATTCCTTCTCGGCTTGGGCGGCCTGCTCGCGGGTGGCGCGGTAGGTCGCCATCTGCGCACGCATTGCCGTTGATAGAACCCGCTGGACGGCGAGCTTGCCGATCAGCTGCTGCGGCGACTCGGCGGTCATGATGGCGGTCAAACCGTCGGTCCGGCCACCCATGTAGGTAGCGGCCGCAAATTTGTCGACGTCGGTCTGAAAGGTTGCCAATCGCGACTTCGCTGAGTCCGCGGCGGCCACGTCGTCGGTGTGCTTCTTCTCGGCTGCCTGCTGCGCGTCCAGCTTGTTTTTCAGATCGAGTTGCGCACTGTGCATGGCCTCCGTGGTCTGCTCGGCTTGCCGCGACAACTCGTTGAGCTTTGCCATCGCGTCATTAGCCGGGTCGGCCAGCACATTGCTGGCGACAACTCCGGACAGGGCGATGAATCCAGCCAGCGCTCCTATGGCGAAGCGCTTTGCGACGCGCAAAGAGACGCGTTCACCGTTAACCCCTAATTGCAAGACTTTGCATCCTTAAAACCCGCCGGCGAGACAGCCGAATCTGCTTTAGGTCTCAGATAGGTTACGAAACGACGTCGGGGTTGTCCAACTTTGAATAATTAAGAAAACAGCAAGATTTCAGACTAACGCCGTTAGGCTACCCCCGGGCGCTTTCGGTGGATCGGCACCAAGCGCAATCTCGGCGCCATTCCGGCGTCGGCGAGCACGTCCAGCGCGGCCCGCTCGTCCTCCAGCAAAGTTTCCGGTACCCCGAGTATCACGCTGACGACGCAGTCACGGCATCCGGGACCACGTACCGCGCAGTCGTCACAGTCGATGACCACCGGTTCTGTCGATTCGGGCGGCACTGCCGCCGCCTGTTCAGGCCCGCTGCTGTGCGCCATCTGGCACGTCCTCTCAGTCTTCTTGGTCGGTCTTGCCGTGACGCTAACAGCGGGCACCGACAACTTTTTGGGCTCGCCGTTCCCGGCGCGGATGGCCCGGCTCCTCGGCCGCGACGCGCCGCGCCGCGGGAGAATCCGGGCTTTGTCGGTGCGACTGCTTAACGTCGCGGCCATGGGCGCGCCCGCTGCCGAGCAGCTGAGCCTCCCCGACATCGACGGGGCTACCGACATATCGCTGCGCGACACCACTTTCGTCGTGGTCGACTTGGAGACCACCGGCGGGCGCATGACGGCCCGTGACGGGAAGGCGGCGGACGCCATCACCGAAATCGGGGCGGTAAAAGTCCGCGGTGGCGTGGTGCTGGGTGAGTTCGCGACGCTGGTCGACCCACAGCGCAATATTCCGCCACAGATCGTTCAACTGACCGGCATCACCACGGCCATGGTGTGCAATGCGCCCACCATCGCCGCGGTGTTGCCGATGTTTCTCGAGTTCGCCCGCGGCGCGGTGCTGGTTGCCCACAACGCCCGGTTCGACACCGGATTCCTGCGGGCCGCCGCCGATCAGTGCGGTATCAACTGGTCGCGGCCGCAGGTGCTGTGCACGGTCCAGCTGGCCCGGCGGGTGCTCAGCCGCGATGAAGCGCCGAGCGTACGGCTGGCGGCGCTGGCGCGGCTGTTCGCTGTCGCCAGCGAGCCCACCCACCGGGCACTCGACGACGCGCGGGCCACGGTGGAAGTGCTGCACGCGCTGATCGAACGAGTCGGCAACCAGGGTGTGCACAGCTACGCAGAGCTGCGGTCTTATCTACCCGACGTGTCGCAGGCGCAGCGACGCAAACGGGTGCTCGCCGAGGGCTTACCGCGCCGGCCCGGGGTTTACCTGTTTCGTGGTCCGGGGGGCGAAGTGCTCTACGTCGGCACCGCAGTTAACCTGCGGCGCAGGGTAAGTCAGTACTTCAACGGATCGGATCAGCGCAGCCGGATCAAAGAGATGGTGACGCTGGCCGGCAGGGTCGA
>Ga0302326_10004306_pt1 | contig 33014 bp, 14 predicted proteins | sample Palsa_T0_3_FD_202264 | JGI IMG/M metagenome (GOLD analysis project Ga0302326, IMG submission 202264) | Peat permafrost microbial communities from Stordalen Mire near Abisko, Sweden - Palsa_T0_3 | ecosystem: Environmental > Terrestrial > Soil > Palsa > Peat permafrost | place: Sweden: Abisko...
CCATGCGGATCGCACAAGGCTCGGCCACGGTGGCCATCATCACTGCGGCGGGAATCGTGGCGCCGCTAGTGAAGGGGCTGCACGGATACAGTCCGGAGATCATCGTGCTTTCGGTGTGCTGCGGCGGGACCATAATTTCGCACGTGAACGACGCGGGCTTCTGGCTGGTGAATCAGTATTTCGGGATGAGCGTGGCGACTACGCTGCGGACGTGGAGCCTGATGAAGGTGATTATTTCGCTGGTGGGGTTTGGGATTGTGGTGGCGGCACATGCGCTGATCCCTTAGAACCGGCGGGCGGCCCACCTCGGTGAATTTCCTCCGCTTCAATGAATGACGTGGTGCGAGCCTACCCGAATCGGGATCCGTGCGGTGGCCGCGAGTGCAAGCGCTTCACGTCGTTCCCGGCGGCTCACATCGTTTCCACCAAGAGGGATAAGGTGTCCTTTAGGCTAAGCACCACGTCGCTCACCAAGGGCGACTAAGTCTCGATAACTGAGCGCGTTTACAGCGGACCCTATTCTGTTGTATTCCTGCCAGCCGATATCCGGCAACAAGGGCCAGACCGCCAAACTCTCATTGTCTATGAACGCCGCGTTCCGCCGGCTGTCGTGCTTCGGTGTTAATATGGCACGCATGATTTCGAAACGTCTCCCGGCATCTCGCATCCAGTGGCTCCTGGCGGTTCTGACAGTTGTGCTTGGGCTGGGTGTTGCGGCCATCTTCGCCGCGGGTGGCGACAACGATCCGGCACACGCCCAACTCACGGGCCTCGCGGCGCTTCACGTACCACCTGGTTTCAAGGTAGAAAAGGTCGCCGGAGCGGGTCTCGTCAACTATCCCATGATGGGAACCATTGACGATCGCGGCCGCCTGTTTCTATGCGAATCTTCGGGGAACACCCTCACAACGGATCAGATGGCCGCCAAACCGGATTATGTTATCCGCATGCTCGAGGACACCAAGGGCGATGGTGTCTATGACCGTAGCACGGTCTTCGCAGATAAGCTTACACTTCCAGCGGGCGCGGTCTGGTATCGCGGCAGCCTCTACGTCGCGGCTCCGCCTGACCTGATCCGGCTCGAAGACACCGATGGGGATGGTGTGGCCGATAAGCGCGAGGTGATCGTCCACGGCTGGCACCTCTCGTCCAATGCCGCGAGCCTGCACGGGCCTTTCTTGGGCCCCGATGGCTGGCTTTATCTTACGGACGGCCGGCACGGGTATGAGATCAAGACTAAAGATGGCCGGGAATTCAAAGGCGAAGCATCGCGTATCTGGCGCGTGCGCCCCGATGGTACCGGCCTCGAATGGGTGTCGGGCGGCGGCTTCGATAACCCAGTCGAGCTGACCTTCCTGCCGACGGGCGAAACCTTCGGCACGATGACTTACTTTCAGGATCCGCGCGATGGCCAGCGCGACGCGCTGATGCACTGGGTTTGGGGTGGCGTATATCCGAAATGGTTCTCCGTGGTCAGTGAATTCAAACGTACCGGTGACCTGATGCCGGTAATGACCAAGTTTGCCCGCATCGCACCCGCCGGCTTGGTACGCTATCAAGGCGTCAGCTTCGGCCCGCAGTATAGAGACAATCTCTTTAGCGCGCAATTCAATCCGCACAGGGTGCAGCGCCACATTCTTTATCGCGACGGCGCGACCTTCCGTACCGAAGATCAAGATTTCCTTACTTCAGTGGACCCGGACTTTCACCCCACCGATGTCATGGAAGACGCCGACGGCAGCCTGCTGGTAGTGGACACGGGCGCCTGGTTTATTCACGGATGCCCGATATCGCGGGTGGCTAAGCCTGAGATCAAGGGCAGCATTTACCGCATCCGCAAGCTCGGCGCGCCGCCGGTTCACGACGCCCGCGGGGATAGCCTGAAGCTCTCGGAAAAGGCGCCCGCCGATCTCACCCGCTATCTCGACGACCCACGTCCCGCCGTGCGCGATCGCGCGCAGGAACTGCTAGTCGAGGCAGGAGACCCCGCCGTCGAAGCACTGACACATGCGCGCGAGCGCCTACAGTCCTCCGACGCGCGCAGCGCGGCCGTGTGGGCTCTATTTCGCGTCGGCGGCCCGCGCGCGCAGGAGGGTGTCCGCGCGGCGCTTGACGATCCTAGCTTTCGGGTACGCGTGGCTGCGGCGACCGCCGCCGGCATGGCGAGAGATCGAGACGCGGTGGACCGCCTGTTGCAGATGGTGAAGCGAGATCAGCCAGCCGCCCGGAGGCAGGCAGCTACCGCGTTGGGGCAGATTGGCGACACGCGAGCCGTCCCGGACCTGCTCGCGGCCGCGGCGCGCGCCGACGACCGTTTCATCGACCACTCGATAATTTACGCGCTGATCGAGTTAAAGACGCCGGCGCCTACGCTCGAAGGCCTCCAGAGTCCCAATCCGAAAATCCGCAAGGCCGCATTTATCGCGCTCGATCAGATGGATGGCTCACCCCTCACCGCGGAGCAGCTTACAGCGGCGCTCAGTGACAAGAATAAAGAGCTGCGGACGGCCGCACTGTGGGTGGCATCGCATCATCCGGACTGGTCCGATTCGGTCCTGAGCTTTTTGGATGCCCGTCTGCGCTCTCCGGGGTTTCCCGGGGCCGAGGCGGAGCCGGTTCGCGATGCTTTGCTCTCGTTCTGTTCCGTTGCCGGCGTTCAGAAGACCGTAGGCGACCTTCTGGGTGATGCCGCGGGCGGCGCGAAACGCGAGTTGTTCCTGCTGGATACCATCGACCGTTGCGAATTGAAGGAGTTTCCCGCGTTGTGGACCGAGCGGATCGGAGGCTTGCTCGATCATTCTACGCCGGAAGTGCGCTTGCGAACTTTAAACCTCATCCGGGCCTTGCAGATCACAGGACTCGATACAAGTATCGAAAAGATCGCTTCAAACGAAGCTTCGCCGGCAGAGCTGCGTACCACAGCGCTAGCAGTACTCGTAAGCCGCCGGCCGACCATTAACGATGCTGCACTGAAGTTCTTGCTGAGTCAGCTCAGCCGGGACCGTGAGGCGGCCCAGCGTCTCGCAGCCGCCCAAGTGATCGGTAAAGCCAGGCTGAACGACGCGCAACTGCTGATCGTGGCCCACCAATACCTGCAGCATGCGGACGCGCTGATTCTACCCAGGCTGCTTGATGCGTTCCGTGATTCCAAGAACGAAGAGACCGGAGCAGCGATGGTTGCGGCGCTGCTCAAGTCCTCGGTCTCGATCGGGGAACCCGACGCCAAACGGCTCCAGGACATTCTCGAAAACTATCCCGATAATGTCCGCACTGCCGCACGCCCGCTACTCGCCCACCTGCAGGAACTGCAAAAAGCCCGCATCGTTCGGTTGAGACAGCTTGTGCCTCTTTTGAGCGCTGGCGGAGACGTGGGCCGAGGACGCCGCATCTTTTTCGGCGAAAAGGTCGGCTGCTACAATTGCCACACGATTGGGCGCCAGGGCGGCCACGTTGGTCCGGATCTCACCGGAGTCGGCGCCATTCGCTCCGGCCACGACATTCTCGAAGCCATCGTTTTTCCCAGCGCCAGCTTTGTTCCTGGATTTGAGATATATAACGTCGAGACCAGAACCGAAACCTACTCGGGTGTGAGGGGCCAAGACACGCCGGATGCCATCAGCCTTGTGACTGGCCCTCATGCCGAGGTTCGCATCCCGAGAAAGCAAATCGTTTCGATCAAGCCCTCGAATGTTTCCCTGATGCCTGAAGGCCTGGACGAGAGCCTGACGCGCTCCGAGTTCATAGACCTGCTGTCGTTTCTGCAGTCGCAGAAATCGCGGGAGATTGCGCAAGCCAGAATTCCGTAACGCTTGAGCCGAACTCAGGGCGGCCGGCGTGACTAACCGGGAGTCAGCAAAAAGGGATGATAAAGAAACACATCAAGCAGTCCCGAAGTTCCGCTGGAACCGCGGATCGTAAGTCGCCATCAAGAAGCCCGAAGCCTGTTCCTGTCGGTGTCGCCGGACTAGGTCTCATGGGCACCAGCATCACGACGTGTCTTCTTGCGGCAGGGCACCCGGTTATTGCCTTCGATAAAGACATTTCCAGAAGGCGGATGTTGAGGCGCCGCGTGTACGCGCTGCTGCGCGAAATGCGGCTGGAGAAGCTAGTGTCCAAGGAACCGGCGGCGCTTACGAAGAAGCTGACAGTGGCGGACGACCTCGGAGCGTTTGGCGAAACCGTCTTGGTTATCGAATGCATTTTCGAGGACCTCGATGCGAAACGTGACATCCTACGCAAGATAGAGGAGGCCGTTGGGCCTGAGGTGCTCATAGGGAGCAATACCTCGGCGTTGCCGGTCACCGAACTGCAGCGCGGCGCGCGCCACCCTGAGCGAATCCTAGGCATTCACTGGGCCGAACCGGCTCACATTACACGTTTCATGGAGGTGATTTGCGGAAACCAGACCGATGTGAGCAACGCCGAAAGAGTACTCCGGTTTGCGCGCCGGTGGAACAAAGAACCTACCCTGGTGCGGCGCGATATTCGCGGCTTCATCACCAATCGTATTATGTACGCCATGATGCGCGAGGCGTTTTATCTGGTCGAGAACGGCTATGCTACGCCAGCCGATGTGGACCGGTCTGTGCGGAACGACATGGGTTACTGGATCACGATGGCAGGTCCGTTCCGCTTTATGGACCTGACGGGAATACCGGCATATGCAGCCGTGATGCACGACCTGCTTCCGGATCTGTGCCGCGATACGCAGGTACCGATGCTGATGCAAGAGCTGACGGGGAGCGGCGCTCGCGGTGTTTCGAATGCCAAAGGATTCTATTCATACACACCAGCTCAGGCCAAACGCTGGGAGAAGCGATTTCTCGAATTCAGTTATGACATCCGCGCGCTGGCCCTCAAGTACGCTGAGAAGCCGGAGGACTGAAGTAAGTTCGCGAGCCGGCGCGGGCGACGTCCTATCTCGCGTGAACGACCCGCCCTGGATGGAGGTTTAGTAACGATGCTACTCGCTATTCTCTTGTTACTCTGCGCACCGTTTGCATTTGCGGACGGGCCCAAACTGGGTCCGAAGATCAAGCTGTTCAACGGAAAGAACCTGGACGGTTTCTACACCTATCTCGACAAGCACGGAAAGAACAATGATCCGGATCACGTTTTCCGCGTCGAGAATGGGGTGGTACACGTGTCCGGCGGCGAGTTCGGTTACTTCATAACGGAGAAGGAATACGGGGACTACTACCTGCACGTGATATTCAAGTGGGGCGAGCAAACTCACGCGCCGCGCGAAGGCAAGGCCCGCGACAGCGGCGTGCTGTTCCATGTAAATGGTGAAGACAAGGTTTGGCCACACTCCATCGAGTTCCAGATGATCGAAGGCGGCACGGGCGATATCATTCTTGTCGGCGATACCACCTTGACGGTAAAGGGGGAAACCAAGAGTAAGGGACGCTTCGACCGGTTCGGCAAAGGTCCCTTTAAAGATGAGGTCGGCTATCGCAATCCGCAGAACGAAGTCGAGAAGCCTCACGGGCAATGGAATTGCCTGGAGCTGTTTGCCGTTGGCGACACGGTTCGCTATTACGTGAATCACAAGCTGGTGAACGAAGGCAAAGGGTCTTCTCTGACAAAGGGACGGATACTGTTTCAATCCGAGGGCGCGGAGGTATATTTCAAGACGATGGAACTCCGGCCCGTATTATCGAAGTGAACGCGGGCGCGGGTTTCCCCAATGGGCAAAATATCTGAGTGCGCGGAGCGAGATGATTCGTTTCGGCGGAAATGGCATCCGCCAGATCGGAATGCTGTTCGGCCTATTAGACAACTGTCGAGCAGATGCTCGAATTTGATTGACAATGCGTGTCGGCTGCCGTAGCATAATCGCTAATCCCGAACAATTAGGGGCGCCGATCGAGAACCTTCGTGGGAGGAGATCACTTCAATGACATTCGAGAATCGCAGGTTTCAGCACGGCTGTTATGCGCTGGCGTTGGTGGTTTTTCTGTCGGCCTTGCCCGGTATGGCTCAGGAAGTGACGGCCAGACTGGCCGGTATAATCAAGGACCCGGCCGGCGCCTTGGTGCCTGAGGCAGCGCTCAGTGCTACCAACGTGGGTACGGGTGTGGTTACGAGGGCTACTTCGAACGCCGCTGGAGACTATGTTTTCCCGCAGCTTGCTCCGGGCGCTTACACACTGTCGGTCGAAAAAGCAGGTTTCACCACCACTGTCATTTCGGGCATTTCTTTGAACGTGGATCAAAACGCCACCGTAGATGTAGTGTTGCAAGTGGGGCGAGTCACGCAGTCGGTCCAGGTGGAAGCGGCAGCCCCGCTGGTCGATAGTGCCAGCGCGAGCCTGGGGACGGTCGTCAGCGAACAGCCCATACTTGATTTGCCGCTCAACCTGCGGCGCACCGGCGCGTTGGCCTTGATCGTACCAGGAACCGTGGACACTACCGGACGATCGCTCACCTCCGCGAATGGAAACGGATCCGGGTTCAACGACAATAGCTACAGCGGTTCGGGCGGGCGTTCTACGGGCAACTTGATCCTGATCGATGGGATGGTCTCCAGGGCGCTTAATAACGGCGGGTTTGCGCTACAGCCAGTTCCCGAAATGGTCCAAGAGTTCAAAATCGAAAACAACACTTACGACGCCTCTGCTGGCCTGGCCTCGGGAACCACCATGAACCTGATTACGGAATCGGGCACCAATGGCTTTCACGGCTCGGGCTGGGAGTACATTCGAAACCGGGACTTGGATGCGCGCAACTTCTTCGCCACAGAAAAGCCGGAATTTATTCGCAATCAATATGGCGGGGCCCTGGGGGGCCCGATTCGAAAGAATAAGGTATTCTTCTTCGGGAGCTATGAAGGGCTCAGACTAATTCAAGGGCAGAGCGCCACGAGTGTAGTACCCACAGCCGCTGAGAAGGCCGGAAACTTCAGCTCATTTCTTACGGGGCAAACCGCCAATCTATGCGCGTCCAGTGGTTCCGCGGCGCCGTCCGACCTCAACTTTGATACGGGTCAATTGTTCAACCCGGCTTCCGAGCGCCTTTTCACTTGTCCCGCCAATCCGGCGAACCCAGGCGCCGGGACGTCCACCATTCTGGTGGGCACACCGGTCCCTGGAAACATAATCACTAATCTGGATCCGGTGGCGCAGAAGGTTCTGGCTCTCTTTCCTGCGCCCAATCGCGCCGGCATCCCGAATTACGTTAACGAAACACCCTTGCGGCGCCAGGACGATCAATTTGATACGCGTGTTGACGACGTCCTGTCCGATAAAGATCGCTTGTTTGCCCGTTACCTGTACGGCAATACTAATCAGTTGCTTCCCGGAGACTTCGATCCTTTCAACGATTACCAACACTTCAGAGGCCAGAACCTCGTGGGCGCCTGGACCCACGTTTTCAGTCCGACTCTGATTAACGATTTGCGGGTAGGCTACCAGCGGGATTATCTCGATCTGGACTGCCAGGGGTGCCCGCGACAGCCAGGCCTTTTGGCCAGCTTCGGTATTCAGCAACTGCAAGCGTCTACGAAGCAGTTGGAAGAGTACCCCTACTTCGGCTTCACCAATTTTTCCGGCGTGGGAGACGGCGGCTATTTCCCGGATATTCTACCCGATAGGGTTCAGAAGTTCAAAGACACTCTCACCAAGGTTTTTGGCCGGCACACCATGGTTTTCGGCGCCGATATTAACTTCTGGCAGACTCCCGGAGTAGAGGACCCCAAGCAGGTAAATGGAAGCATCAACTTCAACGGGCAATTTTCATCTCTGGCCGGAGAAATTCCCGGCGTTAGTACCATCTCCGATCTGGCCGATCTGGAGCTGGGCTCGCCTGCGGGCGGGCTCTACACACGAAGCCCAATTATCAACAAACTGACAGGCGGAGGCTGGTTCAGCCTGTTTGCCCAGGATCACTTTCGCGTCAACTCTCGATTGAGTGTGGAGATCGGCCTTCGGTGGGAGTATCGCAAGCAGCCCTATGATGAGAACAACGAGATTGCCACGCTGTATCCACTAGCGAATAACGAGACCCCCGGAGATGCCCTCCTGCTGACCGCGTTGCCCAATGCCGCTAACGATGCGCTCTGTTCCAATTCTTACTTCCTTAACGCCGAAGGACAGTGCCTGGTCATGAGTTCAGCGATGCGAACGCAACTGGGGTTTACCGGGAATAAAGTCCGGGAACTTAGTTTGGGTCCCGGTCATGGAAACTTCGATCCCCGGCTCGGATTTTCGTGGCGCCCGCTTAACACCGACAAATTCATTGTTCACGCGGGGGCGGGAGTATTCAATGATTTGCCTCACAGCAACATTCAAGGTTCATATGTCAATAACAACCCGGTCTTCACTCAAACGCCTACTTACAACACTGCGTTCGGATCGCCACCGCCGCTAACGAATGGCGCTCCGACCACGACGGCGACGATGTTTGCAAATTCCGCCGCGGTTCCTCTGTCACAAATCACTTCAGAGCTAATGCCCAGCCCATTTTATGCCACGCCCACCGTCTATGAATGGAGCGCCAGCATCCAGTCGCAGTTGGCGCAGAACTGGGCGCTGGAGGTTGGATACGTCGGCAATCGGGGCGATCACCTGGACTACATCAACTTGTGGGGCAATCAAGCGTATCCTGGCGTTGGTCCCCTGCAAGCGCGTCGGCCCTGGCCTGACTTCAACATCATGTTATATGATTCGTTCACTGGTATTTCGAATTACGATGCTCTTACGGCTAAGGTCACCAAGAGATTCTCGCATGGCTTTCAGGCTCTGATTTCTTATACGTACGGCAAGGTGCTCGACTGGAACGGAGGCGACTCGGATTCAGTTTCCCTCGTGCAGAACGACAATAATGCCAGGGCAGACTACGGTAATGCGGACATCAGCATTAAACAGCGGCTGGTGCTTACGCCAATCTGGCAGTTACCCTTTGGAAAGGGACAACGTTTTTTGAACAGCGGCGGTCTTGCGAACGCCTTGGCGGGAGGATGGGAAGCGTCCGGCATCCTCACATTCCAGAGCGGCTTCCCGTTTACCGTTCAGTCGGATGAGGATTACTCGAACACCGGCTCGACCTCTCCGAGGCCAGACCGGATATGCAACGGCGCCGGATCTGAAACAGTGGCAGAGTGGTTCAATACCAGTTGCTTTACTACTGACGCGCTCTCACAGGCTTTGGCGGATGGAACACCGCGCTTCGGAAATTCCGGCAAGAATATTTTGTTCGGGCCAGGTATTCAGGAATGGGATGTTGCGTTTATCAAGCGAAACGCACTTACGGAGAAGGTGAATCTCGAATTCCGGGCTGAGTTTTTCGACCTATTCAATCATCCGAATTTCGGCACGCCGGGCGCGACCATTGGTAGTAGCACGGCCGGCCAGATTACCAGCGCCGCCACTCCGCGCGACATTCAATTTGGTTTAAAGGTAAAGTTCTGACTGCCGGTTAATGGCGGTCGAGACCCGGTTTGGCGGCTAATACCAGCTACGTCTCCAATTCGCAAGCGTAGCTCATTCCGCCGATCGGACTCTCTCGAATTTTCTGGAGCTCATCGGCGGCCACATTCCAGTAAGTGACGAGAACGCTCTGCACGGTCGGATGTTTTGACTGAAATTCGGCAAGGACGACCAAGAATGGCTGCGTTTCGTCCGTGCGAGTTCAGGATTGTGCTGCTCCATAGCTCCGAAAGCGGCCATCACAATAGCAGCGCGGTCATAACTATCCACCTCTTCCCACGTCATCTCGGCGAGGAACAAGTTGTTCTCCCGGCTCTCAAGCCCACTGTTCGATGGTATACCGCTCCAAAGCCAGCTCGTCCAAAGTTACGCCGAGACCCGGCCCTTGCGGGACGAAAGCGAATCCGTTACAGAATTCCAGCCGTTCCACGATAAGGTCATCTTCCCGCACCAGCGTGCCGATAATATCGCTGGGCAGCGTGCAGTTCCGGGCCGCCGCGCAAGCATGAAGGGATGCGGCATCCAGGATACCCAGGTCCACCTCGCTACCATGCCACACAGGAATCCCCGCGGCGTCGGCAACCTCGGCCATACGGACGAATTGAGCCAGCCCGCCGCCCAAATTGAAGTAATCGACCGCTTCGATTTTGATTGCCTGTATCATCTCCTCAATCCGCTGGCCATAGGGAGTGTGGACATGGAGCGCGATGGGAATCGAAGTCTTTTCCCGCAAGAACCGATACCAGTCGAGATTCCAGCGAGGGACCGGGTCTTCGAAGCAGTCGATCTGATACGGCTCCAGCGATTTTGCCAGCCGCGTGGCAAAACTGGGATGCTCGAACCGTTGATTCGGATCTAGAACAATGCCAAAGCCCGGGCCACAAGCGCTCCGAATCCCTTCTACGCGCGCGAGATGCGGATCTTCCAGTGCGCACTTCATCTTCAGACTCTTGAATCCTGCGTCCTTCGCTTCACGCGCTATACGGGCTGCGTCTTGAGGCGTACGCCGGCCCGTCCAGTAGCTCATCAGAACCTGGTCGCGATACGCGCCCCCGAGCAATTGGTAGACGGGCACATCTAGTTTTTTGCCTACGAGGTCGTAGATCGCGACCTCAAATCCGTCATATTCTCTGCCGAAAGGGAGAGGCAGGGCGCGCAGATTTAGCTTCATCACGTCCAGACCGCGCAAGATCCGGATATTGTCCCGCACCGCCTGGTCGGATACATCGCGGTAGCTTTCACCAATTCCGGTAATGCCTTCGTCCGTGTGAACCCGGTAGATGAACTTCGGCATCTCGGAGAAGAGGCACCCGCGCCAGTCGAACGGGTGGCAACTATCTTCAAATTCGGGGCTGTGCACAGAGCCCGGACGCGCCGGCACGCTAACGCGGACCGCCTCGATTTTCGTGATCTTCATGTGTCTTCGTACACCACGTGCGATACTGTTGTCGAATTACGAGTCAGTCCGATCTCCCGAGCACTCCGGATACTTCTGAGTCAGAGATCGGATCGCATAACACATTTCAGGAGAAGGCGTTCCCGGCGCTTCGACTGCGTCTTAGTATACCGACAACGCCATCTTGATTAATGCTGCGGCCGGCTTCCGATTTCACGAGCTTCCCGACCAATCGCGGAGCTTTGCTGGCGCAATTCAGGTCCGCGATCAGATCAAGCATGACGGTCGCAAGAAGCGGAGATACTCATTGGGTCCATCATCCGAAAACGGCCTGCAAAAGTGGTCCAGTACCCCAGGTCATTAAGCAGCCAGCGGTGTACATCTGGGGGAGTTGCATAACCGGCTTCCGCCAGATAGAACGCTTCCCGCCTGGACGCAAGTGGACAACCCATGTGGGCAGAGGCGCCTGCCTGGGATTCTGTTGCACGCCACATGGAAGATTCCAAGCTGATCTGCACCACTGCATCACTATTGACCGTTCGGCATCTGATCCGGCAAGTCCAGATAAGCGCCTGAAAAAACTAAACCTCTTTCTATGGGCAGCGTAATACTCACCTGATTTGATGAGCCGCTCTTCGTTTCATTGTCGAGACTCGCGAAGTAGCATCGAGTTTTGTCGCGCCGCTGGTTGCGCCTAGTCTTAAAAGGATACAGAATCTTCGGGACACCGTTGACGATTGCTGTCAAAGACTGCAACGGTGATGCGTCGAGTTCCCCCGCAGGCGGCGTTTCTTTTCTTGTTATAAGGTGATCCGACACCCACTGGTTATTTTGTTCAACTGTCTCATCCTTGAGTAACAGCACCAGATATGCTTTGTCGTACGCCCACGGATCCAAAGACCAGGCTGACTCGGATGTCGAATTAGCGAGGTACTCACCGTCCTTTTTCGGAAACTCAAAACTCGCGCCGAGGGTGGCTGTATCGGGACCGGAATTTGAGACCGCCCAGTTGCTGATATAGCGGCGCGACTCCGTCACGCGGGCGTCCTCAGACTGGAAGCTATTTCGGATGCCACCGGCTGAGTCTGGGGCAATCCAGAGAATCCGCACCTGTTTGCCTGGAACCGTCACCCGCAGCGTGCCGCCTTGCGTATACATGCCATCCGAGGGTCCGCCGAGACTTATTCCACCCGGGTAAACTTCATCCACGACGAAACGTGTATTGTTCGGCGCATCCAAGGACAGCGTCAATTCGCCAATTTGCTCTACCACCCCGGGATTGATCAAAAACACAAAGCCCCGGTCGCCTCGCATGTGCGAATAACCCGTCAGAGACTCTGAGTCACCCTGCACCATGTCATCAAAGTGTACCGAGCGCTCGAACAGTTTGTCATTCTGTGTCAAATAGTCTTTGTTCGTCTTTGCCCAGTTCTCCCAATGTCGTGTAAACTGAATCTCGCTTTCGGGAACGTAGTCCGGAGCATCGTTGAAGGTCAACTGACCCGCCAGAGCCAGGGCGCTCAGGAGGGCGTACCGATACCCGGCGCGGTCATGCAGGTGAGTTTCCATGCCATAGTGATTGACGCAATTGAGCACGTGATACCAGGGCCTCAAAAGATTTTCGTGTGCCAAGCCGTATAGATGCGCACGGTTCAGGTCGGCGTAGAGCCTATCGAGATGAATGTCGGGCTCCACGGCAGCTTCCGCGTCGTGGCCGCCGCCATGATGGCGGCTATCGGCGTATCGGCCGTACTGGGGATTGTCGAGTCCACTGTCTGCGCCGAGCATCAGCCCCGGCGCCGCTTCATGCATTTGCTGGGCGAACTGGATCATCCGTCGGCCCTGGGCGTAGATTGAGTACTTACCCGGCAAGTGTCCTTGCTCGGTGGTATCGCACGGCCAAACCGTCCAAAAATCGGCCCAGTGAAACCCCCGAAGATCGTACTTACGAACCAATGCGACCGTCTGTTGAAAATAGGCTTCTGACTCGGGCGAAAGCTTGCACAAGTAGGACTGCCAGTAAGGGGGCATGAAACCCCAGCCAAATCTCGAACCAAAATCAACCCACCAGCCGGTCGCAATACTGTATTTATTAGCAAGGTCGACCCAGCGTTTGGCGAGATCGGACGGCATCGACAGCGCGACAGTTGTGGGTTCGTAGGTGTCCATATAACGGATGCCCAGCTTGTGCGCGGTGGAAAAGAATCGTTCCGTCCACTCGGGATTCTTCTGAAGCTCTTCGATGCCAATCTTGGCGGACCAGCCCTCCAGATAAATATCCGGAAAGTCTTTCTGCAGGGGAGTCACTTGCGTGTGGTACTCGATCACCCAGTCACGAACGCCTCGGTCGAACCCCTCCAGCCACTCGCCGCGGTTGCGGTAAACACCTACCACGGCTTTGTCGCTGGCGATCATTTCCCCAACCTTGAGATTGATGCCCGGATAATAGGTCATCGCGTCGCCCTTATGATCCCAATAGACTGTCTCCAGGCACTCAAAGAAGCCGCCCTTTGCCAGGCGAGAAACCGGATAAGTCAGCTCAGGTCCCGCAAATAGATCCAACAGGCGGCGTAGCCCAAGTGAAGAAACCGTTACATCCAAAACCCGAAGGTCCGAGTCTCCTTTGTTTCTGATGGTGAGCCACTTGTGATAGAAATGGTCCTGCCGCCGCAGTTCATAGTTAACAGACAGGTCTACAGAGCCCGCCCTCAAATCCACGCGCAGGTGACTGACTTCGGGCCCCGAGCCTGCCATATCTTCGCCCACTACCGTGACGTTAGCTGAAGACAATTCGCCTTTCGAAGTTTGAATCAAGAACGGTCGCGAATCCGCTGTCGTGGAGCTTTCGCCGGTCAGCAGGTTTCTCAATAGCGACTCTTTAACGCCGCTGGCCGTCGACACTTCGAGTTGCATGAATCCGTTCGCTATAACAGTGATTCCCTTTCGCGGCTTCGCGATGGTACAAGCTGTTTTCGACCATTGGCTCTCGGCGACGATCAGATTCGATGAGAGAATGTCAGTCACAATGCGGGTTGGTTTCGCTTCGATTACCAGCGGTCCGGCGCGATCGTACGGGTTGTCGCTCGACCATTCGTTGTAATGCGTATTATCGTGTCTTTCTCTCACACTAACGAGCCGCGGTGCGGGGTTCACTATCGTGTAGGAGGCTTCGGCGTAAGCCTCCAGCTCGCAAACGTAAATACCCAATCGCTCCGGTAACCGCCGCGACTCCGGGTCGGGCGGCTCGGAGAAGAGAAGGCGTACGCGGGTGGTCTTTACGGGATCGAACGCATAGCGCACGGAGGATGTCTCCTGCCCAACCACCTGAGCGCGGATATCGTGCCACTCGTTTTGGTCCCAGTACTGAAGGCGTGCCCATTCTTGAGTCCTGGCCATCACTGGACCACGGACCATTCGGCCGTCAAAATAGCGCACTACAATGCTCGAAATCTGATGAGCATCACGCCATTCGACGCCGATGTCGGCAGGGAGATCGGCATCGCGCACGGCCCAGTAGCTGAGAACGCTGCCATCGTTGACCTTGGAAGGCTCGTGTTCGGGGACGACTGTAACTCCAGGCTCCCAGGAGCGCGCGCTTGCACCCAAAGCTGCCAGCGCCAGATTCTTCGGACTCCAATCGGCGCCGATGCACACGGGCGGCGACCCTCCAGCAACCGCCAGAAATAAGCCAACGTTCACAACCCATTCATGAAGCATAATGAAACTGATCCTGTCCGAAAGCGTAAGGGCGCGATCTGCTCCCACGAAGCCTCTCGACGTGCTTGTGATCGCGTAAGGTTAGCGATCCTGTCTAATAGGCCGAACAACATTCTATGACCCTTCGCGGCTAAGGGTTACTGCCCTGAAGAGTCGACCCTGACCGGAATGAAACCCAGGGACTCGGAAATATCGAAAGCGGTTTGTCGAACCAGTTGGCCGAAGCCAGTGAACTCGTCACTTCTGATCTGAGCTGTCGTGCCCGCCAGGCTGATGGCCGCAATAGCATTGCCGGAGTGGTCGAAAATCGGCGCTCCTACGCATCGACAACCGATCTCCCCCTCCTCGTCTTCGATCGAGTAGCCGGCACACCTGATCCGCGTCACTTCCTGTTTCAGTTTGCGGATCGATGTGATTGTGTTTTCGTTGTTTCGGGTCAGACCACGATCTCGGGCCACACGCAGAAACTCTTGTTCCGGCAAATAGGCCAGAAGACACTTACCGACCGCCGAGGAGTGCAGTTCAAGCCGTTTTCCGACCCAGGTGGCTAATTTGACAAGTCCAGGCGGCTTAACCTTTTCGATCAGAACCGCTTCATCGTCCTCCATGATCGCCATGTGTACGGTCAACCGCGACCGCAGCATGAGCGACTGTAAAAAACCTGCGGCATTCGCCCGCAGTTCTACTCCGCTAAGCGCCATGTTGGCAACCGAGAACAGCTTGAGGCCAAACATATACCGATGGGTTCTATTATTGCGAAGCAGATAGCCCCGCCGTTCCAAAGTGACCAAGAGACAGTAGGTAGAACTCTTGGGCAGCCCGAGCCGTCGGCTTAGTTCCGATAGCGTCAGACCGCTTTTGGTAACCGACAGCAGTTCGAGAATTGATAACGTTCGCTCCACGGCGGGAGCAGATGGTGTTCCGCCACCGCTCATCGCTGACTCCCTTCGTCGCGTTGTTTTGGCCGATTCTATCAGAAACTGGCGCTCGGAAACGGCGACCGCGGGAAAAGTGTTCAGCCTATTGGATAGCGCCTCGCAATCCCAGCATATCTCGATTGTCGAGTATTTCGCCGCTATCGTACGATAGGCGTTCGACGGTGCTGGTGTCTTTCCGTTACCCCGCGCGTCCATCCCAGCCCTGCTGACGTTCCGGTCGCCATCGGTGGGCGGCTACGAGGGCCAGAATCAAAAATGACCGACACTGTCAGTATGCCTCAGAAGGTACCCAAGCGGCCCCCAGTCCAGTACTTTCTGGTTCTCGTGCTCGTGAACCTGATGTGGGCGTTTCAATTCTCGGGCGCGAAGATTGCGACCGAGCGCCTCGGCCCGATAGCCGTCGCCTTAATTCCGCTGGCACTCTCGACTGTGCTGTTTGCGCCGCTCGTGCGCATAAGCCGGGGCAAGAAGCCGGGACCACGGTGGACGCCGGCGGTTTGGCGGGATCTTTTGCTAGCTTCGACGCTTGGCATTATTCCCGCGCAGCTCGGCCTCACCTGGGGCGTGGAGCATTCACTGGCAAGCAATGCAGCAGTGCTCACCTTAACCATTCCGATCCTGACCGCAATGATGGCCGTACTGCTGCTCGGCGAACGGATGACGGCTGTGCGCTGGCTTTCGTTCGCGCTCGCGATATCCGGCGTGATCCTGGTTTCACACATCGATTGGAAATCCGTTTTGATCTTCCGGGGCAGCTATCTGCTCGGAAATCTTCTGATCCTTGCCAGTTGCCTTGGCAGCGCGTTCTTCAACACTTACACCAAGAAACTGCTGGAGACGTTTAACCCGGTCGAACTGCTTGTCTACAGCTTTCTGCTGACGGACCTCGAGCTTCTATTGTTGATGCTCGTATTAGAGCGCCCCCAGATTGCGTCGTTTACATCCCTGGGTGCTAGTGTGTGGGCCAGCTTGCTTACCATCGCGATTCTGAGCTTGAGCGTCTCCACTCTTCTGTATTTCTGGGTGATCGAGAAGATTGATGTGACACAAGCGTCCTTGTCGATTTATTTGTTACCCGTGTTCGGAGTCTTGCTCTCGACCGTAGTTGTCAGGGAAACGATCACGGCGCCGCTTGTGTTCGGCGGTCTCCTGGTATTTGCCGGGACGTTTCTGGTCACAGTGTACGAGGAGCGAAAGCGAATGCGCGAGGCGGCTTCACGGATGTAAGAGCAGGCATATAGCAGTCGAACGAGTTGCATATAAATGGAATTGTTCCGATTATTCCGACGCCGTTCACGTTCGAAGAAGAGGTCGATTGGCCTTCGGTTCGGAGGCTGGTGGATTTCGCCTGTGCCGCAGGCGCGTGCGCCATGTGTTTGCCGGCATATGCCAGCGATTTCTATAAACTCTCCGAGCGAGACAGACTGTGCTTGATTACGGAGGCCGTGCAGCACCGCGGCCGCATTCCGGTGTTGTGCACAGGTTGATTTTGTTTCCCTGACGCAAGCCGTTGAGACCGTGCGTGAGGCCGGGGAGAGAGGCGCATCGGCAATCGCCGTCGCAGTCCCGCGGAGGCTGGCGTTTGGCGAGCCCGATTTGTACCGCTACTCGACCGGCCCTTTTCTTCGATTGACATTCCAGTGCTGATTCAGGACGTAAATCCATTGGGTCCCACCGTGAGCGCTCATTTCGTCGCCGAGTTACATGGGGCTCATCCTCATTTCGATGGATCAAGCTTGAAGAGCCAATGCTGTCGTCGAAAGTAACTGCAATCCTGGGAGCAACGAACGGAGAAGTCGGAGTGCTCGAAGGTTGGGGAGGCATGCACATGCTGCACCTGATTCCAGCCGGATCTGAAGCGGAGAAATGCCGGGCCAGACGACCCGAAGGGTATCCATAGAGTTCATCAGGCAGCTTGCAGCATTTGGAACTATCAGCGTGGATCGGCACGTCGAGGACCGTTTCTCGTCTCTCAACGAGCAGATTCTCGCTTACTCGATCGGCTCGATCTTCTGCGCAACCCGATTCTCCCTCCACTCGATTCAGTTTCGTGCGTGCCACTGGGAATTGCGGGTCGGCTTTCAGAGCGGCGCGAAATTCCGGCTGCAACGGAGCGCCTTTCGATCTCCTGGTGCGCGTTTCGAGCGGGCCACGCTGCAGGTCGATGCTTCGCAAAGTATGTGGCCTGTGGCCATCGCCGCCAAGACACGCAGCTCATGGTACGCCGTGTAGTTCCGAGTATCCACGGACAATAGGTGCCGCAGCCGGGCACGCGCCTGCACTTAATCTTTGGTCTAAAGACGATATGCACGAGCAGTTCCTCGGCGTGCGAGGACCATGACTCAGGCGCCAACGTTGCCTGGGGGTCCTTGATGGCCTCATTTGGATAATGGATGCGAAACTCAAGGAGCAGGTCGAGATGCGTTTGCGTGTTTCGGACGCTATGTCCGGGAGGACGGCTCTATTGGTCGATTCCGGCGGTGCTATCGTTGAGGATGTCTATCATGGGCACTGATGTCAGCGCGTGGATTCCGTTCGACGCGCCTTTCGGTTACCCGGATTTTTGAGAGTGGACGAAGTCTATCATTGCAAAAACTATGGGAGACGCTTTTTATGAAATTCAACTACGATGTGCGCGGTTTAGCCATGCGATACCTGGCGGAGAAGGGCGACTGCAAGGTCCAGCGGTCTCGCCACGGGTGATCCCATGCTACTGGTTGACGCTCATCTAGACTTATCTCTGAATGCGGTCAACTGGAACCGTGATCTGACCCGGCCTGTCGCTGACATCCGCCGGTCGGAACATGGAATGCCAGGGCAGGGCCGCGGCGCTAATACGGTGGCTCTCCCCGATATGCGCCGCGGAGAGGTCGCTATCTGCATCGCCACAGTGCTCGCCCGTGCCAATCCGAACGGATCCACCAACATTGATTTCAAAAACCAGGCCATCGCATCCGCCATGGCGCAGGGCCAACTCGCCTATTACAACATTCTGGAATCGCAAGGCCAGCTCAGGCAGTTGCGTACATGGCGCGACGTCGAGTTGCACCTGCAGCAGTGGGACAACCATCCCGATCATTGCCCGCTCGGCTACATTCTCAGCATGGAAGGGGCCGATCCGATTCTCTCTGCCGCCCATATCGATTTCTGGTGGGAACGCGGTCTGCGGGCTGTCGGCATGTCGCACTTCGGCGTCGGCAGCTATGCTCACGGTACCGGTTCCCCCGGCGGTCTGACCTCGCGGGGCCCCGATCTGCTCCGGGCGATGCGGCAGGCCGGCATGGTGCTCGACGTAACACACCTCGCCGACGATGCGTTCTGGCAGGCAATCGAGATCTTCGACGGTGCAGTCTGGGCCAGCCACAACAACTGCCGGGCCTTGGTTCCCGGAGACCGCCAGTTCTCTGACGAGCAACTTCGCTGCCTCATCGGGCGGGACGCCGTCGTTGGCGCGGTACTCGATATCTGGATGCTTTATCCGAAGTTCGTGGCAGGTGCAACGGCTAATTCCGTCGTGAGTCTGGAGGATGTCGTGAATCACATCGATCATATCTGTCAGTTGGCGGGAAACACTCGGCACGTCGCCGTGGGCAGCGATTTGGATGGAGAATTCGGCACCGAACAGACGCCCCATGACGTCAATACTATCGCCGACCTTCAAAAGATCCCGGCAATTCTCAAATCGCGCGGTTATTCGGAATCGGACATCGAAGGAATAATGCACGGCAACTGGTTGCGTATCTTCAAACGCGCATTGCCGGCCTGAAAACCATAGGAAAAGTGCCTTTCGGACTGGTAGGTATGGGAACTGGGAAAATGCGAACGCGGAGACTGCTCGACCCATCACCGCGCCTCCCGGCTACCGTCCGAACCTCGATATCGCAAGCTTGTCGTTTCGGCTTTCAATTGAACCACAATCACTACTAACAGGAGTGCCGCCGTCCGTAATGAACCTTTTGAAATCGTTATGAAAAGTAAGTCGGCTGGAACGGTTCATCACTTACGCGGGGATTGGGTCGCAGGCCGTTACTTTTCAGGTTGCGGCCGTCGTAGCGGTTATTCGTGAGAGAGTCCCCCAAAGCAGAAAAGGCCTGGCGTGCCCGGTGTTACTTGTTGATGTGGTAAGTGCGCCGCCACGTCGCCGGCTATCGCTTCGATCGTAGGCTCTCGCGTCTGGCACGAGCAGCGCCTTTCTTTACGCCCTGCCCCCCCGGCCCGACGTTCTGTCCTGTTGTGGAAAGCTTAGAACCCTCCCTGCAGATAACTGATCACATCCGCAATATCTTGCCGGCTGAGAGATTTTTCCAGATCTTCCGGCATCAGTGAAATGCTGGACGCGCGCATCTCCACAATGTTTTTGCGGAGCAGAGTTTCGTCCTCCTCGGATCCGCCGCGCAGCGTGATGGTTCCGGGCGTTTCGCTGGCGATGACGCCATCGTGCAGGCCCCCGTCCTTTGAAGTGATGATGTAGTTCGTAAATTGGGGCTCGATCGCGTAACTCGGGTTAAGAATGGAGGTCAAAAGCTCCTCCTTTGACTTGCTGCTCACTCCGGAGAGGTCCGGCCCCACACGTCCGCCTTGCCTTCGCGGCAGATGGCATTTGCCGCAGACTTCCTCAAACTTGGTCTTGCCCCGCGCCGGGTTGCCCACCATCTTCAGGACACCATAATAGTCCTGGACCAGTCTCATTCGGTCGCTGGTATCGCTCTGAAACAAATGACGGGCCCGTTCCCGAATTGCAGCGTCGGGGTATTGCGTCAGGCGGCCCCGTCCGGCGGCATCCAGTGCGTTGATTTCAAGCTGATGACTCTCAATCGCTTTAAGTAGAACAGGCGCCCTCTCGCGCTGATTCAACAGCGCTTCCAGGGCCTTCTTGCGCGCCTCGGGATCATAGCTCTTCCAATTCGCTATCAGAATATCGGCGACACCGGGATCATCGAAGGCCGCGAGCGATTCGATGGCGGCGGACTGCAACTCAGACGCTGGTTGTGACTCTAGGATTTTGCGGAGTACCGGGCCAGCCGATGAGTATTGAGCGCTGCGTAAGACACGAACGGCGTTTTCGCGCTTCTGGGTGGTCAGGCGTGATGCCAATGCGTCAACCGTCGCCTTCTTGATGAGATCGGGCAATTCAAGATAGCGCGCCGTGTCCCAGGCGGCCTTCTGCGTTTGCTCTGATGGGCTGTTGAAATATCTCGCCAGCAGCGCTTCGGCTCCAGGGACCCGCACCGCTTTAGCACCTGACAATTTCAAGCCCTTCGATAACCCCGACAGCGCGACGTCAGGCTGGCGTAGTTGCGGTAGCACCCGCAGCAGGCGCCCTATCTCCGCCGGATCGTGCTGGGCGCCAATCAGCGACGCGAGTTGGGACAGAAACGCGGACTCGTTCAGCAGTTTTTTGTTCGACAGGACAAGGCCTAGAAACTGGGATGCAGAATCGCGAATCGAACTGAAGACAGCGATTCGAAACCATGGATCGGACGCGTGCTGCGACGCCAGTGCTGTCAGAGCGCCCATCACACGCTCTCCGCTCATTTGTCCTAGCGAGAACGCAAGTTGAAACTGAACCCTTGCGTCGGGATCCGAGGTCATGGCCATGAGGGCCTGCGCTATGGGCTGGGAAGTTGGAGCGAGTTCCTCAGCCACGCGCACCGCATGTTCCCGCACACGTGGATGCGGGTCCCGCAAAGCTTTCAGAATGGTGGGTGCGTCGAGAGCCGAAAGGCTTTCCAAGACCCAGAGCGCGTGAATGCGCGCCTGTGGAAATGTACTCTGTTCTAACAATTCCTTCAAGAGTGGGACCGACCCTGCGTCTTGCCGTTCTATCAGCAAGCGATGTGCGGTATCGCGGTGCCAGCCGTTCGGGTTTTCCAGATTCTTGACAAGCTCGGGAATTGTGGCTGCGCCCAGGTTGGGTTTGAGACTTCTTTTGTGGGAGGGATTCTTGGGGACCAGACGATAGATTCTACCCTTCGAATCGCCACTCCAGAAATTCATCGCCTTCTGGAGGGCTTCGGGGATCGACTCCGGAGTCTCGATGAACTCGCGGTAAATGTCCATGATGTACAGATTCCCGTCGGGCGCATTCGCGAAATTGCAAGGGCGGAACCAAGGATCCGTCGAGGCCAGGAACTCCCGCTCGCGCTCCTCCGGAGCTCGGCTCGCAATGAAGCTGACGCCATCGGATGTAAGCACATCGCGGTGCACCAGGTTGCCGCTCACATCTCCCGTAAACAAATTGCCCCGATACTTTTCCGGAAATTGATCGCCGGAATATACCGTGCCACCGGTGGCGGCGGTGAACCATCCTGCAGCCATCTCGGTCGACGGGTCCAGTGGGCGAATATTCTCCATTTGATTTGCGTGGTAGCGTGCTTGCCGCAGACGCGTGCGCTCTACACGCCACGCTGGCGGTTGGGTCAGAGGATACATGCGGCCCGAAGGACGGCCGTGGTCCGAAATATCCAGCGAAACCGACCCGGCGTCGAGTAGCGGGGATCGGGCGAGATACTGCCTCGGAACCACCACATGGCGGACATGCATCGTATTCTGCGAGATGAATCGGTCGCCCCAGGCGTCAAACGTAGAACCGAACTGCGCGGGCCCCGAGGCTGCTTCGGCAGAGTCCCGGTCCAGACGGAAGCGAAAGTCGGCTCCGCCGACCGAGATGGGAGGCCGCTCGGGATGATCAGGCGACGTAATGCCGGCTTCTTGGGCGTCGTTGGAGCAATAAATCCAGTTGTCGATGCTCAACCTGGGATTGGTGATGCGCGCCTCCGGATTCACTTTTGGAAAACCGGTGTACAGGACCTTCCTGACATCGGCCGTGCCGTCCCCATTCGTATCCTTCATGTAGAGAATGTCCGGCGCGCTAGTGACGACCAAGCCGCCCTTCCAGGGCATAATGCCGCTGACTTCCAGGACGTTATCGGCGAAAATGGTGGCCCGAGCGATCTTTCCCGCAGTGTCGGTCTCGAGGAGGCGAATACGCGATCGGGCGCGCTTGCCGGGAGGGGGATCGGCGGGATAATCGAGCATCTCGGCAACATAGATGCGTCCATTTTCATCGAAAACCATCTCCACGGGACTCGCGACCTGGGGCTCGGCTGAAAAAAGCTCGATATTGAAATCATCGTTGATGTGGAAGCTCTTCAATTCTTCCTGCGGCGAGCGTGAGACGCCACCCTTTCGGTTGCACGCAGAGAACAATAACGCGAGTGATGCTACCAGAAATCGAGTGCGCACTGGATTATCTCTTTCTGACCGGACAACCATGCTACGACAAAAACGATCCGTCGCCGGAAGGGCCGCGACCGCATACGCCGGGTTGACCGAATGTCCCAAACTCAGAACAAAAACTTAAGCGCAACCTGGCCGATGCGCGGATTTCTAGCTGAAGTCACATAGCCGAACAGCGAATTGTCAATGTTGCCGATTGGATTATTGAACTGCGCATGATTCCAAATGTTGAAGAACTCAAATCGAAACTGCAGAGTCTTTGACTCCGTGATGCGAGTGTCTTTCAACAGAGCCATATCCCAGTTGTTGATTCCCGGCCCGAAGAACATGCGTCTTCCGGCAGTGCCGACTTGGCCCAGAGTATCCACACTGAACAGAGACGGATTGAAGTACGGCTGCCCGGAACGCGGGTTATTGAACTCTAGATTGCCTGGTGTGTAGTTTGGGATATTGAAGGGATAGATTATGCCGAGCAGCGATCTGTCGTCAGTCTCCGAAAGAGTGACCGGCAGACCTGTCGAAAACCGTGTGATACCAGTAATTGTCCACCCACTGGTCAGCCGATTCTGTCCGAGGAAGCGGCCAAACGGAAGCTCGTAATAGTAGCTCACGACAAAATTCTGCGGTACATCAAACGCCGAGATCGCGCGGCTCAGCCGATAGTTAAAAGGATTCAGCACCTCCGAGTACCCCGATCCATCATCGATCGACTTGCTATAGGTATAGCCAGCTAGAATTTCCACAGGGCCGCTTCTATGTCGGAAAGCAACCTGGAGAGAATTATAGTTGGAATTACCGATCGTAATGTAGTACGGGTCGCTCCCGAACGCGTTGCCCAATGGCGCACGGGTGCCGTTAATGACCTTCCCGGCAGCAGTTGTATACACTCCATTCTCGCCAAAAGGTCCGCAAGTCGCGCCCCCAGGCGTTACTTCGCTGGGCTGGCTCACACTGAGACACAGAGCTTGATTGCCGGGGTTAGCCTCTAAACTGGCCATCAGCGCATGGCCCTGTGTCCCTACATACGAAACACTCAGAAGACTCGCTGCTCCAACCTGCCGCTGGATGGACAAATTGTAGTCTTCAGCATAGGGTACACGATTCCCGTGCCAAATGGCGGGAGACCCGCTGATCGGCTCGAAGTTCGCCCAATTGACGCTGTTATCGGGGTTACTCGCCGACACATTAGATGGAGGGAATGCAATGGGAAAACGTTGGCCCTCGTTAAAGCCAGTCGCCCGATCCACAAAAGGAGTAGTGAACAAAGGAGGCGTTGGGCTCGACCACCAAAACCCATAAGGAGCATCACCGATTTCGCCGTAGGTTGTCACATCCTCAAACGATGTGTAAAAGATGCCAAAACCCGCGCGAATACTGGTTTTGCCCGGACCACCAACGAGATGGCCCAGCAGGCCGTTAGAAGCACTCGGAGAATAAGCAAGGCCTACACGTGGGGCAAAATTGTCGTGGCGGGTCGGAGCTATCGTACTGGGGATGCCAGGGTCGCCGGGGAAGTCCCATCCGGTGGGGGCCCCCGGAAAAACCTTCGATTGCAAGCCGGGCACGATAGTCTCGATGTAATTGCCAACGACCCACCAAGGCGAAGTCATGTCCCATCGCAGTCCGTAATTCAGCGTGAGATTCGACTTGATTCGCCAGCTATCCTGGGCATACAAGCCGACGTAGCGCGTTCTGTTACGGTATGGCAATTGAGCGCCTTGTGAGTAATTGGCTGGAGCGCCGATTAAGAAATCAGCAAAGTCGCTTCCCGTTTCTACGCCGCTGAAGCTAAAGGTCCCATTGTTGGCGCCCAACTGGGCGTCTTCGACCTGATCGTAGTGCGCGCTGCCGCCAAACTTCATGGTGTGACTGCCGCTGACCTTCGAAAGGTTATCCATCAACTGGTATGTATTGTTGTAGATGTGCATTGCAAAGCCCGACACTCCAATAGAATAATTATTGAAACTGATAGGAGGCACGCCTTGAATTTGCGGTTGTTGCACAACTATACCCGACGTATTGGAACCGGTAATAAATCCCAGCGAACTCAAGGTCGGCCCCACTCCGCCGCTCGGAGCATTTTGGTCTAAGGCCATGCGCATGTAATGGATTCGGAACTCGTTGACCACGCTCGAACCAAATGTCTTGGTGTCGCTGAGATTGAACATCTGGGCCCTCCCCGGAGTTATATCGTTGAATCCGGGCAAACTCGCCGTAGCGTACGGGCTGTTTAGCGTGTAGTCGTCAGCGAAATAGTAACCGGAAATCTGGCCAAAGCGGCTGTTGGAGTCGATTCGGATGCTTCCCTTGTCGTCTCTCAAGGTCTGATTGTCGGAAGAGGTCGAAAAGAAAGACCCTGAATTCGGCATTGGGATATATTTCAGCAAGTTCTGCGAAGGCGTCGTAATAACGGATTGAGGAATCACCGCATTTGGAAAAACGCAGGTCGAGTTAAGAGTGCAACCGGGAAGATAGTAGGGCTCCCCGGGCGTGACGCCGTAACCCAGCTTTTGCGAAAGCTGCTTCGCCCAATAACCGCCGTTCACCGTTCCCGTGAGTTGGCTGGCCATATCGGAGAGATCGCCCTGGCGGTCCGCCGCTGAAGGCACCGCCAGGTCGCCGGTGCTGGCTCCGAGAATCTGACGGGTGCCCTGATAGTCGCTGAAGAAGAACAACTTGTCTCTGATGATTGGGCCGCCGGCTGCGGCGCCGAACTGATTCTGGATAAATTCGCCCCTGTCCGGGCTGAAGAAATTGCGCGCGTCCAGGTCAGTGTTTCGCAGGAACTCGAAGGCATCGCCGTGGAATTGATTTGTGCCGGATTTTGTGATGGCGTTTATCTGCCCGCCGCTGTAGTTTCCGTATTCGGCATCGACGTTGTTGGTTAGAATGCGGAACTCGGCGATGGAGTCGAGGTTAGGAACGATAGCGGTTGCGCCAAATGTGGCTTCTTCCACATTGCCACCGTTCACCATGAATCCATTCGCCGATTCTCTCTGCCCATTCACCGAAAGACTGCCCGGGTTGAGGTTCCCCGAAACAGATAATGCGTTGTACTGTCCCGAGCTCACCGGCACCACGCCTGGCTGCAGGGCTAACAAGTCCGTGTAACTTCGCCCATTTAGCGGCACCGTCGTCATTTTCGTGTCGCTAATGACTTCGCCCATCTGAGTATTGGTGGTCTCGACTTGAACCGCGAGCGCTTGCACTGTGACTTGTTGGCTCGCTGCGCCCAATTCGAGCGATACGTCGACGAGAAGGGCCGTATTAACGTCCAACGCCAAGCCAGTCTCTCTGTGTTCTTTAAATCCCTGTTTTTGGATCTCCAGGTCATAGTGGCCGACAGGCAGCGAGGGAAATGAATAAACACCCTGAGAATCTGTTCGGATGGTTTGCCGCGCGCCGGTTTCCGTGTTTACTGCCAAGACCGTGGCGTCAGGAACTACGGCGCCCGCGGGGTCCTTCACGGTACCAGAGATGCGTCCATTGACGCTGCCCAGCGCCACCGTGCTGGCAAAGCAGAGCAGAATCGAATAAAATGCGATGGGACGGCGCAACGTTCTCAGCGAAATCAACATTTTGAATCTCCCTTGCTGGATAGTATTTCGTGCGTACAGATCTCCTCGGCGAAACTCTCCCCTTGTCAAAGCACGACAGCCCAGAGTCATCGGCGACCAGCATTGTAACGGAACGAGGCAAGCCATCTGTGACCGGGATTCAACAGCGCTTAGTTGCCCATCCAATGTTGGTACGCCTCGAGTACCGTTCGGCCCGAGTAGATCACTGCACGCGGTGTCACTCGTTTCCCTTCTCCGCTCAGAACTGCCGAGGGCACACCGGGCGCTTCCGGGAAATATTCGATTTTAACTTCCACTGGACCTTCGATCTTCCACACGGTGAAGTCGTGGATTCTTGTAACGGCGCGGCTGGCAGCGGCTCGGATGAGCGAGCACGCCTCGGCGTGGGAAAGGCTCAGCGTTGAGCTCTTGCCGACTAGACGTTTCACTGCCACGGTCTCCGCTTTTGGCTGAATAGCCAACAGTTCCTGGCAGGCAGCCTCGTCACCAGCCAGCATGATAAGCGGTATGTCGAAATAGCCCGCAATGGCCGCTATCTCACCGATTTCACCGACTGGCTTGCCATTCAGGAAAATGTTCTGCACGCTGAAACTCTCGGAGTGAGCCAGAACGCCGCCTTTCGTTCCCGCCATCGGATGCTGGCCCACAAACATGATTCCGTCATAGAGCTTTTCTGCCAGGTAGTAATCCGGGGGCGTTACTGCTCCCTGAATAAGACGCGCACGGGGATGAATCTCGTCGATGGAAAGCGCGCGGCTGCTGTCATGCCCATCCCATATGACCACTTCGCTCGCGCCGCCCTCGAACGCACCGGCCACGGCAGCATTCACTTCACCGGTCAACAACCTGCGAGTTTCCTCATAACGTCGCTGGCCTGGTAGCAGTTGCTCTTCCGCGTTGTTGACGCCGCCAACACCCTCCATGTCAGTAACTATGAAAATCTTCGACCCCTGTGCGTCACAAATGGTTATAGCCAACCAAAACAGCATGAGGCGGTTCATTTACCTTCCTTGTCAGACCAGTTAGTCCAAGTTTCTCGTAGGTTAATTTTTAGCGGACGCACAACGCCACTTGGCAGGAGATCAGACGGAGATCAGGCGGTTTGCGCGGTCAATGCCGTATAGCGCGGCGCACTGCGCAGAATTACCCTTAATTTTGAAAACGAATTTTACCATGGAATCGATGAGCGTGCAAGGAGAATTGGCAAATTCGTATTTTTAACGGAAAAATCCTGTCCATTCGCCGAATGCGGTTGGGTTGCACCAGAGCCGTAGGCAGGATGTGTTCGGAAAGCATTGGCCAGATCCTGGCGAGGTCTTCGCCGAACGGTCTGGTGGGATCCGCAAAGTTGGTCGACGATATTCTGCATTCTCGCTGATGGACGAATGCAACGATTCGTACCGGTCGAAGAAGTGTTCAGGCGACGGCACTTCGATCGGGAGATCGTGGGTCATGTGCGTCGGCTGGTAATTGAGCTTTAATCTCGGTTAGCGAGACTTGGTCGCCATGATGACCGAACTGGGCGTAGGTGTAGCACACGACAATTCTGAGGCGAGTGCCACATTAAATTCGAGCAGCGCTGGAGACCGTTCGCTCCCACCGTGGCCGTATCCTCGTGGATGACGAGACCTACATAAAAGTAAGCGGCGCATAGATATATTCGTATCGGGCGGCGGACAAAGCCGGCTACAGACTGTCGATTTCCATTGATTCCATCTGAGCCGGAAGCTCGACGTGAGTGCCTTTCTGCGCAAGTCCGTGAACGTCAGCGGACCCCCACGAAAATCACCCCGGACGCCTACGCCGCCTTAAAGCGGGCTTTCATCGTAATCGAAAACACGACTGCATCAAATGGCAAGGGCCACGGGCTCCCATCTGTGGTCCAGACGGGAGATGAAGATCGCCTCGGAGACGGGCAGGGGGCGGCCTAACAGGTAGCCTTGAACCTGATCGCAGCCTAACTGCCGTAGTGCGGCTAATTGCTGTTCGGTTTCGACACCCTCGGCCGTCACCTTGATGCCTAAGTTGTGAGCCAACGTTACAATGCCTTGTATCAGCAGCGGCGGATTCGTCCCACTCGAGATCTCCTGCACGAAGGTCCAATCGATCTTCAGAAAGTCTACAGGTAACTGCTGCAAGTAACTGAGTGCCGAATAGCCTGTCCCAAAATCGTCGATGGCCATACTCACGCCTAACGTCCTTAGCTCCGCCATTTTGCGGGCCGATAGTTCCAGATCGTGCATTACCACACTCTCGGTGAGCTCCAGTTCCAGGCTGGCGGCGCGCAAGCCAGTCTCGGCGAGAACGGAAGAGACCATCTTCACGAAATCGTCGCGCACGAACTGGACGGCGGATACATTCACCGACACCTTGCAATCATCTATGACCGCCTGCTGCCATTTGCACAGTTGGCGGCACGCCTCCCTTAGTACCCAGCTGCCAATCTCGACAATTAGGCCGCTTTCCTCGGCGATCGGAATGAATTGGCTCGGAGGCACCAAACCGAATCGCGGATGCCGCCATCGGAGCAGGGCCTCCATGCTCGCCAGCGATCCGGCCGCAGTATTGAACATGGGCTGATAAAAGAGCTCCAACTCCTTCCTGTCGAGCGCTCGATGCAAGTCACTATCGAGTTCAAGACGATTCGCCCGGGGCTCTATCTCCGGGACGAAACCATGCCACCTGTTCTTCCCGGTGGCCTTGGCGCGATACATAGCGGCATCCGCCTTCTGGATCAGAGTGTTTGGGTCAGTCGCATCATGCGGGTAGATTGCGATGCCAATACTGGAGCCGACGAAGATCTCACTGCCCTGTATCTCAAATGGCTTTTGTAGGGCGGCGAGTACCTCCTCCGCAACCTCGCGGGCGCTTTCAGGCCTCTTCAAATCGGTTAGGAGCAATGTGAATTCGTCACCCCCCACACGGGCCAGGGTGTCTGTTTGTCGAACGCGGCACTTAAGCCGATCGCTGACGGCCTGCAACAGCGTGTCTCCCGCGCCATGTCCCAGAGAATCATTGATGAGCTTAAAGCGGTCGAGATCTATTTGAAGCACGGCGAATCCTGTGCTGTCACGCTGCGCCCGAGCCAGGCATTGCTCCAATCGATCGTTCAGAAGCAAGCGGTTCGGGAGGCCGGTCAGCAGATCGTGATGAGCCTGAAACAGCAGCCGGTCATGAAGTTGCCGTTGCTCGATAGCCAACGCGGCAAGTTGGCCGGCCATGTCGATCAGCTCCAGTTCGGCCGCGGTGGGGTCACGGACGTCTCGATGGCACACGGCGAAGGCGCCCAGGATGCGCCCGGCGGACCTGATGATCGGCGCCGACCAGCATGTCTGCAGTCCCTCCCGGAGTGCCGCATCTCGGAGCGCACTCCAAAATGGATCTGTTTCTTCGGAGCCGACGATGCTTCCCCATGGGAATGCAACGCGATCTTCGGTGCGTTCTGCACTCAGGTGAGTCACGACGCCATCAGTTGCCTGCACAATTCCCTGGGGCAGACTCGAGGCCAGGTAGGAAAACCTGGCTTCCCCGAACTGCAAGACGGACACGACCAGCCCTGGCGCCTGGCCCTCCACCATGTCTATTAGACCGCGCATAATCTGATCGAGCGGCTGAGTTTGGGCGATCAGCTCGACGACATTACGCCGATGGCGATCCAGCCGTTTGGCCCTCTCGCGCTCAGTCACGTCGGTTGCGACGACGAGCCGAGCCGGCTTGGCTGCAAAGGACAATTCATGGGAGGCAACCTCGACCTCGATCAGGGTTCCGTCCTTCTTTTGATGGGTCCATCTGCCGCAAGCCGGGAGCCCTTCCGCGAACTGGACCAGGATTTGCCTGAGCCGGGGTATCTCCACTGATGGCCGGACCTGGAAGATGGTCATGGCCAAGAACTCCTCCAACGAATAGCCGTAGTGAGCCACGGCGGCTTCGTTAACAGCGAGGAACCGATACGTTTGCAGGTCAAACACCCACATCGGATGGGGATGATAGGTGAACAGACGCCGGTAATTCTCCTCGAGTAAGGTTTCTTGCTCGTACTTCTGGCGAATAAGGGCTGTTTGCTGATTGACCCGCCGTCTCAGCACGGCCACCCAGGTGAAGGTCACTATTACTGCCAGGATCATCGTTCCAACTGCTCCCAGAGCACGATGCAACGTCCACCAAGGCGCCTGACTTACCAAAATGATGTCGGCCGGTTCATCAACCAGCAGGCGGAAGGACTGGTTTTGTCCGTTCCGACCCTTCTGTACGACACAGATTCCGACTACCCGCACATGGCTGCCTTCGCGGAGCGATGCCAACGAGGAGTCCGACTTCAGCCCTTCCAGGGCCGCATTAAACATGAGGCCGCCAGCTTCCAATAGCAAGGTTTGCTGTTCCGGAAGCAGTGATTTCTCCAGGAGGCGTGCCTTTATGGAGACGAGCGTAGAGTCGTAGTCGCCTTCCAGTAGTTGCTTCGCCGTGAGGTCGAGGGGCTGCGGTGGCGGCCCCGTGCCACGCCGTTGGAACGTGGCATCCTGTAAAATGGGTTTGAAGTCTGCCAGATGCGGGAATCCCAGCACGTCCACAATGTCTCCGGAGCGGAGGCCGATGGATTGCCGGGTCTCGACTCGTAAACCGTTCCTTCCGTCCGAAATGTAAAGGAGTCTCCCGGGTTGCTGGAATACGACGACCCCGCGCACGTGAATGCGGTGACCCGACAAGCCTTCGGCGGTGAACCGCTGCAGGCTGGAAAGAGGCCGCAAAACGGCGGCGAAAGGTTCTGGCGGTGCCGGCCGGATAATCTGCACTTCGTGCAGGCCTGCGGCATACAACAGGACACCAATCAGTTGGTTCTTCTGGTTAAAAAGCGCGCCACACACGCCCCGAATGCGCACTTCCGCGTCGGGCAGTGTTTCGAGCGCAGCAGCGGAGAACTCCGGAACGATAGCTCTCAGGCTTCCGCCGCTCACGGCCACATCCAGCAAGAGTTGTCCACCCTGCTTATCCGCCCCGCGCACAATCCCCTGAACCGATACGAACTGGCTATCTTCGGCAGTGGAAGCCAGCCGTTCAAAAGATACGCGTTTTGGAACTGGCAGGAGAGCCTGGCCGATCACCCTCCATCGCGGTTTGCCAATTTGCGGAGAGAAATCGGGGGATTCGGTTACACCCTCAATCTCGATCAGCTGGCCGGGTTGAACCGAGGCGCCCCCGCGCGGGACGCTCACGAAAATGCCGGCGGTGGCGTCCTGGACGAACATGTCGGGGACCCGAAACAGAGAGTATCTCTCTCCAGGTAGCAGGTAGGGATTGGCGGCGGCGAAATAGGTGACGACAGCTTGCAGGCGTACCGGATAGCCTCGATTCGCTTCGTTGTCGGTGAGCCGTCGAATGTCGGCAATGCGGGTCAAGGTCGGCAGGTGCCCGGTCGCTGTAAGCTGCTGAGCTCGCAGGGGCGCTGCAATCGGGAGCGTTACCAGGAAGAGCCACGCAGCACACAGGCGAGCTGAGGAGGTACCCCTGTCTCGATTCGCCGGGTCGACATCGGAAAAGCATTTCACGATCCATTTCCGTTGGGCAGAAAACAGCAGTTGCCGCTTCCAGCAAAAAAAGCACGTTTTATTTGGGAGCCCGTCGCGGGAGAAGTTCCATGTCTAGAACAGGCACGTCGGCTGCCTTACTGGTTCCTTTAATTTTCAACGGCTTAGCGGCGCACAACGGATGCAACAGTAAACCGACATGCACGGGGTGAAGCCGGTTGTGGGCAGAGTTGGTCCCCAAGCCGCCTCGCCGAAGGCCAGGTACGCCGCGATAAAGCTCATCTTACTCGACTGCTAAGACAGCCTCAGCAACCTGGCGGAGCTCCTTGCACTCTCATTCAGCAGACAAGACGTCCGGGTAAATCCCGAACCTGTTCGTTTAGACCAGATTTGAAAGCGTTTCATAAGATTCGGGCTTGATGAAAGGCTTGGGAGTGGGGCGAGATTGCTTCCGATAAGACGAACAATGGTGCGTCGCGGCACGAAAGTATCGGTTTTCCACGAAGGCGATTAAGAGCTCTTTCCGAGTAAGCGATTTGTAAGCAGCGATTTGTAAGTAGGGAGTCTGGCCGACAATGTTTTGGGACAACAGCTCTGAAGGGCGCACCATGATCAGTTAATTGTCCCGACGATTCGACGCAAATCTCATTGCATGTGCACGGCGGATAAGGTAGATACCTTCTATGCCTTACGGCCGGCCGCCGGGGATCCGGGATCGTTGGGTTTGGCGCAATGGCAGGTTAGGTGGGTTTGCCGCAGCGTCGGATGGTGGCGGTAATGGAACCAGGCTGCAGATCGCCTAAACAGAGGAACTGCTGAAGGAGGTTGGAGCGATCGGCTTCCAGTGCCACGAGGGAATCGGGCACGAGGCCTCCACTCTGCGCCTGGCACAAAAAAGAAAAAGCCGCCAACCCTCATTTCCATGTCGCAGACCCGACCGCCGGGGGTGCGCTTGACAGCAAGGTGTGATAACTATATAATCCTTCCGTGTACGGTAACGCCGCGGGGCTGGGGTCTGCTTCCGGGCGTTTACCAAAATTTTTTCATCCCGGCGCGTCGTCTCAGTAGATGGCCCGGGGCTTGGTTAACTTCTCCGTGGGAGGATGCTAATGCGTAACGTAGGACGCTCCGTTGCAGGCGTACTAACCTTGATGTTGCTTTTCTCTTGTGGTTCGATCCGGGCCCAGCAGGTGTCCG
>Ga0302326_10004308_pt1 | contig 33009 bp, 31 predicted proteins | sample Palsa_T0_3_FD_202264 | JGI IMG/M metagenome (GOLD analysis project Ga0302326, IMG submission 202264) | Peat permafrost microbial communities from Stordalen Mire near Abisko, Sweden - Palsa_T0_3 | ecosystem: Environmental > Terrestrial > Soil > Palsa > Peat permafrost | place: Sweden: Abisko...
ATTTCCCGACAATGTCGCCTTCAGCGGCCGGAAATTCGATTTGTAGATGTCGACCCGGGCGAGGCTTTCGCGGGCCTGGGTCTCGGTGAGCCCGATGACGCCGATCTCGGGCTCCGAGAACACCGCAGTCGGGACATTGACGTGGTCGACCGCGGTCGGCCGCCCGCCGAACAAAGTGTCGGCCACCGCATGGCCCTCGCGAATGGCGACCGGGGTGAGGTTGACGCGGTTGGTGACGTCGCCCACCGCGAAAATGTTGGGCGTGCGGGTGCGCGAATAGCGGTCGACGGCAATGCCGCCATTGTCCGCGGTGGTGACGCCGGCCTGCTCGATGCCGAGATTGGCGGTGTTGGGCTTGCGGCCGACCGCGAACATGACGTGGTCGGCGTCGAGCCGGCGCCCGTCGCTCAAGGTCGCGGCATAGCGGTGGCCGTGCTTTTCGATCGCCTTGACGAGCTGCCCGGTGATGACCTTGATGTCGCGCGCCTCCATCTCGCCGCGCAGATGGGAGCGCACCTCGTCGTCGAAGCCGCGCAGGATGTTTTCGCCGCGGTAGACCAGCGTCACCTGGGAGCCGAGCCCGGCGAATATGCAGGCGAACTCCACCGCGATGTAGCCGCCGCCCTGGATGACGATGCTCACCGGCAGCTCCGGCAGATGAAACGCCTGGTTCGACGTGATCGCGTGCTCGACACCGGGAATGGCGTGACCGGGATAGGGAGAGCCTCCGGTGGCGATGAGAATATTGGCGGCGCGCACCCGCGCGCCGGACTGGAGCAGGCGGACGGTGTCGGTATCCTCGATCACCGCGCGGCTCTCGACGATCTCGACGCCGGCCTTTTCGAGGGTATTGCGGTAGGCCGCCTCCAGCCGGTCGATCTCCCTGTCCTTGTTGGCGATCAGCGTCGGCCAGTCGAACGAAGGCGTGCCCACGGTCCAGCCGAAGCCGGCGGCATCGGCGAACTCATGGGAGAAACGCGAGGCGTAGACGAGGAGCTTCTTGGGCACGCAGCCGCGGATGACGCAGGTTCCGCCGACCCGGAATTCCTCGGCGATCATCACCCGCGCGCCGTGCCCCGCCGCGATCCGCGCCGCCCGTACGCCGCCCGAGCCGGCGCCGATGACAAACAGGTCGACATCATGGGAAGCAGCCATCACAGATCGTGACCCCGCTTCTTCATTTCTGCCCGGAAGCGCCCCATCACCACATCGGCGAAGTCCATCGACCAGTCCTGCGCGCGTTTGAGGCTCTGGTCCAATGCGACCGGCTCCTCCTTGGTCATCTTCTGCCCGAGCGGGCTCTTGTAGAAAGTGACCAGATCCTTGAGCTCCTGCTCGGTGAAATGCTTGGCGTAGATGATCGCCACCTCATAGACGAGCTCGGCCTTCTTGCCCTCGTACTCCTTGCGCAGCTGCAGGGAGACTTCGTTGAGGTCGCGCGAGAGGCTCGGATTCGTCGGCAGCAGATTATTCTTGGTGGTCTCGATCACGCCGGGGATGACCGGCTCGAACATCAACGTACCGCCCTTGACGGCGAGCAGTTCGCGGGCGGCCGCAACCGCCCCCGCGGTCGGAGTCTGGGCCGACGCAGCGGCGGCGGCGAGACACCACACCGCCGCGGCCAATGCCCAGCGCGACAACGATTTCGGACCCATGCGACTGCTCCTTCTGCCTGTTCATACCTCGACGATCCGCACGCCGGCGGGCCCGGCAATGATCGCGATCCGCACCAGGCCGATGAACAGCCCATGTTCGACCACGCCGGGAACGGCGGCGAGACGCGACGCGAGCGCAGCCGGATCCCGGATGCTCCCGAGCCGAGCGTCCACAATGAAATGCCCGCCATCGGTGACGAAAGGATGGCCCGCTTCGTCGTGCCGCAATACCAGAGAACCCTGGCATCCGGCGGCGCGAACCGCCGCTTCGATGGTGCGGCGGGTCGCCGCAAGCCCGAACGGCACGACTTCGATCGGCAGCGGAAAGCGGCCGAGCACTGCGACCCACTTGGTGTCGTCGGCAATGACGATCATCCGTGCCGAGGCCGCCGCCACGATCTTCTCCCGCAGCAAGGCGCCGCCGCCGCCTTTGATGACGGTGAGGTCGGGAGCGATCTCGTCGGCGCCGTCCACGGTCAGGTCGAGTTCGGGCGTCTCCTCGAGGGTCGACAGCGGCACGCCGAGACGCTCTGCGTCGGCGCGGGTCGCCTCCGATGTCGGCACCCCGACGATGTCGAGCCCGGCGTGCACCCGCGCGGCGAGAAGCTCGACGAAATGGCGCGCCGTCGAGCCGGTGCCGAGGCCCAGCCGCATGCCGGGCGCGACATAGTCGAGCGCCCGCGCCGCAGCGGCGCGCTTGAACCCTTCCAGGGAGGTGACGGTGCTCATGGTACCGGGATATTTTGGCTATCGTGGGAACTGGGATCGGCTTCGGCAAGCCTCATAACGGCGTCACATGCCCAAGCATAGCCCAAAAGGGGGGCCAAGGTGGCGGGGCTCGTCGGCCGTCAGGCACATCCGCTTGCATTGACGTTGCCCGAAAGCTAGCCATTTGGACGCATGCAGGTGTCGACCATCATTTTCGATCTCGACGGCACGCTGGTGGACACGGCGCCCGACCTGGTCGAGACCCTCAACGTCGTCCTCGGCCGCGAGGGCCTTCCCGCCATCGCGTACGAGGAAGGGCGGTTGCTGGTGGGCGGGGGCGCGCGCCGCATGATCGAGCGCGGGGTCGCGAGCGAGGGCAATGCCCGCACTGCCGCCGATCTCGACCGTATGTTCAACGATTTCATCGTCTACTATGCCGACCACGTGGCGGACCGCTCACGCCCGTTTCCCGGCGTGGTCGAGGCGTTGGACACCCTCGCCGCCCGCGGCTGCCGGCTCGCGGTCTGCACCAACAAGCTGGAATGGCTTTCGGTGCGGTTGCTCAAGGCGCTCGGCCTCGCCGACCGCTTCGCCGCGATCTGCGGCCAGGATACCTTCGCGGTCCAGAAACCCCATCCGGACGCCCTGCGCGGGACCTTGGAGAAGGCCGGCGGCACCATTCATCGGGCTGTCATGGTCGGGGATTCCCAGACCGACATCGCAAGCGCCCGGGCCGCCGGCATGCCCGTCATCGCGGTCGATTTCGGCTACACGGATATCCCCGTCTCACAACTGGCGCCGGACAGAATCATTAGTCATTTCAGCACCCTGCCGGACTCGATTGCGGACGTTCTGGCGACACGCGGGCCGCCTTCGGGCAACGCTCCAGCGTCCCGCGGCGCAGCCTGAGGATCGCGATACCCACATCCGGCGCCATATGAAGATTTTACGGATGCGAAAATTCGCGTATTGGGCTAATGATTTATGGGGCAGTGGTGCACCAGACCGGGAACATGCGGTCCATGAGGTGTTCTGTGGGGCTTGATCAAATGAACGGCGCGGGTTCGTGCCGGAGAGCGAACGCAAGTCGCGCCGTCGCGGTGGTGGCGGGGGGCCTCGGTCTCGCAGCCTGTTCGTTCGCAATGCCGAGCATGGATTTTTTTTCGTCCAAGCCGACGACGGCGACGTTATCGATCGAATCCAATCCGCCGGGCGCTGACGCAAAGCTCTCGACCGGCGGCACTTGCCGCACCCCCTGTACGCAGAGCGTGTCGCTGGGAAGCGAATTCACCGTCACCGTCTCGCTCAACGGCTACGGGCCGGAGACCAGGACGGTCCGGCCGGCCTCCGCCGAGGCCAGTGCCGGCAGTTCCGCTACCACCGCGCTGCTCGATCCCAATCCGGTGTTCGTCGAACTCAAGCCGACGACCCCTCCGAAGCCGCCGCCGAAGAAGAGAAGGCGACCGATCCAGGCCGCCGCACCGGCACCCCCCGCGGCGGAAGCACCCCCGCCCCCGGCCGGAGGATTCGCGCCGGCCCCGGGCGGCTTCACACCGCCGCCCGCGGGAAAGATCCAATGACATCATCTTTTCCCTCCCCGACTTCGGGGAGGGTCAGGGTGGGGTCTTGCTGACTTTGGAGAAGCCACCACCGCGGCCCTCCCCGAAAACGGGGAGGGAGACGAAACTTCAAGCGCCGCGGGGCCGCGGCCCATGAATGCCGCATCCTTGCTTGCTCGCGCATGATCGGCTAAATGCCGGTCGGCCGGAACGGGCGCGTAGCTCAGCGGGAGAGCACTCCCTTCACACGGGAGGGGTCACAGGTTCAATCCCTGTCGCGCCCACCAGCGTCAACGTCTTGAAGATCGCTCCACCAAGGATGCCTCGGCCCCGGCCGGATGATATCATCCTCGGCCGATGAACTACCGCCCCTACACAGCCGCCGGATTGATCGCGGTCGGTGCCGCGGCGCTGTGGTTGGCGCATGCCCGAACAGGCGGCGGCGGGAGCGGGGAAGACCCTTCTCCCGCGATACCGGTCGAGGCGGCGTGCACCTTGACCGCAAACCCCGCACGCATAACGACCGGCCAGTCGGCCGTGCTGTCATGGACTGCGGCGAACGCCGCGAATGCCGCGATCGATAACGGGATCGGATCGATTTCGCCGCCCGCCGCAGGTTCCATATCACCCGCCCCCGTCGTCACCACCGCCTATACGATGACCGTTTCGGGCCCGCGGGGCGCCGCGACATGCGCCGCCACCATCACCGTGGTCGCGGGGATCGCCGATCAGGTGTGGGATCTCGCGCGGCACCCCGAAGACCTCGTCGACGTCACCCGCTGGCGCAGCGCCGCCGAGCACATCTACACCACGGACGACATGCCACCGGCCGCGCCGCCGTTCGTGAGCGAAGGAACGGTTTTCGCCGTCGCCGCGAAAAAACGGGACGGCATGGTTCCACTCTATCGCCTGCAAAAGCGCACCCATCTCTACACCGCGTCGGATGCGGAGCGTGCGCGCGCGCTTGCCGACGGCTATGCGGATAACGGCATCGCCGGCTACCTGTTCACGCAACCGTCGCCGGGGCTCGTCCCGCTCCGTGCATGGTTCAACGCGAAGACGAACGTGCGCTTCCTGAGCTTGAACGAGGGCGAATCGGCGGCGATCGAATCCCAGGGTTTCGCGGACGAAGGCGTCATCGGCCAAGTATTCGCGAATCGAATGCCGCAGCGCGTCGGCGCCTATTATTATGATCTGTTCTCACCGGAGGGGTACGCGAACATCAAGAACAACATCAGCGGGGTGTACGGCGCGGGCACACTCGATGGGGCGTTCTGGTGGGTCGGCGTGCGCTCGCTCCATGAGCACAATCTCACGCGCGTCATGCGCGACGCGGTCCCCGGCGCCGCAGCGTTCTTCGCGCAGGACAATTCCTTCCGCAAGCCGGTGATCGGCTATTACGACCAGAGCGACCGCAAGGTGCTGGAACAGCACATCAACCAGGCGATATCGAACGGCGTCAGCTACTTCGCGTTCTACTGGTATTGGGATGTCCAGCGCGGCGCCGAGATGTTGAACGACGGCCTCGATTCGTTCCTGGCCGCCGGGAATGGCGATCTCATCGATTTCTCCATCGCGATTTGCGAACAAGGAGATGCATTCACCCTGATGCGCTCGGATTTTCTGGAGGTCGCGGCGCTCGTCACGCGGAAATATTTTTCACGGCCGAACTATCTGCACACGCGGGACGGGAAGCTCATCGTCGAGATTTGCGATGCGACCGGCATCAGGACTTCGGCCGATCCGATTCATGTCCGGCACTATGCCGATATCGACGCGCCGGCCGTCACGGCGTTCCTGGATACGCTGCGGGCGCAGGCGAAAAGCGTGCTCGGCAAGGACCTCTTCGTGGTGGCGCGGACGGATTGGATTCCGGATGCGGTCCGCTATGTGACCGCCTTCGACGGTTACACCTGCATTGCTCCGCGTCCCGACAACAGCAGCATCGCGGCCAACTATCAGGCCTCGCTCGCGTGGATGAACACGCAGCCGCAACCGTTCATGCCCTGCATGACGGAGCGCAGCGATCAACGGCCGCAGGTCGGTTTCGTACTTTCCACGCCCGACATCTTTTATTACCCGACCGACGTGACGCCCGCCGTCTTCAAGGCGGGCCTGGTGAAAACGCGGCAATGGATGGATGCGCATCGCGACTACGAAATCAGTCAATTCCTGACGATTTACGCATGGAACGAGTGGTATGAAGGCGGGACCCTCGAACCCAATGCGCGCGACGGCGCGAGCATCCTCAACCAGATCCCGGTTGCGTTCGATATTCCCTACCTGCCGCTCGCGTGCCGGATGACCGGACGGTGCCCGACCGCCGCCGGCTTCATTCCGCCGATCCCGGGCGACGCCGAAGCCGCTGCGGCGGGCACCCGCCCGTGATTTGGCGCCCCTTGGGGCCGGGTCAGCAGGCCCAGGCCGTCCCCCAGCCGCGGCCGGCGCGAAACCAGTGCCAACAATAGGCCGAACCGTCGGGAAAGATCGGGGGCGCGTCGAAGCCGGCATAATAGTATGCGGGAAAATAGACATCGGCGCCCCGAAAGGCGACGTGGCGGCCGCGCGTCTTGCCGCGAACTGCCGAGGCCTCGGCGGGGACGAGCACCGCGGCGCCGATGAGGGCGGCGGCTGCGATTACGGCGGTCGTCTTGCGCAACATCGGGGTCTCCTTCAGCCGGACGTCTCGAGGCGAGCCGACCTTACCACAGCCGGGCGCCGCATCCGCAGGCTGCCGGAGCGTGACGGCCGTCACAGAACTCCGTCGGGCATCGTGCGACTTACGTGCATCGCTACTCAAACACACCAGGAGAAAGTCATGGGACGGATCTACAAACTGACGACGGGTTCGGCGGCTGTCGCGCTGACGCTCGTTACCCTCTCGACCTCGAGCTTCGCGGTCGGAACCGCCGAGCAGCGCGCCGCCTGCACCCCGGACGTGTTCCGCCTGTGCAGCTCGGAAATCCCGAGCATCCCGCGCATCGTCGCCTGCCTCAAGCAGCAGAAGCCGAACCTCAGCAAGCCCTGCCAGGCGGTGATGAACTCACCGATCGCCAACTCGTACTAGAGACTTGTGCGCCGGACCTGCCCGTCGGGCTTGCCTGCCCGACTCGGCTCGGCGCAACGTTCCGGGAGGAGCCATCATGAATATCCTTCTCTGGTACCTGCCATACGCGATGTTCTCCGGTGCCTGCGATGTTGCGCTGCCGGAGAGCGAGACGCAGAGGGACGGCGGGCGGCCGGCGGAGGCCTCCGACGTTACCGCGCCGGAAAGCCTGATCATCACGAACCGTCGCAGCGCGACGAACCTTCATTAAAGAGGCGCGGCCGCCCCGAATTCAGCAGCAAGATACCGTCGAATCACGATTCCCGATCGAAGCCGGTGGATTAGCCGGTTTGCCGGTGTGGTTTGACTTGACCGCACACGCACCCGTCGCAGAATGACGGGATGCGTTGGATTTTGACCCTCATCGTGGTTGTGGCGCTGTACGTCGTGGACCGGGAGTACCTGGACGGTCAAAACGCTGCGCTTGTTTCGTCCTTGTTGCATTCGGTGGGCGCATTCATCAGTGAGCAGGTCGACAACCTGTTGCGGCCGCTTCGGAGATAGCCGCGGGACCGGCAGTTCGGCGCGGCCCTGTCGGCCGATACCGGCGGATGTGGCGGATGTCTCGATCCTTTCCAGTACGCTGCCGAAGCCCTATGTTCGCCTGGCGGTCATTTGCGGGCGCTACGGTGCATTGCGCATCAGGCAGTGCCGGACCGCATGTCCCGCAGGGGTGCATCAGCGGCGTATATTGCGCGGGCTCGCAATCGACAGTCTCGGCGTCAGGCCGCCACCGTCAGGCCACTTGACCCCATGGCCGCCAGTGCGTGGGACGCACGTCGACCGTCTTCAAGGTTCCCGCGTTGATCCACCCCTCGATAACCCGTCGGCACGCAAACGCGAGCGCGTGTGGAACACCCCGGTCGATGACGGCGAGTTCCAGATCGCGGCCGAACGGTGCCGTAGCGATGGGTTGCCACATGAAACTTCTGTAATGCAGCTGGAACGGCCTGCGCTTTGATCCAGGTCACCGTTGATCCGCGCGCCGACGGCCGGGATTGACGGGGATCAATGTCGCCCGGCGCCGCTGCCGGCATAAGGCTCGCAACAGATGCGCGGGTTGGCAGCGCACAAGGAGGTCACTGATGAAACGGGTTGCTGGCGGGTGCTTCGTCCTCTGTCTTGCGGCCTCGAGCGTGCTCGCCGCCGATGCCGAAAGCGGCAAGCGGCTGGCGCAGCAGCGCTGTGCGGCCTGCCATATCGTGACCGGCAGTCCGCGCAACGACTTCGTGGCCGAGGCCCCGCCGTTCCTGGCGATCGGGAGAAAATACGGTTTCGATACCGAAGCGATTGCCTTCAACCTGGTCGGGCCGCATGCCAAGATGAATTTCGCGCTGACGCGGCCGGAGGCCAACGATGTCGCAGCCTATATCCAGAGCCTGGCGAGGTAACCCGCGACGACGATGCTTTCGATCGAGGCCGGTCAGCGCGACTCCGTTTGCCCGCGTCATTATTCGTCAGGCTGGGCGGGTCATCGCGCTTTGCGCGGGATGAAGGGGCTGATCTAATCGCCGCGGAGCGCGTGCGGTCTCGCAGCTCGGAGATGGATCATGCAAACGCCACTCGAAGTCGATTTTCAGGGCTTGTCCAAGACGCCGCAGATACAGCAGGCCATCGCCAGGCACGTGGCCCAGCTCGAGCAGCGCTACGGCCGGGTGACGAGTTGCCGCGTCGCGCTGAAAGGCCCGGGCGGCCATCACCAGAATGGCGGGCTTTACGAAGTGACCATCCGCCTGGCGCTGCCGAACGGCCGCGAGGTCAATGTCGACCGCACCGCGCAGGCGGACGAGCGGCGTGCCGATCTGACGTTTGCGATCAACGACGCTTTCAAGCGGGCGCGCCGCGGGCTGCAGGAGCAGGTTCGCCGGCTCCAAGGGCTGGTGAAACAGCACGAAGGCCCGCCGATCGGAACGGTCACGCGGCTCGATCCGTCCGGTGAATTCGGATTCCTCGAATCCGGCGACGGCCGCGAAATCTATTTTCATCACAACAGCGTGCTCGACGGCGGCTTCTTCCGGCTGGCCGCGGGTACCCGCGTGACCTACGCCGAGGAAACAGGCGAGAAGGGACCGCAGGCGAGCACGGTGAAGCCGCTCGGCAAGCACGGATTGCGCGCCTGATCTCGTGCGATCGGGAGGCATTGCTTTCGCGGTGCTTCCGTCTATTTGACATTCATCAGGGTGCCGCGGGGAGGATGCGATAATTTTACGTCAAATGTCGCGATATGCGGAGTCGATCCCATGAATGTCCCCCGGCCGGCCGCCGCGGCACCGGCGCTTTCGCTCGTCGACGACACGCACGCCCCTGTGCGGTCGATTTCGAAGCCGCCACCACATCCGGCCGCGGACCTCGCGGGCGACGCCTTACGTGCCGTGACGCCGGCCGCGGAGCGCGACTCCCTCGCCGTGACGGCGCTCGCGGACCTTACCGATCGCTCACTGCATGCGGCCGTGGCGCACTTCACCGCAGGCCTTTCGCCGGCCGCGCTCGCCCAGGCGTATCTGGATTGGGCAACGCATCTCGCCAATGCACCGGGCAAGCGGATGCAGCTCGTCGACAAGGCGGTGCGCAAGGCTGTCCGCTTCGCCAATTACGCCGGCCGCTGCGCCATGCAAGGCGGCGACGCCGCGTGTTGCATCGAGCCATTGCCGCAGGACCGGCGCTTTTCCGGCGAAGACTGGCACCACTGGCCCTACAACTTCACCCACCAGGCGTTTCTGCTCAATCAGCAATGGTGGCCCAATGCGACCACCGGGATTCGCGGGATTTCCAAGCAGCACGAAGACATGATCGAGTTCATGTCGCGGCAATTCCTCGACATGGTCTCGCCGTCGAATTTCCTGCTGACCAATCCCGAGGTGCTCCGGACCACGGCCGCAAAGGGCGGCATGAACCTGGTGAGCGGCCTGCGAAATTTCGCCGAGGACTGGGAGCGCGCCATCAGCGGCAAGAAGCCGGTCGGCGCGGAGAACTTCCAAGCCGGCCGCGACGTCGCCGTGACCCCCGGCAAGGTCATTTATCGCAACCGCCTCATCGAGCTGATCCAGTACGCGCCTGCGACCGCCGAAGTCCGGCCGGAGCCAATTCTCATTGTTCCCGCCTGGATCATGAAATACTACATCCTCGACCTCTCGCCGCAGAACTCCCTGGTGAAATATCTCACCGGGCAGGGTTTCACGGTGTTCATGATCTCCTGGAAGAACCCGGGACCGGAGGACCGCGACCTCGGCTTGGACGACTACCGGACGCGCGGCGTGATGGCCGCGCTCGAAGTGGTGAGCGCCGTGCTCCCGAATCGGAAGGTGCATGCGGTCGGGTATTGTCTCGGCGGGACGCTGATGGCGATTGCCGCGGCGGCGATGACGCGCGACGGCGACGAGCGGCTCCGGTCCCTGACCCTGTTCGCCGCCCAGACCGATTTCACCGAAGCCGGCGAGCTGATGCTCTTCATCAACGAGAGCCAGCTCGCCTTCCTCGAAGATATGATGTGGGAGCAGGGTTACCTCGACAGCCGCCAGATGGCGGGCACGTTCCAGATGCTGCGCTCCAACGACCTCGTGTGGTCGCGGATGGTCCGCGAATATCTGATGGGCGAACGCCGGCCGATGACCGACCTGATGGCGTGGAACGCCGATCCTACCCGCATGCCCTTCCGCATGCATTCGCAATATCTGCGGCGGCTCTTCCTCGACAATGCTCTCGCCGAAGGCCGCTTCGACGTGGACGGCAAGCCGGTCGCGCTCAGCGACATCCGGGTGCCGATCTTTTGCGTCGGCACCGTAGGCGACCATGTCGCGCCGTGGCACTCGACCTACAAGATCAATTTTCAAACCGACACCGAGGTCACGTATCTGCTCACGACCGGCGGCCACAATGCCGGCATCATCTCGGAGCCCGGCCATGCCAGGCGCAGCTTCCAGGTCATGACCAAAAGGCCCGACGATCACTATCTCGATCCCGAGGCCTTCCTGGCGCAGGCGCCGCACATGGACGGATCGTGGTGGCCGCAATGGGCCGAGTGGCTCGACGCTCGTTCCGGCGCATCGGTCGCTCCGCCGCCGACCGCGGCTCCCGCGTCGGGAGGCGCCGCGCTCGGCGACGCGCCCGGGACTTACGTGCTCGAGGATTGAATGGGCGTAGTCCCGTCGGTCACATCCGCGCCATCAGGCCGGCCAGCGCGCGCTGCGCGGCCGGGCGGTTCAACGCGCCGGCCACGACATCGAGGGCGCCGGCGTCGACCGCGCGCCGCCATAGCGCGGCCCCCAGGAACGAGGCGCGGAACACTTTGCGGCAGCCGGCTTCGTATCGCCGCATCGCACGGGCGGGATCTTCGCCGTCGAAGATGACGCGCAGCGCCTCGGCCGCCAGCATTCCCGAGCGCATGCCCTGGTAGATTCCCTCCGCCGTCGCCGGATGCGTCATGCGGCCGGCTTCGCCGATCACGATCCGGCCTGGCGACGTGAGCTTGCCGATGCGCGTCGAGTAGGAGATCGGGTGGCCCTGCAGATTGCCGATCGCCTGCGCACCGGCGAGCCGCTCGCGGTAGTGCTTGTCCAGGAACGCCGCGAACAATTGCCGTGCGTTGATCGCGTGGTCCGCATCTTCGTAGCAGATGCCGATATTGATGCGGGTGGGGCTCTCCGGAAACAGCCACCCATACAGCGGCCGGACCAGGTCGTCGAAAATCATCTCGATGTGATTGGCGCGGAACGGCGCGCCTTCCCACCAGCCCATGATCGCCTGGATCAGGCGCGGCGGCCCCCGTTCGATCGCGAACCGCGAATGCGCGCCGTCGGCCACGATGGTATAGCGCGCCCGGATCTCGCGGCCGTCGCTGCTTCGCAAGCCGACGATGCGGTCGCCCCGCTGCAGCAGGAAGCTCGCCTGGAAGTTCGGGATGAACGTGCTGCCGGTTTCCCGCGCCCGGTCCAGCAGCAGATGGTCGAAAATCCGGCGCAGGCACACGATCGCGGTGTCGGCGTGGCCGGACAGCATCACGTCGTGCCGGCGCGGCGTCACCAGCCGCATGCCCTTGATGGGATAGGACCGGCTCAGCACCGCGTCCTTGACCGCGAGGGCCTCGAGCACCTCGATGCCTTTCGGCGATATGGCGCTGCCGCAGGTCTTGTCGCGGGGAAAATCGCGGCGATCGCAAATGACGACGCGGTGCACGCCGAGCTGTCCGAGATGGATCGCCGCCGCGAGGCCCGCCGGCCCGGCCCCGATGATGGCGACATCGGCGACGGCACCCGATTCCCGCGGCTTCGAAACCTGTGGCCCGCTCGGCATGCGTCGGTCCGATTCTGCAATCTTCAAGGGAATACCGCCGACTCCGGGGCTCCGGATGCATCATGCTCCTCACGCGGGCGCCCTGCCAAGGCCGTCGAAGCTGCGGCCTACCGATCCGCCTCGGCGGTCCGTGCGCGTTTTTCGGGCCGGTTGTTTACATCGGGCGTCAAGAGACCTTAATGTTGGACTTGTCGCATTGCAGCGGGCGAGCGAGGCGACCGGGGTAACATCATGACGGGGTTGATCGGAACTTCGGACGCTCGCCATTCCCTGCTCGGAGCCTTCGCGCGGAATTTGCCGCACCAGGCCGGCATTCCAGGCATGCGTCCGCGCTATCGGGGCGTCGAGGCGACAGATGTGGCCTGAACAGGTCGGCCAATCCCTGCGATCCGCTGCGCCCTCCGATCCTTTCCCCGGATCGCCTTTCCCCGGATCGCCCGTCGCTCATGCGGCCGGCGCGCCGGGATCACCGGACGTTTCCGTCTGCCTGACGCGCGCCATCGATCGATTGAGCGTCCTGCAGCACACCGACGGCGCCTTCGAAGGCGAGGTCGTGTGGTGCCCGATGATTCTCGCGCAATACGTCATCCTGCGACGGATCCTGCAACGCCCGATCGGCGCCGCCGAACGCGCCCGCATGATACTGCATTTCAAGGTGACGCGCCGTCCGGATGGGGGCTGGGGGCTGCATCCGGAATCCGGCTCATACGTTTTCGTGACGACGATCTCCTATGTGGCGCTGCGGCTGTTGGGGGAACCGGCCGACGCCGATCTGCCGTCCCAGGCCTGGCGCTGGCTCATGGCGCAACCCGGCGGTGTGCTCGCCATCCCGACCTGGGGCAAGTTCTGGCTCGCCTTGATCGGGCTCTACGACTTCCGCGGCATGAATCCGTTCCTCCCCGAACTGTTCCTGCTGCCCGACTGGTTTCCGGTTCATCCCAATCAATTGTACTGCCACACCCGCTACATCTATCTCGCCATCAGTTGCCTCTATGGCGCACGGGTGCACGCCGATCTCGGGCCGATCACACAGCAGCTGCGGCAGGAGCTCTATTCGCAGCCCTACGAGGCCATCGACTTCGCCGCCCACCGCCACGACATTGCCGCCGCCGATCTCTACGTGGCGCCGAGTCGGGCCCTGCGGGCCGGCTGGAACACGATGGCAGCCTACGAGCGCTCGCTGGAAAAGCTGCCGCCGCTGCGCGCGTTGCGCAAGCGGGCCCTCGCGCGCTGCCTGGAGAAGATCCGGTTCGAGCTGCGATCGAGCAATTTCGAAGGCGTGTCGCCGGTCAACGGCATCCTCAATACGATCGCGCTGTGGGCCCATGATCCCGATGACCCGATGATCGCGGCAAGCCTTGCAGGCGTGGAGTATTGGCGCTGGGACGACGCGGAGGACGGCATCCGCTTCGCCGGCGCGCGCTCGCATACCTGGGACACCGCATTCGTCGTGCTCGCGATCCTGGCGGGCCCGGGCGCCGCGACCCGCAAGCGGCTGCTGGAGCGCGCCTATGGGTTTCTCGACACCGCGCAGGAAAAAGGCGAGATCGAAGGCGGCGCGCAGGAAGGGCGCGAATTCGTCCACGGCGGCTGGTGTCTCAACGAAGGCGGCCACCGCTGGCCGGTCAGCGATTGCACGGCCGAAGCGCTCAGCGCCATGCTGGCGATTCAGGACGCCGGCCTCGTCGACGAAGCCGCGCATCTGCCGCCCGAGCGCATCGCGGCGGCCGTCGCCTTCCTCCTCGACCACCAGAATGCCGATGGCGGCTTCGGCAGCTATGAGCGGCGGCGCGGCGGGAAATTGCTCGAAGGCTTGAACCCATCGGAGATGTTCGGCAACTGCATGACTGAGCTTTCCTATGTCGAATGCACGGGGTCTGCGGTGACTGCGCTCTGTCAGCTTCGAAAACGACCCCCGGATCGCCTCGGCGCACCTATCGAGCACGCAATCGCCCAGGGCTGCGCCTTCCTGCGGCGGCGCCAGCGAAACGACGGGTCCTATGCGGGCTTTTGGGGGATCAACTTCACTTATGCGACCTGCTTTGCCGTAACGGCGCTGCGTGCCGCGGGAGCACCCGCCGACGACCCCGCCCTGGTGCGCGCGGCGGCGTGGCTCGCCGGCAAGCAGAAGCCCGACGGCGGCTGGGGCGAACACTATTCCGGCTGTCTCAACGATTCCTATGTCGAGCATCCCGAAAGCCAGCCCACCATGACGAGCTGGGCACTGCTGGCGCTGCTCGAAATTCTCCGGCCCGAGGCGGAGCCCATCAAGCGCGGGATCGAATGGCTGTGCCGGTCGCAGCAAGCCGACGGCTCCTGGCCGGACGGTGCCGTCAATGGTGTTTTCTTCGGCTCGGCGATGTTAACCTATCGGCTCTACCCGACGTATTTCCCGATCTGGGCTCTCAACCGTTATCTCGCAGTGGCATAAGAATGTTGGACCCGGTCGATATTGACGTCGTCATCGGCGGCGGCGGAGTTGCCGGCTCGGTCACCGCGGCGGCGCTGCAAGGCCTGGGCTTGCGCATCGTCGTGGTGGAGCCGGGCCGGCCCGACGACCGGCGGCTCGCCGGCGAAGTGTTCCACCCGCCGGGGGTAAAGGGTCTGGCCGAACTGGGCCTGCTGGAAACGCTGATGCGCGGGCCGGCGGCGCCGATCAAGGGCTTCCTGCTCACCGCCGGGGCAGACCGGGAAAACATCCGGCTGCCCTATGACGAGGTTGCGGCGCACAGCACCGGCGGCCTCGGCATCGAACACAAGATCATCCGCGAGCGCCTGCTCGAAGCCGCCGGGGCGCTGGGCGATGTTACGGTCCTGCGCGGCAAGCGCATCGTCGCCATCGACCAGACCGACCCGTCCGGAGTGGTCGTCCGTGTCGCCAACGGCACCGCCAGCTTGCATTATCGCTGCCGGATGTTCATCGCGGCGGACGGGGCGCAATCGCGCATGGGGCGATCGGTGGGCATCGACATCCACTCGCGCCGCATATCGACCATGTTCGGCTACCGGGTCGCCACCGAGCACCTCGCGCACCCGGACTATGGCCAGATCCTCCTGGGCGCATCGGCCCCGGTGCTGCTCTATCCGATCGGCGGCAATGATGCGCGCATCCTGTTCGACATCTCCCATGTGGCCGGCCGGCTGCCGCAGACCGCCGACTGCGGCGATGTGTTCGGCGTGCTGTCTCCCCGCTTGCGCCAGGAGGTCGAACACGCGATGGCGTCACAGCCCCGCATGAGCGTCCTCGCCCGGGCGGTCAGCGTCGATCGCGTGGTGCAGGGCCGCGTGGTGCTGGTCGGCGATGCCGGCGGTAGCTGCCACCCGTTGACGGCCAGCGGGATGACACGGTGCGTCAGCGATGCGCTGCTGCTGCGCGACGCTTTAGCCGACCAGCCGGACGATATTGCGCAGGCATTGCAACTCTACCAGCGCCGCCGCCGGTGGCCCCAGGCGACGCGCCTGACCCTGTCCGACGCGCTGCGCGACGCGTTTTGCGGTGCTACCCCGGTGGCGCGCGTGGTGCAGCGCGGAATCTTGTCCTATTGCCGCGGGAGTGCCGCCCGTCGCGCCGCGACCATGGCGCTGCTGTCCACCGCAGATTCCCGCCCGATCGCACTGATCCGCGAGGTCCTCAGGGTGATGACCCGCGGATTTCTCGCGCACCTGCGCGCCCCGCTGCCGCCGGACCGCCGCTCCGCATATCGGATCATGAAAGGGCTGGTGGCCGAAGCACTTCGCCACGTCACACAGATCACCGGGACCGGTGCGGCCATGGTCCGCCTGAGTCATGGGCAGTTCCTGGATACCGGCGGCGCAGTCGGGCATGTCGATGAGGCCGCCCTGGATCGGCAGCCGGCCGGTGCCCATGGCAGCATTGGCGAAGGTGGGCCAAGTCCCACCGTAGATCACCCTGCCGGCCTTCCGATCTGATCCCTCCCGATCTGATCCAGGGACCTGTTAAAAATTACGGTTGAGTGTGGCACCGTAAATGTTTTATGGCTGTTATGCGGCACGCTGCTTGGGGTAGCGCGTCGTCGGTTTGGCTTTGGGGGGTGCAGAGATGATTTCGCGCATCATTTCCGGATTGTTTGTGGCGATCCTCTTGGCGGGCATGCCGGGGACGGCCAAGGCGCAGAGCATATTCGGCTGGTTGTTCGCCCAGCGTATCCCGCGTGAGGTGATAGATTTTCCCGGGGCCACCTACGCGCCCGGCACCATCATCATCAGCACCAGCCAGCGGCGGCTCTATCTGATGTTGGCCAACCATCAGGCCTTGCGCTACGGCATCGGCGTGGGGCGCGAGGGCTTTACCTGGTCCGGCAGTTCGGAGATCACGGCGAAGCGGGAATGGCCGGATTGGACCCCGCCCGATGACATGCTCCGGCGCAAGCCCGAATTGCCGCGCCACATGGCGGGCGGTCCCGCCAACCCGCTCGGCGCGCGCGCCATGTATCTGGGTGACACGCTCTACCGTATTCACGGCTCCAACGAGCCCGACACCATCGGCACCGCTGCATCTTCAGGCTGCATCCGCATGACCAATGACGATGTGATCGACCTCTACAACCGGGTCCGTATCGGGACCAAGGTCGTGGTTCTGCGGTAAGGGTCGAAGCCGGTTCGGGATTGCTGCCGCGGAAATCACGCCCGCGGCGGCGGGTCGCGCGACAGGGCCTTGGCGGCGAGTTCGTCGAGATATTCGCGCCAGTAACGGCCCTGGGATCGGCCGAGCTTGAGGAAATAGCTCCAGCTGTAAATTCCGGTGGAATGCATGTCGTCGAACCCCAGGCGGACGGCGTAATTGCCGATGGGGTGGATCTCCATGATCGCGACATCGCGCTTGCCCCCGACCGTCTTGCGCTGGTCCGGCGAATGGCCCTGGACCTCCGCGCTCGGGCTGAGAACGCGCAGGAATTCGGCGGGAAACTCGTAGACCTCGCCATTGTCGAAGGTGACCGCGAGCGCGGTCTTGCCCTTGAGCAGCCGAATCTCCGTCGGCGCGACCTCGGCAAGGCCCGGTGCAGCAAGGTCTGATTCGGGCGCCATCGGGGAAACTCCTGATGATGTTGCGGTGCAACCGGCCGCGCCGGGCGGGGTCGGGGAGGTCGAAGCGCTCCGGTGCCCCCTCCCCTCAGCGAAGCTGATGATTATATCATTGCAATACAGGCGCTTCCCTGAGAAAACCAGCGCAGTCTCCAATGAGTGCGGACATGTCCGGTATAGACGAGTTGACCAGAGGCGATTTCGCCCGCGCCATCACGGCGCCGCCGGCGCCTTTGATCGATCCGTTCGCGCGCGCCATCACCTATCTGCGGGTGTCGGTCACCGATCGCTGCGATTTCCGCTGCGTGTACTGCATGTCCGAGAACATGACGTTCCTGCCGAAGGCCGACGTGCTCTCGCTGGAGGAACTCGACCGCCTGTGCTCCGCCTTCATCGCCAAGGGCGTGCGCAAGCTGCGCCTCACCGGCGGCGAGCCGCTGGTCCGGCGCGGAATCATGACGCTCGTGTCTTCGCTCTCGCGTCACCTCGCCGCGGGCGCGCTCGACGAGCTTACACTCACCACCAACGGCTCCCAGCTCAAGAAATACGCTCCCGACCTCGCCGCCCATGGCGTGAAGCGAATCAACGTCTCCCTCGACACCCTCGATGCCGCCAAGTTCCGCGCCGTCACGCGCTGGGGCGACCTCGACAAGGTGCTGGAAGGCATCAAGGCCGCCCAGGACGCCGGCATCGCCGTCAAGATCAATGCGGTGGCGCTCAAGGGAGTCAACGAGGACGAATTCGTGGGGCTGGTGGAATGGGCCCATGGCGCCGGGATGGACCTCACCTTCATCGAGGTGATGCCGCTCGGCGATGTCGGCGAAGGCCGACTCGACCAGTATCTGCCGCTGTCGCTCGTCCGCGCGCGGCTGGCTCGGAAATTCACGCTCGAGGAATCCGGCTATCGCACCGGCGGACCCGCGCGCTATGTCCGCGTCGCCGAGACCGGCGGACGCCTCGGCTTCATCACGCCGCTGACCCACAATTTCTGCGAAAGCTGCAATCGCGTGCGGCTGACATGCACCGGCACCCTGTTCATGTGCCTCGGCCAGGAAGACGCCGCCGACCTGCGCAGTGTGCTGCGGGCGTCCGAAACCAACGGACCGCTCTACGCTGCCATCGACGAGGCGATCTCGCGCAAGCCCAGGGGCCACGACTTCATCATCGACCGGCGCCATAGCCGCCCCGCGCTGTCCCGCCACATGAGCGTCACTGGCGGCTGAGCCGGTGTGACGTTGCCGGCCTTTCGGTCGCGGTGCACCACGGCCTGCTGCGCCCAAAAGTCATGCGGCCGCGGACAATTTCCAATTGACGGACCCGACTATCCAGGCGTTAAAGGTATGACTGGGCTGCAGGAAACGCATTCCGGGCACCGCACGATGGACTCGGCTGGGGGCAGCCGCATCGCGGAAGCCGAACGGGCTGCTCCAGGGGGGATATGTGGGCGGATTGCTCAAGGTCAGCCGTGCCATCGACTGGGTGAACACCCAATTCGGCGTCGTCGCCAACTGGCTCGTGCTGCTGGCATGCCTGGTCAGCGCCGGTAACGCGGTATCGCGTTATCTGTTCAGCGAAAGCTCGAACGGCTGGCTCGAAGTCCAGTGGTACATGTTCGCCGGCATTGTGCTGCTCGGCGGGCCCTATACCCTCTGCCGCAACGAGCATGTGCGGGTCGACCTCATCTACGGGTCGGTTTCGGAGCGCACGCGCATCTGGATCGACATCATCGGCGGAGTGCTGTTCCTGCTGCCGATCTGCCTGATCCTCGTCTATTTCACCTGGCCGTGGTTCGTCGACTCCTGGCGGATCGGCGAGGACTCCTCCAATGCGGGCGGCCTCGTGCGCTGGCCCGTCAAGCTCCTGCTGCCGGTCGGCTTTGCGCTCATGGCGCTGCAGGGCGTCTCGGAAATCATCAAGCGCGTTGCCGCGCTCGAGCATTTGATCGACGCCGATTTCAAGTACGAGAAGCCGCTGCAATGAACCTGATCCGCGACAACATGGCGCCCCTCATGTTCGCGGGGATGATCGTGTTCATGCTGATCGGCTACCCCGCTGCGTTTTCCCTGGCGGCGACCGGATTGTTCTTCGGCTTCGTCGGCATCGAGTTCGGCCTGATCCGGCCCGACTTTCTCGGCAACCTCACCTATCAGCTGTTCGGCATCATCTCCAACGACCTGCTGCTGGCGATCCCGTTCTTCACCTTCATGGGCGCGATCCTGGAGCGCTGCGGGCTCGCGGAGGATCTGCTCGACTCCATCGGCCAGTTGTTCGGGCCGGTGCGCGGCGGCCTGTCCTATGCGGTGATCTTCGTCGGCGCCATTCTCGGCGCCATCACCGGCACGGTGGCCGCCTCGGTCATCGCCATGGGCGTCATCTCGGTCCCGGTGATGATGAAATACGGCTATTCGACCCGCCACACCATGGGCGTCATCGCGGCGTCGGGAACCATCACCCAGTTGATCCCGCCGTCGCTGGTGCTGATCGTGCTCGCCGACCAGCTCGGACGCTCGGTCGGCGACATGTATGCCGGCGCCATCGGCCCCAGCATCATCCAGGTGGCGCTGTTCTGCATCTGGGTGATGGTGGTCAGCTTCGTCTGGCCCAAGGACGTGCCGGCGCTGCCGATCGAGGCGCGCACGCTCAAGGGCTGGGCGCTGTGGGCGAAATGTTTGCGCGGCATCATCCCTTCGCTCGGTCTCATCTTCCTCGTGCTCGGCACCATCTTCATGGGGCTGGCGACGCCGACCGAGGCAGGCGCCATGGGCGCGGTGGGCGCGCTGGCGCTCGCCGCCTTCAACCGCACCCTGAGCTGGCCGCTGGTCTATCAGGGCATGGCGACGACCATGCGCCTCACCGCGATGGTGGTTTACATCCTGATCGGCGCGCGCACCTTCAGCCTGGTGTTCCAGGGCGTCGGCGGCAAGGTGTGGATCGAGCAGATGCTGACCGCGCTCCCCGGCGGGCAGGTCGGCTTCCTGGTGTTCGCCAACATCTTCATCTTCGTGATCGCGTTCTTCCTCGATTTCTTCGAGATCGCGTTCATCATCATCCCGCTGCTGGCGCCGGTGGCCGACAAGCTCGGTATCGACCTCATCTGGTTCGGCGTGCTGATCTGCGCCAACATCCAGACCAGCTTCATGCACCCGCCGTTCGGCTTCGCGCTGTTCTACCTGCGCGGCATCACGCCGCCCTCGGTGAAAAGCTCGGACATCTACTGGGGCGCGATTCCCTGGGTATTGCTGCAGGTGATCCTGGTGGCGATCCTGATCTTCTGGCCGCAATCGGTGACCTATTGGATCGACAAGCCGGTCGGCATCGACCCCGACAAGGTCAAGATCGAGATCCAGCAGCCGGACATGCCGCCCCCGCTCGATTTCAGCGAGCCGCCCAGGCTGCAGTGAGTTTACGTGAGGCGGGGTTGCGGACCTCAGGTCTTTCTCGGCAGGATCGAAAGCTCATCCTCCTTCAGGTTCAGTCGAGCAAAGCGCGACGCAATGCGGGTGCCGAGCCCCGCACCGGGTCGGTCACCGTCATCCTTAACGGCGTCGCGCAAGATCTCGCGAACCTCGGCTTCGAGACTGCGGCCATGCCGTGCCGCCCGACTCTCGAGGCGGGCCTTGATATCGCTCTCCAGATTACGAATGACGAGTTGCGCCATGGGATATTCCAGCCCGATCAGCTGCGCCTATGGCGGCGCGGCTGCACCACCGCCTTGGCCGGCGCCGGATGGTAATACGGGCTTTGGTAACACAGCCCGCCGATGCCGGAGATGGTTGCCATGCACAGCTCACGGCTCGAGAAATAGCAGCCCGTCGCCGAACCGTCTCTCAGGTAGTATCGGGCGCACCACGGATAGCTGGTCGGCGATTGCGCGGACGCCGCCTGGATTTCGCCGAGCAGCGCGGCAGCCACGATGAAAAGCGAAAGGATTGGCAGGCGCATTCGAAACCTCCCGAACCGGATTGCCCGCCCCTGCCCAGCTTCGACCTTATCGAATCCGCTACCCGTCGGCGAGCGGCACAGGGACCGCCTCACGCCTTGGTGCGATTGCGGATCAGGAAGGTGTCGTTGGTGTATTCGGCGACCTGCCACCACAGATACTGGTCGCCGCGGTAGGCGATCATCGCGTCATAGACCTTCTTGAAATCGGGATTGGCGGCGGACACCTCGTGGTAGAGTTCGATCGACGCTTTCAGGCAGGCGTCCATGACCGGCGCCGGAAACGGCGTCAGCCTGGTGCCGGCGGCGACCAGCCGCTTGAGCGCGGCCGGATTGACGGCATCGTATTTCGCCTGCATCCAGCCGTTCGCCATTTCCGAGCAGGTGCGCACCACCGCCTTGTAGGTCGGCGACAGCGAATTCCATTTCTCCAGGTTGATGAAATTGTGAAGCATTGCGCTGCCTTCCCACCAGCCCGGATAATAGTAGTACTGGGCGACCTTATGGAAGCCGAGCTTCTCGTCGTCATAGGGGCCGACCCACTCGGCCGCATCGATGGTGCCCTTCTCGAGCGCGGGATAGATGTCGCCGCCGGCGATCTGCTGGGGCACCGCGCCGAGCTTCAGCAGTACGCGGCCGGCATAGCCGCCGATGCGGAATTTCAGCCCGTTGAAGTCGGCGGGCTCCTTGATCTCCTTGCGGAACCAGCCGCCCATCTGGCAGCCGGTGTTGCCGCACGGAATGGCGTAGATGTTCGCCCTCTTGTAGAACTCGTTCATCAGTTCCATGCCGCCGCCGAAAAACATCCAGGCGTTCTGCATGCGGCTGTTGAGCCCGAACGGCACCGCGGTCCCGAACGCGTAGGTCGGGTCCTTGCCGACATAATAGTAGGAAGAGGTATGGCACATTTCGACGGTGCCGTTGGTCACCGCGTCGGCGGCATTCAATCCCGGGACGATTTCGCCCGAGGCGAACACCTGGATCTTGAATTTGTTGTCGGTGACCTCGGCGACCGCCTTGGCGAAAATCTCTGCCGCCCCGTAGATGGTATCGAGCGATTTCGGAAAACTCGAGGTGCACCGCCACTTCAATTCAGGCATCGACTGGGCGATGGCGGGCTTGGCAACCGCGACCGCCGCGGTGCCGATGCCCGCCACCTTGAGGAATTCACGACGCTTCATGATCTTCTCCCCGGAAACATCTCGACGAAGATGCGGCCTCGAGTCGAATCGCACAGCGCTCTCGAGGCCTTTGGCTTCGAGCCCGATCTTGTCGGAACCGGCTGCGCCTTTTTTAAGACCTCGGATCAGGCCTCGATCACGATCCGCGGGGCCGCCTTGCCGGCCCGGCCCGCCATCTGATCGCGCACGCGGGCGGCGATGTCGCGATAGATGCGGGCGTGCGGACCGTCCGGCACAGTCGCGACCACCGGCAGGCCGGCATCGGATTTCTCCCGGATCTCCATGTGCAGGGGCACCTCGCCGAGGAACGGCACCCCGAGGCGCTCCGCCTCGCGGCGCGCACCGCCATGGCCGAAAATGTCCGACCGCGTGCCGCATTCCGGGCACAGGAAGTAGCTCATGTTCTCGACGATGCCGAGCACCGGGACATTGACGCGGTTGAACATGGCGATGCCGCGGCGCGCATCGATCAAAGCGAGATCCTGGGGAGTCGACACGATGACGGCGCCCTTGAGCGGCACCTGCTGCGCCATGGTGAGCTGGGCGTCGCCGGTGCCCGGCGGCATGTCGACCACCATGATATCGAGCTCGCCCCAATCCACCTCGCGCAGCATCTGCGTCAGTGCCGACATCACCATCGGCCCGCGCCAGATCATCGGGGTTTCCTCCTCGATCAGGAAGCCGATCGACATCACCTTGAGGCCGTAGCCGTCCATCGGGATCAGTGTGGTGCCGCGGGTCTGCGGGCGGCCCTTGATGCCCAGCAGCTTCGGCGTCGACGGACCGTAGATATCGGCGTCGAGCACCCCGATCTTGAGGCCGAGGTCGCGCAGGCCGAGGGCAAGATTGACGGCGGTCGTCGACTTGCCGACGCCGCCCTTGCCGGAAGCGACCGCGATGATGGCGCCGACCCCCTGGACGCTGGTGGGGCCCTGCGCCCGCGCGGCGGCGGCCGGACCGGCGCGGCGCTGTTGGGGCGGGGCCGGCGCGCCCGCCTTGCGCTCCGCCGTCAGCGCGACCATGACGGAGATGACCCCGGGGATCGCCTTGACCGCGGCTTCCGCGTGTTTGCGAACCGGCTCCCAGGCCTGGACCACCGCCGCGTTCACCGTGATGGAGAAGAACACTTTGCCGTCGGCGACGAGGATGTCGGACAGGACGCCGGTCTTGGGCAGCGGCAGCCCCTCGGGACTGCTCACGCCGTCGAGGCTCGCGAGAACCTCGCTGCTCGTCAATGCCATTTTGCACTCCATGACCGCCGCGGGCCAAACTCCGCGGGGCCGGATGTCACGCATAACATAAGAACCGCGGCCGAGCGGTCAACCGAGACACGAGGCATGGATTGGTCCCTTCCCCCGGCACCGTCGAGGTTGACGCGGGGAGCCCCGCCAGCGCATCAAGAGGCCGAAAACGCAGCGAAAGCGGCCTGGCCGGACGTCGGGCCGCGAGGGAGGGTACGTATGGCGAAGGTGGCATTTCTCGGGCTCGGCGTGATGGGCTACCCCATGGCCGGCCATCTCAAGACCAAGGGCGGTCACGAGGTCACGGTCTACAATCGCACCACCGCCAAGGCGCAGAAATGGGTCGCCCAGTTCGGCGGCCACCTCGCGGCGACGCCCCGGCAGGCCGCCGAGGGCCAGGACTTCGTGATGGCCTGCGTCGGCAATGATGCCGACCTGCGCGAGGTTACCCTGGGTGACGACGGCGCCTTTCACGGGCTGCGCAAGGGCGCCATTTTCGTCGATCACACCACGGCGTCCGCCGAGATCGCCCGCGAGCTGCACGCCACGGCGAGGCACCTCGGCTTCGAGAGCATCGACGCACCGGTATCCGGCGGCCAGGCCGGCGCCGAGAACGGCGCCCTCACCGTCATGTGCGGCGGCGACGCCGAACCGTTCGCGCGCGCGGAAAAGGTCGTCGGCGCCTATGCCCGCGCCTGCAACCTGATGGGTGCGGCCGGCTCGGGCCAGCTCGCCAAGATGGTCAACCAGATCTGTATCGCCGGCCTGGTCCAGGGGCTTGCCGAGGGGCTGCATTTCGCCAAATGCGCCGGCCTCGATACCGAGAAGCTGATCGCAACCATCTCCAAGGGCGCCGCGCAGTCTTGGCAGATGGAGAACCGCTACAAGACCATGGTCGACGGCAAGTTCGAATTCGGCTTTGCGGTGGATTGGATGCGCAAAGACCTCGGCATCTGCTTCGCCGAAGCGCGCCGCAACGGCGCCACCCTGCCGGTGACCGCGGTGGTCGACCAGTTCTACGCCGAGGTGCAGAGGATGGGCGGCCGCCGCTGGGATACCTCGAGCCTGATCGCACGCCTGGAGCGGTGAGGCGGCGCGTCGCTGGAACGGACCTGTGGGATGGGTTGAGCGAAGCGATACCCATCGTCGACCGATCGATTGGGCCGGGTTTCGCAAGGGCTCTACCCATCTTACGCGCGCCGACCGACGTTTTTTCACGGCCACCGCCGCAGCAACTTCTCGTTAACCATAACAAATTCTACACCGCGCGGCGGTCTAAGCACCCCCTTAAGGATTTTGGGTGAAATTGGGCGGAATCTTAACCACGTCCGCCGAACGATGAGCCTAGCGAACACCGATCCACTGGCCACGCCTGCGGGACCTGAAAGCGCGGCGGTCAGGCATCGGCGGCTTGCGGCCTTGCGGGTGCGCGAGGCCCGCGACCGGCTGACCTCCACCTCCGGGACGCGGCCGGCGTTCGACTACGAGTTGCTGCGCCAATACGCCCAGAACCGCCTGTCCGGCGCGCTCGGCGTCATCCTGCTGGCCACCGCGATCGGGCTCATCTCCACCTATTGGGCGAGCGCCGCCTGGGCCGGGCTGTGGATGGCCATGGTGCTCACAATCCAGCTCGCGAGCATGGTGAAGTGCCGCGAATTCCTGGCGCAGCCGGCAAGCGAAAAGGCGATCAAGCGGGCGCGGCTCACTTTCATCGTGCTCGACCTCCTGTTCGGGCTCGCCTGGGCGATCAACCTCATCCACCCCGCCGACGACCGGTCGAGTTCGGACATCATCAATGTCTTCGTGATGCTGCTGGTCGTCGCGGTGTCGAGCATGCTCGGCTCCAGCCTGCCGATCGCGGTATTCGCGACCACCGCGCCGCTCACCATCGCCGTCGCGGTCAACTACCTGCTGGCCGGCAACGTGCACGGCTACATCCTGGCGGGACTGGCGCTCACGGCGCTGTGCTATTTCGGGCTGCTCGCCAACCGGCTCTACACCTCCAATCTCGCGACTCTGGAGGCGCGCGCGGAGAAGGATGCGCTGATCGGCGAACTCGAGCAGGCCAAGGCGAAATCCGACGAGGCGCGCCGCCACGCCGAAGCCGCGAACATCGCGAAATCGCGGTTCCTCGCCCAGATGAGCCACGAGCTGCGCACGCCGCTCAACGCCATCCTCGGCTTTTCCGAGGTGATGAAGAACGAGTTATTCGGCGTCCACGCGGTGCGGGCGTACAAGGACTATTCCAACGACATCCACAATTCCGGTGTTCACCTGCTCGGGCTCATCAACGAGATCCTCGACCTGTCCCGCATCGAGGCCGGACGCTACGAGCTCAACGAGGAAACCGTCGCCCTGGCGCGGGTCGCCGACGAATGCCGTCACCTCCTCAAGCTGCGGGCCAGCAACCGCGGCATCGTGATCCACGACCTGTTCGAGCCGGACATGCCGCGGCTGTGGGCCGACGAGCGAGCGGTGCGGCAGATTTGCCTCAACCTGCTGTCCAACGCCATCAAGTTCACCCCCCAATCGGGCGAGGTCTGGCTGAAGGCGGGCTGGACCGCGGCGGGCGGCCAGTATTTCAGCGTCCGCGACAACGGCCCTGGGATTCCCGAGAGCGAGATACCGATCGTGCTCGACACCTTCGGGCAGGGCTCGAACGCGATCAAGTCGGCGGAGCAAGGCGCCGGGCTTGGATTGCCCATCGTGAAGAGCCTGGTCGAGCTGCATGGCGGCACCTTCTCGCTCAAATCGAAGCTGCGGGAAGGCACCGAAGTGATCGTCACCTTCCCGCCGGAACGGGTCATGACCGCGCTCGAACCGGTGGTGGAGAGGGTCCCACCCGTCATCTTCGATCCGCCGCCGCTCGATCCCTCGCAAGGCGAGCATCGCCCATCGATCGGAGCCTTCCTGGCCTCGATGAAATTCGGCCGCGCCACCCGTTTTCGCGCCCGCAGGAAAGACCCACAGGAATGACCTCCGCCTCCATTCGACCCGCGAGGCCGCCAGCCGGCGCCGCACCTGGCGTTATGACTCTGACGGTTCATTCAGTGTCATGCTCCGCGAAAGCGGGGCATCCAGCAATCCCTGTGCCATCGGTGGAACTCACGCTGTGCCCAAAATCGCAGTCCAGTGGTTACTGGATCGCCCGGTCAATCCGGGCGATGACAACAATGGGATTCAAGCGTCGGAGACAGGACACTGGCGGCGCGGACGCGGGCGCGGACCCTGGCGCGTATCCGGGCGCGGACTTGATTGCCGCCGCCCGCCCGCATAACTGGTATGGACCGGCGGCGCGGCGGCGCGAATCGCCGTCCCCGGCCGCAGCACTGGCTTATTGAAGAGCCCGGGGAGACTGCCGTGCGCACCTTCATCCTGTTCGGCGTCATCGGCGCGCTGGCGCTGCTTCTGCTGCGTCAGAACGTCGGCGGCGAAGCGCTGAGCGACGGCGATATCGCCTCGCTTATCGGCAAGATCGGCTTCCTGATCCTGATCAGCGGGGCGGTGCTGCGGCTGTTCCGCGACAGTTTGAGCGACGCGCTCCGGCACGCGATGATGTGGGCGGTCGTCGCGCTGGTCCTCGTCGCCGCCTACACGTTCCGCTTCGAACTGCACGACGGCGGCGAACGCATCCTGGCCGAGCTCATTCCCGGACATGCGGCGTCGCGCGGCGAGACCGTCGAAGTCGCGCGCAAACGCGGCGGCGATTTCCAGGTCGCAACCGAGGTCAACGGGGTGCAGGTGCCGATGGTGCTCGACACCGGCGCGACATCCGTCGTGCTGACCCATGACGCCGCCGTCGCGGCCGGGCTGCCGGTGGAGATGATCCACTATACCGTCAATGTGGACACCGCGAACGGCCGCGCCCAGGCCGCCCCCGTGACCCTCGACCGCGTCGCCGTCGGATCGATCGTCGAGCGTGCCGTGCCGGCCTTGATCGCGCCGCCCGGCCAGCTCAAGACCAGCCTGCTGGGGATGAGCTTTTTGTCACGGCTGCAGGGCTGGGAAGTGCGCGGCGACAAGGTGACGATGCGGGGAACGCAGTAAAGTTCGAGGTCCGCAGCCTACACCAGGCTGACGATGAACCGCACCGACATGGTGGCGAGGAACAGCCCGAAGATGACTTCCAGGCGCCGGCGCGGGGTGGCGTGGGCGAGCCTCGCGCCATAGCCGGCGACGAAGCTCGAGATCGGCGCCATCAGCACGAAGCCGAGCACGGATACGTAGCCGATGCACAGCGGCGGCATAAGGTCCTGATGGGGCAAGCCGGCCAGCATGAAACCGATGGTGCCGGCGACCGCGATGGGCACGCCGAGGCCGGCCGAGGTCGCGACCGCGCTGTGGATCGATTTGCCGTACAGCGTCAGGATCATGTTCGAGGTCGAGCCGCCGCTCACGCCCATCAGCGACGAGGACAGCCCGACCAGATAGCCGTAGAACAGCATCAGCTTGCGGCCGGGCAGGCTCTCGCCCAGCTGCCAGCGATCCTGGCCGAACAGGAGCTTGGTCGCGATCAGCCCGGCGATGAGCGCGAACGCGGCCTTGAACACCGCCCCGGGGGCGACCGCCGCGATGCCGGCACCGGTGACGACCCCGACGATGGCGGGGATCGTCCACAGCCGCACCACGTCATCGAGGCCGATGCCCTTGGCGCGATGGGCGAAGTAGGACCGGAACGTGGTGGGGACGATGATCGCCAGCGAGGTGCCGACGCAGAGCTGCATGCGGACGTCCTCGGAAACGCCGAGCGCGCGGAACACCTCGTAGAGCACGGGGACGATGACGCCGCCGCCGCCGATGCCGAACAATCCCGCGAGAAGCCCGGTGAGAACGCCGCCGCCGGCAATGGCTGCGGCGAGCACCGCGAGTTCCCCAGGGGACACACCGAACGTCGGTACGCCGAACATCAGATTGCTCCGCCGGGCGAAAAGGGCATTCAGGCCGCGGCACTGCCTGCGAATGCGGCGCCGTCCGCAACGAGCGACAACGCCTCGCGCAGGACCCCGGCGCCGGCACCGGGGCGCACGGCGGCGGTGGCGAGGTGCCGACGGAAGGCACGCGCGCCGGGGACCCCCGTGAACAGGCCGAGCATGTGGCGCACGATGGAATTGAGCCGCACGCCGCTCGCGACCTCGCGCTCGATATAGGGGATCATGGCATCGGCCGCCTCGCGCGCCGAGGCGAGCGGCGTGGCCGCGCCGTACAGCACGGGATCGACCGCCAGCAGGCGCCACGGCTCCTTGTAGGCGGCGCGCCCCATCATCACGCCGTCGACGCGGCCGAGATGGCCCAAAGCCTGCTCCAGCGTGTCGATGCCGCCATTGAGAATGACGGGCAGCGCGGGATGATGTTGCTTGAGCCGGTATACGCGGGCGTAGTCGAGCGGCGGGACGTCGCGGTTTTCCCGCGGCGACAGCCCCTGCAGCCACGCCTTGCGGGCGTGCACGATCAGGGCATCGACGCCGGCCGCCATGGCGGCCGCCGCCAGCGCATCGAGCGCCTCCTCCGGGTCCTGGTCGTCGATCCCGATCCGGCATTTGACGGTGACGGGAATGCCGGCTGCCGCTTTCATGGCGGCGACGCTGTCCCCGACCAGCGCCGGCTCGGCCATCAGGCAGGCGCCGAACCGGCCCTCCTGCACCCGGTCCGACGGGCAGCCCACATTGAGGTTGATCTCGTCGAAGCCGGCGTCGGCGCAGATACGCGCGCAGGCCGCGAGCGCATTCGGATCGGAGCCGCCGAGCTGCACCGCGAGCGGATGCTCGCCCGCGTCATAGCGCAGCAATCGCCCCCGGTCGCCGCGGAGTACCGCCCCGGTGGTGATCATCTCGGTGTAAAGCAGCGCCCGCCGCGTCAGCAGCCGGTGGAAATACCGGCAATGACGGTCCGTCCACTCCATCATGGGCGCGGTAGCGAACTTATGTATTTGATTTGGCTTCACTTTTATCGTAGTCTCAAATCGTTAGGTCGCCTCGTGTGCACTCGTTTCTACGCCATGACGCGACGGTTTTCGCCCCTGTTCGACATCTGGATGCACACCCAGCGCACACACCATGGCAACCTTCACCAGGCTCAAATCGGGATCGTGGCGGGTCCAAGTCCGACGAAAGAGAAAGTATGTCAATGACACTTTTCTCCGCCGCAAAGATGCCGAAGAATGGGCGCTCGAAATTGAACGAAAGATTGATCGCGGCGAGCCCTTAGGCGTACGGAGCTCGCGGGACGCCAGGACGTTTGGTGATCTCATCCGGTTGCACCGGGATGATCTCCGGGAAGTTGGCAAGCGCATCGGCCGGTCCAAGACCGCGAGCCTTGCATTCCTGGAGCGAAGGCTCGGACGTTTGCGACTACCGGAAATCGACCGCGAACAATTGATCCAGTTCGGAAAGGAACGCGCCAGGGAAGGTGCTGGCCCTGTCACCGTACGAATCGACCTTGGTTATATAAAAACAATCCTTACTCATGCGGCGGCGGTTCATGGCATAATCCATTCGACGGAGCCAGTCGAACTGGCTCGTATCGCTCTGGGACGTCTTGGTCTGGTCGGTGGGGGTGACGAACGCGACCGGCGGCCGACGCAAGACGAACTCGATCGGCTCGTGACCGCATTCGACGCAAATCCTCGTTTGCAGATTCCAGTCGGGCGGATCATCCGATTCGCCGTCGCAACGGCTCTGCGACAGGACGAGATCTGTCGCATCGATTGGTTGGATTACGCCCCTGAAACTCGGATGCTTCTTGTACGTGATCGCAAGGATCCCCGCCGGAAGAATGGAAATCATCAGCGCATCCCTCTGCTCAACGTCAGCGGTTACGACCCGTGCGCCATCATGGAAGAACAGCGCGCTCATACCGGACGGAGTTCGGGGCGCATATTTCCTTATAGCGGCAGATCACTCGGCACGGCCTTCCGTCGGCAATGCAAAGTCTTGCGCATCGAAGACCTGCATTTCCATGATCTACGACATGAAGGCACAAGTCGTCTGTTCGAAGCGGGTTTCTCGATTGAGCAAGTAGCCCTCGTGACCGGCCACAGGGATTGGAAAATGCTCCGCCGCTATACACACCTCAAGCCAGAGTCACTCCACACCGCACTCGGTGCACCGCCCGCGGGTCACAGCTTCAGCGGCTCCGGAGCGAGCGGCGGCGGGGCGACCACCGGGACAGGCTGGATAACAGGGGCGGCCACGGGCATCGCGATGCGGCGCTCGATCGCGTAGTTGTCAATCCCCGGCTCTGGCGGCGGAATTGCTCGTCGGGGTCGGTGCGGAGGCCGAATTGGGTATAGCGGTCCATCCCGGTAACGCAAGCGGAAGGAATGAATTTTGCTTTGCCAATCCATCGTTTCTCCACATCCGGCACGATCACCCCGGGGAGTTGTCGCCCCGTGGTGGAGAGCACTTCAAGGAGAGCACCCTTGCCAATGAGAGGCTGTCCTGGGGCTTTTCGGCAGCCGTGCCGGGTTGTCGGCGCTCCGGTCAATCGTGTCGCGTAATTTTCTTGCGTGCGGCTCGGCCGCGAAGCCCCAGGAGTTTCCTCCTATATCGCTTCAAACAACAGACTTATCATTATGTTTAAATTATAGAATTTGCGCGGGCGAGCGCCGGAGCGGGCGGTTGGCGCCGCCGCGGTCGCTCCCCTCGAAGCGGCATGAATGTTGCCCACGGATCGGCGGGAGGACGGAAACATGTGCCATACCAGACTTTTGCTTGTCGGCTTTGCCGCCGCTGTGATGTCGGTCTCGCCCGCCAATGCGACCATACGGATCACAGGTGATCGGGGCGGTCTGATCACCGCTTATGCGGAGCGGTTCGAGATGGCGCGCGCCAGCGGTGAGCCGGTCATCATCGACGGAGCCTGCCTGTCGGCATGCACGCTGGCGATCGGCATCCTGCCGCATGGGCAGGTTTGCACCACACCGAACGCCGTGCTCGGCTTTCACGCCGCCTGGCGGCCAACCGCCAGCGGCGGCCGGGTCACAAGTCCGGTCGCTACCCAGGCCATGTACGAGGTCTATCCCTCAAATGTGCGCAAATGGATCGCCCGCCGCGGCGGCCTGTCCGAGCGGATCATGCTCCTTAAGGGCCGCGAGCTTACCGCAATGGTGCCGGCCTGTGGCCCTACCGTCCGCGGCCACCCTGCAACGCGAACGGTCAGGCGCGATCTGGTTCCGCGCGCGACGCTCGCGGCCCAGCAAGTGCGATGAGGCATGCCCCTAGGTAGGACCATACGCGTCCTCGCGGCCGCGGTGTGGATCGCAGCTGTTGGGGTGGCGGCTGTTGCCCTCGTCACCTATGCGTGGTTTTGAGGCGACTACCTCCGCGCGCGTCTTTCGCGCCTACGATAGATCCCGGTGTCACGCCGCACGGACGGCCCCGGCGGCCGTCTCTCACCGGGACTCACGTCACGGACGGAAGCCGGCGCTAAACTGGCATGATCTGTATAACGCTGCGCGATTTCTCTTGTACGAATCGTTTTCAGTTCGAGGGTATTGATTCCGCGACTGAGCTCGACACTTCTTAGCGGCCGCCGCCCACCCGCGGGTTGATCCTTGATTCGTCTCTTGCTCGCGAGAGGCCCTCACTATCCAACGGATATGTCGCGTTCCATGCGTTTTCTGCTGCAATTAAGCGAAAAACGCCGCGCACGACCCGGCCGCCGGTAGGCCGATCCAGCCACCCGGTGGCCGCAGATGGTGTGCACCAGATCCGGAATCATCGGCGCCGACGCCCGGCCGGACTGGACGGGGATGACGAGACAGCCGATTGCTATATCGGCAATCATTATTTCCGTGGACAGCGAAATGCCCAGCCATTGATGACGCCGCGAATCGCATAGGTTGCGCCCAGCGGCGTTACCCAACCCCCCACCCCCCAGGCGAACGCCGCGAGGCCCCGGAGCAAGAGGAATCGAGCGCCCGGGGCCCCTCTCTTTGGGCGCTGGACGCAGTGGTGCCGCCGAGGTCATGGTCGAGGCGTTGCGGCGCAATGCAAACGCGGTCGGCTATTTCCTGTTCGCAGGCGAGCACCGGTTTCCGGCAGGACGCCAACATCAAGCGCTGCCTCAATGCCGAATTCACGTTCTATGCGATCGAGGCGTTCCGGGTGGGACTGACGTCTAAATCCCAAGGGGCCGCCCGGTGCCCGCGCTCAGATAGGGCAGAGGGGTGCGTTGGACGGGTCAGGGGCCGGGGGGCCGCTCTAGCTACTTTCCGGCGCAAAATTGATGTTTTTGGGAGCACGTCAATGGGCTTCGGCCGAGCAAAGACCGCCGGGCCGCCGGCGGTCA
>Ga0302326_10004310_pt1 | contig 32993 bp, 26 predicted proteins | sample Palsa_T0_3_FD_202264 | JGI IMG/M metagenome (GOLD analysis project Ga0302326, IMG submission 202264) | Peat permafrost microbial communities from Stordalen Mire near Abisko, Sweden - Palsa_T0_3 | ecosystem: Environmental > Terrestrial > Soil > Palsa > Peat permafrost | place: Sweden: Abisko...
GCCGCACACCCCTTACCAAAGTGCGCGGGCTGGCCCACATGCTGCCCGAAGCTTGGGTGTTTATGCGACCGCAGCGCGCCTTGCTGTTGTTTGGGTTCGCACTGATTGGGTTGAACCGCGTCGCCGGGCTGGTGCTGCCGGCGTCTACCAAATATCTTTTCGACAACATCATCGGCAAGCGCGAGGTCCAGTATCTGCGGCCGCTGGTGCTGGCGATTCTCGCCGCCACCATCATTCAAGGGCTGAGCTCATACACGCTGACTCAGGTGCTCTCCAAGGCCGCGCAACGCATGATTACCGATTTGCGCAAGCAAGTGCAGACCCACGTGGGCCGCCTGCCCATCGCTTTCCATGACGCCAACAAAACCGGCGCGCTGGTAAACCGGATTATGAACGACGTGGAAGGGCTGCGGAACTTGATCGGAACGGGATTGGTGGAATTTGCCGGCGGGGTGCTGACGTCGATTCTGGCCTTCGGCATGCTCCTGCGGCTCAGCCCGCTGCTCACCGCGGTGGCGTTCTCGATTCTGTTGCTGGTGGGCGCGGCGCTTAATAAGGCCATCGGGACGATCCGTCCGATCTATCGTGCTCGTTCGAAGCTCAACGCGGAGGTGAACGCGCGGCTCACCGAGTCGCTGGCCGGGGTGCGCGTGGTGAAGGGGTATCACGCCGAAGCGCGGGAAGAGCAGGTGTTCGCGCGCAACGTGCAGCGCTTGCTGGAGAACATCCTCAAGACGCTCACCGCCACTTCGGTGATGAGTTTGTCGTCAACCATGATTCTGGGGGTCGTCAGCGGCCTGATTATTTTTCTGGGCGCGCACCGCATCCTGAACGGCTCGATGACCATCGGCGCCTTCGTCACTTTCTCGGCGTTCCTCGCGCTGCTGATCGCGCCGGTGCTGCAAATTGTGGGCATCGGTTCGCAGCTCACGGAAGGACTGGCCGGACTCGAGCGCACCCAGGAAATCATGGTGGAAGCGCGGGAGGATGCGGACCCGCGGCGGCGCGTGGTTCTCGGTCCGATCCGCGGTGAAGTGGTCTTCGATCACGTGGATTTCGCTTACACCGCCGGCAAAACGGTGCTGTGGGACGTCTCGCTGCGCGCCGAGCCTGGAACCGTGACGGCGCTGGTCGGCGCCTCCGGCGCGGGCAAATCCACGATCATTGGATTGATCGCCGCGTTTTACACGCCGTCCGCCGGGCAGGTGCTGGTGGATGGCGTGGATCTATCCACGGTGCAGCTCTCCAGTTTCCGCAATCAACTGGGCGTGGTATTGCAGGAAACGTTCCTATTCGACGGCACCATTCGCGAAAACGTCGCATTCTCCCGCCCCAACGCATCCGAAGAGGAAATTATGGAGGCCTGCCGCATCGCCCGGGTGGATGAATTCGCCGATGCCTTCGAATTAAAATACGATACGGTCGTCGGTGAGCGCGGAGTTCGGTTGTCCGGTGGACAGCGCCAGAGAGTCTCGATCGCTCGCGCATTGATCGCCGACCCGCGAATTTTGATTCTGGATGAGGCCACTTCCAGCCTGGATTCCGAATCCGAGGCCATGATCCAGCAAGGGCTCGCGGTGCTCATGCGCGGCCGAACCACATTCGTGATCGCGCACCGCCTCTCCACCATCCGCCGCGCCGATCAGATCCTAGTCGTCGAAGCCGGACGAATCATCGAGCGTGGCAACCACGCCTCTTTGTATGCGCTCGGCGGGCGCTACTACGACCTATATACGCGCCAGCACGGGATTGAATCCAATTTGTTCCTCGCCCCGGGTGAAGGCCAAAATAATCTCGATGCGCCAGCCGAAGCAAACTCCGGCGCGGGACGTTCCCGCGCAGGCGGCGCGAACGACGGTGATCCGGATGGAAGCCCGGGTCAGCGGGTGCGCCTGCTGCCGAAGCAGGACGTGTAGCGCGCGCTCATCTCCATCAACATGCGAAGACGGGGTGAGCGCAGGTATCCACCTTGGGAATCAAAGAACAGAACGACGCAGCAAGAGTGGGCCTGTGCTGCCGGTGCGTTTTCGCGAGAAAGATTGAATCCGACCGTGGATCGAATTTCTACCTCTGCCGCCGTTCGGAAACGGACCCTCGATACCCGAGATATCCCGCCCTCCCCGTCCTTACATGCCCTGGATTTGAACCTGAAGCGCAGGCCTCGGCGTAGAAAGTCGCGAGGATCCGCGCGGACTGGATCGGCGCCGCTGGACATCTCGGGTGCTAACCACAGCCACGGGATGCGATCTCTTCCCTACGCCCTCGCGAAATGGTAGCTTGGCGCTGACTTGAGGTTTCAAACGGGCACCGAACGGGCAAAAGCAGAGGAAATTCGAATCCAGGCACCTGTGGGTTTGGAATTTGTATGCAACTGAAACTAAGCAACATACAAAATCCGAATGCAGGCAAATTGCGTTTCGTTGGGGCGTCGGGGCTACGCCGGTTTCTCAGCTTTGGTGGCGCAGGGGTTCCAGATCGGAACCACAACGCATGGGGCTATTCGTAGGCCAGAGCTTCCACGGGATCTTTGCGGGCGGCCACCCAAGCAGGATAGGAGGCGCCAATAATGCCTCCGAGTACCGCGATTCCAGCGGACTTTACCAGCCAACCCGGGGTGATCAGGATGGTCAACGTGGGGAACGCATGCAGAAACAACTCTTTCACACCGTAAGCCATTCCGATGCCGCCGGCGATGCCAATGACGCACAGCAACGTGGTTTCGCTGAGTATCACCCGGGCGATATAAGTCTTCGAAGCGCCCAGCGCCTTTAAGGTGCCTACCTCGCGGGTGCGCTCGGTGACGGTGGTATACATCGAAAGAAAAATCACCAGGAATCCGATGGCCACAGCCAGCCCGATCATCGAATTCACAAACACTCCCAGCCCGGGAAGGTTCGACGAGGTCATCAGCGAAATAAAATCCTTCAACGGACGAACCGTGTAGCGCGGCAAGAGCTGCTGCACTTCGTCCACCACCGCTCCGGTATTTTCCTGCTGGTCGCACTTAAGAAAGAAGACCGACGCCTTATCGTGCGCGCCGGAAAGGTCTTGCAGCGTGGACATGAGCGCAAACACCCGGGCGCCTTTGCCATGTTCCACCACGCCCGCGACGTGGAAGTCGTGCTCCAGAATGTGCAGAGTCTGGCCGGTGGTGACGTGCTTGCCTCTCTCGTACCAATCGTCCACCAGAATGTCGTCGGGATTTTTTAAGTTGTGGCCGGAATGAAACACGAACCCACCGGTAACCGCGTCGAACGTCGTCGGATCGATCCCGTAGATCAGGTCCAGTCCGTTGACGCTGTTGAATTGCACCAGCACCGGAGCCACAGCCCGAACGTGGGGCAATTCGGCGAGGCGATCGCCAATCGCGATGGGCATCGGCGCGCTGCTGAAGGCCATGAAAATCGAAGCGGAGGGCGGCTGGACCATGATGTCCGCGCCCACGCCCTCGACGCGCTTGGCGGTGTCAGTGAGCAAGCCAGTGGTAAGACCCACTACTATAATCACCAGCGTAACTTCCACCGCCACCGCCAGCACGGTGATCACCGCACGCACCGGACGGTGCAGCACGTTTTGGACGATCATGTGCTGGATCAATTCTTATGCTCCGCGCCGGTAGTCACTTCTCCGGTTTCGCTCACGGTCACCAAGTCGGTTCCCAGAGGCTGGGGAAGATTAAAGCGATCGGCGGAAATGGTCTCGTTCAATGTGAGCTTCAATATTTTCACTTCTACCTGGTAGTCGTCGTGCGGCCGCTGCAGTTGGATATCGCGCGGGTACTTCACGTCACCGCTGGGTTGCCAGTCGGAATATTTCACGTCGGTCATCAGGCGCCCAGCCGGCCCGTAGCTTTGCAGGCGCACGATCGCTAGATCGGAGCGGTCGAACCATACCTTGCATGCCAATTCCCACGCCGGGCTACCGGCGCTTGCCCCGGAACCAGATCGCAATACGGAAAGCACATAATACCGCTCCAGGGCCTGATTCCACTCTTCAAATATCACCGGTTCCCGGGGGGTGATCAGGGGCCACAGCAGGGCGTCCAGCAAGTGCTGGGGACGCAGGTTTTCGATGGGATTCTTGGCGGTGCGCTCAAGGTTGGCCGGGCCCACCAGGAACTTCTTTTTCGAGGGGATGTAGATTCGGAAGGTTTGGCCGTCGCTGACCATGTCGAAAACGTTGCTGGCGATTACCGGCGCCTGTCCGATCATCCGAATCTGCGCCGGCTTTTGCGCCAGGATGAATCCGGACACTTGGTGATACTGCTCGATCACACCACTATAATTCGATCCGGCGCTGGGAATTAGTTCCACGGTGGCATTGAGTGAAGTTACCGCGTTGGCCTGGTGATTGTATTGATCGAGGAGCGCTTCCTTGGTCGAGTCCAGCGAAGTGCGAATCTGCGCGGGAGGCACTACACTTTTTTTGCTCACCGAAACGCAGCCGGCGAGCAGACACGCAACTGCGATCAGGCCGAAGCCGCGGTACATCGTCAACTTTTTCAGATTATTTCTCCGATTCCGTCGAATTGGCGAATCTAGCAGCCGTTTCGCGCAAGTGTCAAATCGCGCAAGCCACACGTTGCCTGGGGATTAGATGACTTTCGGGCAAGAACGGTGGCGGGGTTTCGCGCTGTCGCGGCGCCATCCCGACCCTGGAGTGGTCATAACGGCAGATCAACCCGCTTGAGGTTCCCTAACCGACAGCAACAGGCGCCGAAGCTTGGCGCGGTCTTCCAAATCCATGCCTACCGCTTCGAAACCGGCCTGGCGCGAGCGCACGAAGCGCACCACGGCTTGTAAATTGATGCTGCGTAGCCCCACCGATATTTTCATATCGGCGTGGGTGCCGGCCGAGAACTGAAGTTCACCACTGAGCAATCCGCCTTCGAGGCTCAACACGTTGACGTCCAGGGTGGCCTTGCCCCGGCGCGATGTGACCGTCACCGGCAACGTATTCGGTAACTGCACGCGGCGGTAGCGGCGATGACGGATGAAATCGTTAGCGCCGTTGGGGTCGAGCGCCGCCATCGAGAGGGCCGCCTGATGGAGCCCGGATTTCGGCAGGTAGCTCTGCGACCATTCAGGATCGAGCTTCTCCAGCGATTGCGCGCAAGCCAGACGAATTTCAGTCGGATGTACCCAGCCCAGTAGCTTCCGCTCGCTCAGGAACTTTCGCATCATGGGAATGCCGGCCGCGGCGCGCAATCTACCCAGCGCCTCGATGGCCTTCACCCGCAGATACTCCGAATTCAAGCTGGCCAGTTCGCCCTCCGCCAGCCGTAACAGCAAAGGAGCCAGCTCGTCGTCGCCGGACATTCCCATTTCGTCGATCGCCAACGGTGCTGCCGACGGGTCCAATTGGTCCAGCACATTGGCCAACAGCCGCCCCATCTGCAGCGAGCCTCCCATGGTGATTTGCATCACCGCGGCATCGTGTACGTTCCGCCCGCCGTCCGCCAGCCGGACGGGCAAAAGTTCATCCAATGACACCGGATCGAGGCGGCTCAGTAGCCCGATCGCGTTCACCGCCCTGCCGGGTTTTTCGCTTTGCAGCACCGCACGCAAGTAGGTGGTGCAGACCCCGCCCATGGCCCGGGCCAGCTCCACCAGACGATCTCGTTCCGCCGGCCGGCTGGTGCGCGGAAGCCGGGCCATCATCAGATCCACCGACTGCCTCGGCGCCGTTTCCAGAACCCCAATCAGTCCATCGGGGATTTTCTCCGACGTCACCGCTTCCTCGATGAAGTCGGGGATGCGATTTTCCACTCCAATCCGCGGGCGCAAGCTTTGCACCCAGCTCGGGCGCGAAGTTTCCAGTGTGGCGAGCGATTCCAATGCTTGCTGCATCGCCGGGAAATAGCGCCGCGAGCTCGCTTCGTTGCTCAGCCGCACAAACGCCGCGCCCAGCAGGCTTTGCAGCTCAGCGTCGCGTTCCTCGCCCATCTGCTTGCCGATCACCGTCAGCGCTTTTCGAATTCGTTCGTCCGCCGACCGGCTGAAGGCTTCCGCGAGTTGGCCCAGCCCGATGGCCACGCGGCGCCGGGCTTCGGCGTCTTCGTGGCCGACGCAGGTTGCGTATTGCACCAGGATGTCGCCGGCGGTATCCGCCTCGCCGCGGTTCATCAGGTCTTCCACATATTGCTGCACGTTGCGCGGCGGGATGCACCATGCCTCCGACGACAGCAGCACCGTGCGCTTACCGGATTCCGGCACCCCCGCCCAGAATTGGCGATCCAGAATGTCGCCGTGCGATTCGATGTTGACGCCCGCGCTGGCCAGCTTGTCTTCCCGCGATTTCAGCAGCTTGCGCAGGGTGTCCATCTCGCCGTTCATTTTCGCCAGCATCGCGCGCACCGCGTTCACCCGCACTTCGCCGCGCTGGAAACGGTCCAGCGCGAACCGAATCGCTAGATCTTCCGCGAGCTTCATCAGCGCGGCTTCGTCCATGCGCGCGCCCGGCGCGGACGCGGCGATCGCGGATAGCCCCTGCCGCAGGGTGATTTGTGCCGTCGAACCCAGCGCTCCGAATTTTTGCCGCCAGGTCTGCGCGTCGAGCTGGTAGGTGCGTTCTTGCGATGCCTCGCCGAAATCCGAGAGCAGCCGCAGCAAACCCGTCATGTCTTTTTCGGAAAGAGTGGGTGAACCATCGGCGCCCTTCTCGCAAACAGGCTTCTCCGCCGCGGCGGATGGATCGGGCTGCTCTTCGATCCATCGCGTTACCGGCGAACTTCCCGGCTCCGATTCCGTGGCGTACGCCGTGTACGGCCCCTGCGGTCCGCCCCCGTGCGAGGCGCCCTCCGCGGCGGCAATCAGCTGAATCATTTTTTGCGGACTGCGAAACCATTCCTTCATCAGTTCGGCGTCCGCACCCAGGCTCGCCGCGGTAATTTCGGCGGCAAAGCGCGCATCGGCATACGCCGCGTCTTCCACCACGAAGCGAATTTCGTTCACCCGAATCCTGCTCGTCGTGCCCTTGCCCAGCAACGTCTGTAACCGTTCGGCAAGCGTCACGGTTTTCCCGGCGCCGGGCTCGATGAAGGCCTGAACGAACTTGGCGAAGTCCTCGCGCTCGGTCTCCTTGCCGAAGGCCACGCTGGCCACTCCCGATGTAGAGAGCAGATCGGCGAAACTGCGCTCCGCCGGGGTGGTCTCCAAAGGTACCCCGTCCAGCAGGAGCTGCGAGCCGGTCGCCCCCAAAAGCAGCCCGGAATCGCCCTCGGCGGCCCTGATGGCTTCGGCAAGCTCCTCCCAGGCGGAATCGAACTGGTGGGCCGTGCGGGCATGGGCCATGCCATACATGCGGGCGTACTTCAGCAGTACGTTGAGGGTCCTTACGAAGGCCCGGGAGCTGGCGGTGAATGAGGCTACGGGCATGTTAGGAGCCGCCCAAAGCCGTATGGCGCAACTGCAGGGCTGGGCGGGTGAAATATTATGGCGTAGGACTACGGTTGGGCGAATGGTACGGGTGTACTACGCCGCAGGCCCCGAGCCTTTAGGTGGGCAAGCGAACTGTGACATCTATCTTACTCAAAACAGGCTTGATACGCTTCATCACTTCACTGGCCCAGAGCTTGTTCGTCAACAGGACCAACGAGCCATTCTCAAAATCGCACACCCCGCAAAAGAGATAAGTACCGTACGCAGGGGCATAGGCGTCCACCCCCTTCCGTGCTATCTCACCCTCGAGGGCGGCGTCGCCGGCGGTTAGCGCTCCCCCCGCTCGAGCGCCGAACTTTTCCCGCTCGAACCGCTCGAAAAGGCTTACCAGCACGTGGCCGGGAACCGAGGGAACCACAATCGAGTGCTCCGAAGCCTCGCGGTAAAGTATGTCGTGGGATTGGCAGTAGTTACGCATGCGGTCGAGGTGGCTGAAAAAATCCAGCCCCCAGGCCTCGGTCCCCGCAACGGCGGGCAGCACCCGGCTCCATATGGCTGCGGCGCCTTTGCCTAGGATGGGTTCGCGATTGTTTTCCGGGTCGGTTAATTCCAGGCCGATGGCTTTTACGCCGGGGCCGAGGTCGAGGGGTTCAACTTCCAGGAGGTTCAAATCTAAATCTCGTCAGCGGGGCGATCGCCGTACCGCTGCTGAAAATCGGGTGACTGCCGCCGGACCTCCAGCCAGTCGAAAAAGGTGTCGGGAGTCTCCAGCCAAATGGCAAACCAGTGGGCGATTTCTTCCTTTTCCGCGCGCTTGTTCGCTTCCACCTTCTGATTGTGGGCGATCATCTCCGCGCGGCGGCGCCCCAGCCGTCCGACTTCCCGCACCCGTTCGACGGCCGCCGTTTCGCCGGAACTCTGAAACTTACGCAGCAACTCATCCAGGCGGATGATGCACATCTCCGCTTCCTCGATGGTGGAAAAGTGCAGCAGATCCTGAAACTCTTCTTCGTAGCGTTCGGTAGCGGCTACATGCGGCGAGAGAATAACGCGCAGCCCGGCTTGGTCCAGGACGCTGGCGATGTAATCCGAGGAAGTCTTTCCATCACCGCCCAAGTGCGCGATAAGCTGCCGCCGGATCTGTTCGATTTCGGCGGGCGTATAACGGTCTTTGCCCAGCGCGCGCGCGGCCTCGATGATTCGTTCTTTCTTGGTAATGGCTTTTGCCTGGGTCACGAGCTTCTCCGATGCTTCTTCGATGCCGCGCCGGAATCTTCCGGCGGCGCGCTCTCTTCCAGCAGCCGGCGATATCGCGCCACGTTGCGATTATGCTCGGCGAGAGTTCGGCTGAAGAAATGGCCCCCTTCGTCGTTGGCGACGAAGTATAAGAAATCCGTTTGCGCCGGATCGATCGCGGCCCGCAGCGCAACTTCACCGGGGTTGGCGATCGGTCCCGGAGGCAGTCCGGGATGCTTGTAGGTATTGTACGGCGAACTGGTCGCTAAATCCTCATGCGTAATAGTACGCACCATCTCGCCTTTAAGCGCTAGGGCGTACTGGACGGTAGGATCGCATTGCAGCGGCTCGTTTCGCTTCAGGCGATTGTAGAAGACCCCGGCAACCACCGGACGCTCCTCGGGCAAAGGCGTTTCTCTCTCGACCAGCGACGCCACGGTCACCACCTGCGATACGTCCAGCCCGGCCGGCAGCGGCGCCTCGGCGCTTGGGCGAAGGGAAGCCCACTCTTTGCGGAACTGCTTGATCATCGTCTCCGCCACCAGCTCCGGGGTTACGCGCCGCGTGAATTCGTAGGACGACGGAAACAGGAAGCCTTCCAGGCTGTGGGCGTGCGGCGCCAAATCCAGTATCGGAGTGGGATCGCGGGCCACGCGAAGGAAGTCATCTCCGTTCATCACCCCAACCTTTTCGAGTTCGTCGGCGATATCGAACATCGTCCAGCCTTCGCGCACGGTGACTTTCTGGACGTAGATCCTGCCTTCGGCGATCTTCCAGAATACTTCGCGGCCGGACATGGGGCGGTCGAAAAGATATTCGCCGGCCTGCAGCGGAAAACGCTGGTGGAAGCGAACCAAAATTTCAAACGCCATGCGGTTGCGCACCACTCCGTTCTTGAAGAGAATTCCGGCCACTTCCCAGCGCGAAGTGCCCTTGGGAATATCCACGAAGATCGATGCGGGACGATACCCTTTGAATGGCCGGTTAACCTTGGGATCGAGCCAAGCCGAGAAGCCGCCCGCTGCGGCGATCGCTAGCAACAGCAGGAGGCCAAGGCGGCGCATGGGCGTTAACTAATCTCCGGGAGTGGACTGGGACCCGAGGTGCGGTGATGTTCGAGGTAGTCGCGGAGCAGGACGGCGGCGGCAATCGCGTCCACCGGTTCGAATTCGTTCTTGGATTTCTTGGCGATGTGCAATTGCCGGGCTTCCCAGGTCGTCAACCGTTCATCCTGCAGCGCGACTTCGATCGCCAATTCTTTTCGAAGCCGTACCGCATAGTTTTCTACTTCATCCGTCATTTCGCTCCGCTGGCCGTCGATGTGCACGGGACGGCCCAGAACGATGCGCCGCACGCCCAGGCTTCGCACGGTCTGGCGCAGGTAGCGGAAGTCTTCCCGGCGATTGACGCGGTAATACACGTGGTGGGGTTGCACCGTCAGTTGCAGTTCGTCAGACACCGCAAGGCCGAAGCGCTTGTGCCCGTAGTCCAGTGCCAGAAGCCTCCCCGGAGTTTTCAAGGGATGCGCCATCAGCGATGCCTCCGGCAAAGCCGCGTTTAGCATGGGTGCCATCCTACAGGAATTATACCGCCGAAACCGCTGTGAAGTAGCGGGACTAGAACTATATGGGCGCTGAATCGGCACGCGTTAGGGAGTCCGCCCGCGCGTCCCGTCCTGCCAGGATTGCCAAGCTCCCGTGTTTTTCATCTGCTGGTCCAACCCAGTCTCTTTAATTAGCTCCTCGATTTCGGCGCGAGACTGCCGTGGCCCGATGCGCTTGGGGCTGTCCGCTAATCCAAAAACGGTGATGGCGGCAGCGGCTCCGTTCCGTTTCACCCTTTCGAGGTTCACTTTATCGTAGGTATCGGCGGCCGAGTGATAATTTGCCTCGTAGTCCGCCTCATCCTGATTGGCAACGAGGGTGGGAATCCCTTCCAGAAGAAAATCCCAATTGTCGGTGCCGATGAAGGCGTCGAAGGTCAATTGGGTGGCGTCCAACAGCGCGACGGGAGCGATGGCCTGTTTCACGTTCTCGGCCACGTCTTTTCTCCCACTTAGCATATAGCCGGTGGTGCGGCCGTCGCCATCGTCAAAGATTACCGCCGCGTCCACCCGATCGAGTTCGTTGCGATGCGCTTTTACGTACCCCCACGATCCCAGCATTCCCTGCTCTTGGCCGGTGAACAGCACGAACCGGATGGACCTTCGCGGGATCGTTCCGGTGGTGTGGATGGCGCGCGCCGCGTCGATCACCATGGCCGCGTTGCATCCGTTATCCAGCGCTCCGGTGCCCAGATCCCAGGAATCCAGGTGCGCGCCGAGCACCACGTATTCGTCCGGCTTTTCGCGCCCGCGAATCTCGGCTACCACGTTTTCCGCGGTCACCGGCCCGGGCACCACGTGGTCGGGCATCTCGAAGTGCACGCTTACTTTTTCTCCGGCAGCGTCAAACCGCGCAATTCGCTCGGCATCTTCGCGCGCCACGATTGCTTCCGGCAGCGGCGCGAGCTGGCCATCGAGCCCCAGGGCGTGGCGATACAACAACAGGCGCGGGCGCGTGGACATCCAGAAAATCGCGGCGGCGCCGGCTTTTACGGCACGGTCCACGGCGGCTGGCCCTTGATAATGTTCTGCCATGAGGTCGTTGAGGCTCTTCAGTTCCTGGGTGTGAATCAGAACGATCGCGCCCTTAACGCTGGCGCCCGCTTTCGCGAAGCCCGCGTCATCACCCGCGCCAACGTCGATCACGTCCGCGCTGATTCCGCCTTCGGCCACCGGTGGCGTCCAGCCGGCGGAGACGATGCGCACCGGGAACGGTTCCGGCGCGAGCACCTCGACCCGGGTCTTACCCTCCGTCCAACCCACCGGGATGGTGAATTTTTCGGTGTGGACTTCATCGACGCCCGCGTGGCGGAACGCTTCCACCGCCCAGCCCGTCGCTTTATCCGCCGCGGCTGTGCCGGTAAGGCGTCCGCCCAGGGTATCGGTGAGGTATCGCAAATTTTCGGCGAGCGGAGACGGCCCCATAGCAGTTCGCAGAATGTCCGGCGCCAGGTCCGCACAGGATTTTTCCACTGAGCAGGTGTTGGTCCCCTGCGGCACTTTCGGCGCCAGGGGATCCTTCACCGGCGGGAGTTGCGCGAAAGCGGGCGCCGCAAAAGCCAGCACCAGAAGCAAGGCCGGACGCGAGCAGATCCATCGGATCGACATGAGGAGCCTCCGAACGCGGGATTATAGCTCTATTCGGGTCTCCGAATGGGGGCGCAGTCGGAGGTCATCCCCTTTTTATAAATGCGCTACATATAGTTGGACTGCGCGCGAAAACGGAACGCTTCACGGGAGAAGGCGGACGGTATATGTTTCGTACAATATTGGCGGGGCTCAATCGTCTACACAGATAGATGAAGGAAGCGATCGGCATAACCGAGATGGCGGACGCACAGGACCAGCGGATTTCCGAAACCTTCGTGCGCGAGCAAGCTCGCCTGCGCAACTTCATCCGCAGACGGGTGCCCGATCGGGCCGACGCGGAAGACATTCTGCAAGACGTCTTTTACGAGCTGGTCGAAGCCTACCGGCTGATGAAACCGATCGAGCAGGTGGGCTCCTGGTTGTTCCGCGTGGCGCGCAACCGGATCACCGACTTATTTCGCAAGAGAAAGCCGGAGGCGTTGCTGGATCAGCAAGTGGAAATGGCGGATGGAGAATTCTTAATGCTGGAAGATCTGCTGCCATCGTCGGACGCCGGGCCGGATGCGGCCTATGCCCGGGCGGTGGTGCTTGAGGAGATCGCCGATGCGTTGGACGAACTTCCTGAAGAGCAGCGCCAAATTTTCATCGCCCACGAAATCGAGGGTCGCAGCTTCAAAGAACTTGCTGCGGAAACCGGCCTCAGCGTGAATACGCTACTTTCCCGCAAGCACTACGCGGTGGTTCATTTGCGCGAGCAGCTGCGAGAAATCTACGACGAATTAACTTAGGGCAAAGGCGAGGACACAAACATGATACGAGATGAGATCGGGCGCGGGATCGAACGTGGGATTGGGCGTGTGATCGGAATGGTAGTCAAGGTTGCGATTATCCTGATCATTGTGATTGCGGGATTTGGTCAGGGCGTCTACCACTTATGGAACTGGCTGATGCCTACGCTGTTCCGATTGCCGGCCATCACGTTTTGGCAGAGCGTGGGACTGTTGTCACTGAGCTGGCTGCTGTTCGGCGGGTGGCGCGGCTTTCACGGACGGGGAGGCGGACACCGCGGCGGTCCGTGGCGGCGCCGGATGTTTGAGCGCTGGGAACAGATGACACCCGAGGAGCGCGACAAGTTTCGCGAGGGCATGCGTGGCCGGTACGGACGCGGTCCAGCAGAGGCGCAGGCCAAGGTCTGACCTTCGGAACGTCGTCGTCAGAGGGCGGCGACGATATGGTCGGCGGCGCGCGAGACTTGCATCATCTCGGCTACGTCGTGCACCCGCACGATGTGCGCGCCGCCCAGGATGCTTGCGGTGACTGTGGCGGCGGTGGCCCACATCCGTTGGTCCTCCGGCACGCCGCCGAGCACATTCCCCAGGAACGCCTTGCGCGACGTGCCTATCATGATCGGACGGCCGAGCTTGGCTAGCTCCGGCAGGCGCGCCAATAATTCAAAATTTTGCGCATAGTTTTTGCCGAATCCAATGCCCGGATCGAGGATCACTTGCGAGGCTGGAAGGCCCGCCTTGCGGGCGCGCACCAACGCCTGTCGCAGGCCCGCTATCACATCGCGCAAGACGTTGCGCGCAAATGGGCCCTTCTGCATCGTTCGCGGTTCGCCCCGCATGTGCATAAGCACCATCGGAACGCGGTAGCGGCGCGCCAATGCCGCCAGCCCCGGTTCGGCGCGCAGGCCGGTGACGTCGTTCAGCATGGCTACGCCCATCTTCAATCCCGCTTCCGCGACGGCCGATTTCTGGGTGTCCAGCGAAATGGGGATTTTCAATCGGTTGCGCAGTCCTTTCAGAACCGGCAACACCCGCGAAATTTCTTCTTCCGCGGAAACACTTTGCGAGCCGGGCCGCGTCGATTCGCCGCCGATATCCAGAATGTCCGCGCCGGCGCGCTCGCACTCCAGCGCGTGTTCGATCGCTTTTTGCGGATCGAAAAATCGGCCGCCGTCGGAAAAGCTATCGGGCGTAACGTTGAGCACGCCCATGATCAGCGTGCGTTCGCCCACCACCAGCGTCCCCGCGGGTGTGCGCAGACGGAATGTTTTTCGCGAAATCACCCGGCTATTGAACCACACTTCCCACGCCAGAGCCTGCGGCCAGATACGCGGCGCGATGGATCACCCGGCCGGCGTGCCCTGGCACTTCGACGCGGAGAGAATGCCAGACCGGCGAACGCGATACCGGGGTTGACGCCCCTGCGGCGGGTTCAAAACCCAGGGTATATTCGCCGCCGATGCTCGCGGCGATCCTGCGGTAGGACTCCGCCAGCGTTTCGGCTTCCCGCAAAAAATAGAGCTGGCCTCCGGAGCGGCGCACCAGTTCCGCCAGATAGAGCGTGTATGCGGGGATTCCCCATTCGCGGGCGTCCTGTGCGACCAACGAGCGGTTCGCGCGTGCGGCCAGCCACTCGGGCGTCATGCGCTTGGGACGCGATTGGGTGGTGATCACGAAGGCCTGCACATCGGATTCGGCAAGCGCGCTGGCCACGTCGTCAAAGGTCAGCAGGTCGTTGGGCTGGCCGCGCCGGGGCGAGGCAGTGGCAGGATCGAGCGTCAGGCCGAGCCCGCTATCCTGCCCATCGGTGAGCAAAACGATCGCCTTGCGGCCGGACCGGTTGGCGAAAAGCTGCCGTGCGGCGAGGTAGATCGCTTCATAAATATTCGTTCCGCCCACATCGGTAGCCATGTTGCGCACATCGATGCGGTCGATGGCCTCCTCGAGCAAACCGCGGTCGCGCGAAAACGGCAGCAGCAAATAGGAATGCGCGGAGAAGTCCACCACGGAAATTTCATCCGCCGGTGAGAGGTTGCGCGCGAACGCTCGCGCCGCCTGCTTCATTTCCGACGATTCACGAAAGACGCTGGGGCTGGCGTCCACCAGTAGCGAGACCCTCGCGGTTGCTTGCGAGGCGTCGAAGTAGGTGATCTTTTGCTCGACGCCGTTGTCGTACAGATGAAAATCGCCGCGGGCCAGGCCTCGCAGCGGCGTGCCATCCTCGGCTAGAACGCTGCACGTAACCGGAACCAGATTGACGTGAACGCGAATGGTGGGCGGTTCGAGGGGCGCGCCGTCAGTCGCATGACCGGCGGAATTGCCGGCGGGAGATGACGACCGGCTGGTGCTCAGGACGCCGGTAGCGGGATCGCGGTGCCACTCGATGCCCACGTCGAGCTGTTCAGGACGCGAAAGTTTTTTCTTCTGCGCCAACCCGGGCGCGAGGAAAACGCTCGCGAGCAGAACGCCGGTGATGATCCCGGTTGCCGCGCCGGAGCGAAAGTAGGGGGCCCGGAAGATCCGCACGGCAGGGATCAATCCAGGTCGAAATCGCGGATCGGCTTTTCAATCGGCCCGCTCTTGGCCTTCTTCAGGCCCTCAGCAAACTTGCGGTCCAGCACGTCCTCTTTGTTCTTTTCGGCTTGTACCGACAATCGGAACTTTTCTTCCACTCGTTCGTTTTGCTCGCGCAGCAATCGCGCGGTGTCGTCGAAGGTGATGCCGGTGGGCGGCCGTGGCGGAGGCACGTGGGAAAGGACTACGCCCAGATCGGGATCGACGGTGAGCTTGGCGTCGCAGCACGGGCAAGGGACTACAAAAGTTCTGGGCTCCATGCAGGTAGTTTACGCCAATTTCGGCAGGCGACGAGGTAAAGAAAGAAGCGCCCCATCTCCCCATAAGTTGGGGGAGAGTGGGGCGCTTGATAAGGATAATTCGGTGGGACGGCTTAGGCCGGCGCCGGTTTTTCGCTCTTGGCCATTCCAGGTATCGGCCGGGGATCCGGGCGCAACGTAAGTTGCGGTTCGCGGGTGGTAACCGGCGGCGCCGCGGGCGGCGGTTGAATTTTCTCCGGCAGCGGTTTGTTTTCGATCAATAGCTTCAACTCGATAGCGTCCAGCACTTCGCGGTCGAGCAAAGCTTGCGCGACGCGCTCCAGCGCCGGGCGGTAGGTTTCCAGAATGGTGTGGGCACGTTGGTAACCGGAGGTCACGATATCGTGAACTTCCTTATCGATCTTGATCGCGGTGTGCTCGGAATAATCCCGATGTTGCGCGATCTCGCGGCCCAGGAAGATGGCTTCTTCCTTCTTCCCGAAGGTGAGCGGGCCCAGTGTGCTCATGCCCCATTCGCAAACCATCTGGCGCGCCAGTTCGGTGGCCCGCTCGATGTCGTTGCCGGCGCCGGTGGTGAGGTGATTCAGGAACATCTCCTCGGCGGCGCGGCCACCCATCAGGACGGCCAGCTGCGATTCCAGAAATTCCTTGGTGTAGGTATGCTTGTCGTCGATCGGCAACTGCATGGTGACGCCCAGCGCCATGCCGCGTGGAATGATCGTCACTTTGTGAAGCGGATCGGCGCCCGGAGTCATCGCCGCCACGAGCGCGTGCCCTGCTTCGTGATACGCGGTGTTCTTCTTCTCTTCGTCGGAAAGGATCATGGAACGGCGTTCGACGCCCATCAGGACTTTGTCCTTGGACATCTCAAAATCCACCATGAACACCAGCTTGCGGTTTTGCCGCGCCGCCCACAGCGCGGATTCGTTCACCAGATTCGCCAGATCGGCGCCGGAGAAGCCGGGCGTGCCGCGCGCGATCACCGAGAGCTCCACGTCGTCCGACAGCGGAACCTTTCGCGTGTGCACCTTGAGGATGTCCTCGCGGCCCTTCACGTCGGGGCGGGGAACTACGACGCGGCGGTCAAAGCGACCGGGGCGAAGCAGCGCGGGATCGAGAACGTCGGGACGGTTGGTCGCGGCGATCAGGATCACGCCTTCATTCGATTCGAATCCATCCATTTCCACCAGCAGCGCGTTAAGCGTTTGTTCCCGCTCGTCGTGTCCGCCGCCCAAACCTGCTCCGCGGTGGCGTCCCACGGCGTCGATTTCGTCGATGAAGATGATGCAGGGCGCGTTCTTCTTGCCCTGTTCGAAGAGGTCGCGGACGCGGCTGGCGCCGACGCCTACGAACATCTCCACGAAGTCCGAACCGGAAATCGAAAAGAACGGAACGTTAGCTTCTCCGGCGATGGCCCGCGCCAGCAAAGTCTTTCCCGTCCCCGGAGGTCCTACCAGCAGCACTCCCTTGGGAATCCGGCCGCCGAGCTTCTGAAATTTCTGCGGGTCCTTCAGGAAATCGATAATTTCGTAGAGCTCTTCTTTGGGCTCGTCGATCCCGGCCACATCTTTGAACGTCGCCTTCTTCTGCTGCGCGGTCAACAGCCGGGCGCGCGATTTGCCGAAACTCAGCGCTTTGTTCCCTCCGGCTTGCATCTGGCGCATCATGAAAATCCAGAACAGCACGATCACGATGATCGGGCCCAGATTCACCATCAGTGCAAACCAGTCGCCGTCCTTCACTTCCTTGATGTTGATCAGGACGTTCTTTTCCTGCAGGTTCTTGGTAATGTCCGGGATCGAAGAGTTGGCCACCGTGACGCCGCGAAACTTCACGCTGCCGTCGCGGTATTCGCCCTGAATTTCGGCGCTATTCGCCTTCAGGTATATGGTCACTTCTTTTACGTTCCCGGCTTCCACCTGCGCCAGAAACTTGGTGTAGCTGGGCTCTTCTTCCCGCGCGGTCTGGCCGCTCGGGGAAGCCATCTTCCACAGCACCACCGCCAACAGAATCATCAAGAGCCAGAATAATATGGTCCTTACTGTTGAATTCACCTGGCTACCTCTTCCTTTCACCTCGCGGCAGAAGGCTCACCCGCAGCCTCCGATCGCGCCAGCGCCTACATTTACATTAGATGCATGAACCGGGCGTTTTGTGTCCGGCTCTTTGAGAGCGTCTCTTCCGCTTATCGGACCTGCTGGGCGTCGATCACTAAGTACTTACTTGTCTTCTCGCGAGCCGCAAATTCGGCCGCCGGCGGCATGCCCCGAACCCAAGCCACCCGGCCGGCGCTGGTCATTACCGGCCAGCGCAATCGATCCCTGGCCGGCACTCGCGAGCGCAAAAACATCTCTTTCAATTTGCGTACGCTGCGCCGTCCACTCGGGCGATATGCGTCCCCAGGACGCCAGTTCCTTAGAATCAAGGGGGCGAGCAGCCGGTCGGCGTCCAAGGCTCCGCACTCCCTACTAGTTTCGCTCTCCATCCGGGGCGCGTCAATCAGTTTCAAGTTAAACCATGTTTGGATTTCGTGCACCCACACCTGGCCCGGGATGTTCCCGGGAACCGGCAGCTCAACGTCGTATTCATACGCCTGGCGGTTAGCGTCGGCCGCGGTCGCTAGGGACCGCTCCGTCCGCCCGCGCCGGTGATGGGACGCTTCCGCTTCCCGCGAAAAGCACAGCCGATCGAACTCACGAATCACCGTCAGGCCCTGGGGCAGATGCACGCGTTGATTGCTCGTACCTTCGGCCGCGAGTTTCATCACGCTCTCCACGTGGCGCGACGTGAATCGAACGCGCTCTCCCGCCGCGTTCTCCAACAAACGCACGATGATTCTTCGGGCCAGCGCCAGCGAACCCGCTTGCACTCGCGGTCCATCGTTCGCTTTCCCAAAAATCGATGGCAGCGGCGCCAGCAAGTCTGCCACCGCGATGGTGATTTCTTCGGAATCCCGTTGCGCCGGCACCCCAACCCATTCGTCGACGATTGCCGCCCAGAAGTTCTCTTCCGCAGCCGCAATGCGCGAGATCTCCGCAAGGCGCTCGATCACTCCCGGACCGAAGTCGCGCTCGAGCTGCGGCAGCCAATCGTGCCGTAGCCGTGCGCGGTCACGCGTGTGGTCGTTGTTGCTCGCATCCTCACGCCATTTTTGATCCTTCGCCCGCAAGTACTCCCGCAGGGCCTCCCGCCGCGTTTCCAGCAGCGGCCGGACGATCGCCCCGCGAATCGGATGAATGGCCGCCAAGCCGCGCGGCCCCGTCCCGCGCAAGATCCTCGCCAGCAATGTTTCCGCCTGATCGTCCGCGGTGTGAGCGATGGCCACGCGGGTGACCGCCTGCTCTTCCACGAGCCGTTCGAAAAACGCATAGCGGCAGCGTCGCGCCGCATCTTCGAGGTTCCAATGCCGCCGGCGCGCCTCGACCGCGACGTCCACTTGCTGCGAGAGAAACTCGATGTGCCGCGCGCCGGCGAGCTCCCGCGCGAATTGCTCGTCACCATCGGATTCCACTCCCCGCAACCGATGATTGAGGTGCACCACTTTTAGAGTGATCCCGAGTTTGTCGCGGAGTTCGTCCAGAAGAAGCAGCAGCGCAGTGGAATCCGCCCCGCCCGAGACGGCCACACCTGCTGCATCGCCGGGCCGAAACATCGAGTACCGGCGATCGGTGCGCAGTAGCTGAGATTGGAGAGTGGTTTTCATGCCGCAGTCGCGAAGGCCCCGGGTAGGCTCCCTGGGACCATCGTACCAGTCCGAAGCGGACAGGGTCGAGCTTCACTCAATGCTCGCAAGTCGACAAGCGACGAAATATCGGAGGGGGGAAAGCTTGTGGCTAATTTGAAGCCAGCGGCCCGGCTGCGGCTAGATGCCCGCCATCTGCGCGGCGAGCAGACCGCGGCTATTCGCAATCCGGCGATCCAGCGCAACGGCGACGAAGTACGCGCAGTTCTGTCGTTCCTCTTCGATCCATTCTGCGGCGCGGGGAACCACGCCGCGCGCCGCGATTTCCAGGCAGCGCAGCAAACCGTGATACGCCCGCACCATGCTGATCTCCAAGCGGTCTGCTCCCTGCACCGGACACAGGCCCGCCAACTGCAGCAGCCGGGCAAACTCCCCGCCGTCGATTTGCTTACCAACGATGCCGATGGCACGGCGCACCTGATCGGACAGCGCCGTTTCGCGGCTGGCCGCAACCACCGATCGCGAAGAGGAAAAGCCAAATTGCAATAGGGCGCAAAACGAAATCACACAAATCAGCGCGGCAATCATCGTGCGGCAGCTCCTAGCGTCAAGCGCGACGGCGCCAGACGCGCATCTTCGGAAACCTTTGTAAACGTATAGGCCCACGCCAAGGGCAACCAGGCACCCGCCCACGGAATTAAAAACTTCAGAACCGGGGTCTCGAGCGACGGGAACAAGTTTCGCAGCGCGTAAATCGCCGCCAGCGCGCTGAAGTAAACACCCAGCGCCAACACCAGTTGCACCAGCCGCGCGCGCGTTTCCCGAAGCTTCAACAGCGCCACCCACAGCAAATAGGTGAGCGCGACCCCAACAAAATAAAGATTTTGGCCCAGGGCCACCACGAACCGGCTGGTCAGGTGGGCTTGGTTGTGCCGCACGATCACATAAGAAAACAACATGGTGCAGGCCAGCACCAACAGGGTGGCGGTGCGGACATACTTGCTGACGTTCATTTCCTCAAAAACTTCCTTGTAGAAGCCCATGATGACGAAGTATAAGAAAACGCAGAGGAGGCTCTCGGAGTAATAATAGAAGTACATGTATTGGGTGGAGTTCAGGCCATACTTGTGGGTGAGCAGGTAACCCACCGATTCGCTGGCGGCGGTGCCCAGCATGTACAGATTCAAGGGGAGGTAGCGTAGGAAGGACTTGCGGGCGATGGTGCACACCACTACGTATACGTCCAACAGGAATCCCAAGAGCCAGAAGCAGTAATCGTAAGGGCTAAGCGTCATAATTGCTGCGCCAGGGACCTAGCCCTCATTTTGGTGTGATCTAACGTGGAACCACCGTAACTGTGGTTACTTCCAGGGCGATGGGGGTACTGGGCCCGTTGAAGCGAACCATGGGGACGGCGGCACCGGTCCGGTGGAAGCGGCCCACGGCGAGGGCGGTACGGGTCCGGTGCTAGCTGCCACCGAGCTCGAATGCGTCATCGTCAATGCGTGGATTCCCAAGGAACCAGTCAGAACCACTAAAACAAGTACAACAACCGTGATCCAACTCTTCATTACTCCTCCGAGTATAGAATATGACTACATGGAGGAGTCTATTGGACACACGGGTATTGTCAAGAGAAAAACGTGCACGCAAGATTCCAGCATGCGCGCACGCCCTTCTCAAGGCTAGCCAGAGCATCTGCCGAATTGTCGAGGACGAAGGTAACTTTTAGGATTGTAAGGCGTCAACGGTACCAAAGTACTACTTACTCACAACGTGGAAACAGTGCGGAAAGGCCCACCAGTAGCCACTTTCCCGCATTGCCCTTAGTTCATCCCTGCATCGCCTGTAAAGCGCCGATAGAATGCGGCAGCGATTATTTATTTTGGTTTTTATTCGTACCGGAACCACCCGTCGCATGATCGAATGAGGGGAAAACTTTTTTAGGAAATACGCTCGATTGGCGTTTGTTCAGCCGCGCGAGAGGCTATTCGTATCGCAGCGCGACCATCGGATCGACGCGCATCGCGCGCCGGACGGGAATCCAGCAAGCGAGCAACGCCACGCACGTCAATAGCAGCGATACGCTGGCGTAGGTCAGCGGGTCGGTGGGGCTCACCCCAACCAGCGCGTCTCCCAGCGTGTGCGCCACACCAAACGCCAGCAGCAGGCCAGCCAGCACGCCCGCGATCACGATGATGAATCCCTGGCGCAAAATCAGATGCAGCACATCTCCAGGTTGCGCGCCCAGCGCCATGCGAACGCCGATCTCGTGGGTGCGTTGCCCGGCGGAGTAGGAAACCACACCGTAGACTCCCACCACCGCCAAGGTGAGCCCTAAAAAGCCGATGGCCCCCGAAAGCACAGCTCCGAATTGGAAGAGCAACAGGCCATTCATGGTGTCGAGCGCATCGTCCATAGACTGCACGTCGAATAGCGGCAGGCCCGGCGCGAGCAAAGCGACCTGGCTCTTTAGCGCCGGAAGCAGCGAGTCTGTACCCGCAGCGGTGCGGACCTGTAGCGTTACAAAGGGAGGCACGCTTTGCGCTAACGGCACGTAGAAATAAGGATCGATAGTCCCTGACAGGCCCGAGAACCGCGCATCTTTGGCGACTCCGATGATTTCGAGCGGACCGACTCGCTTGGCATCGGTGGATTTGAATTTGCGGCCGATCGGATTCTGCTGTGGCCAGAATTGATTTGCCATCGTCTCGCTTATGATGACCACGGATTTTGAGTTTTCGTCGTCTGCGCTAGTGAAATCCCGGCCATGCAGGATCGGGATTCGCATGGTCTGAAAATAATCGGTCGAAATTTTGTTGTCCTTGATATTAGGAGCAGGCTGGCCTTTCGGGGGTTCATAGCCCTCGATATCCAACGTGCCGCTCGAACTGTAATAGCTGCACGGAACGGCGAAGGCGATGCTCGCGGACTGGACACCGGGCAGCGCGCGAACTCGATCCAAAAGGTTCCTGTAGAACGCCAGCGATGACGCGTCATCGTAGCCCAGGTTCTTGGGGTCCATGCTCAGATTGACAACGTGAGCGGGATCGAAACCGAAGTTGGTCTGCTGCACGGCCTTCAGGCTGCGGGTGAAAAGCGCGGCAATCACCAACAACGCCAAGGAGCCGCCGACCTGCACAATCACCAGCGTGTCGCGCAGGCGATGCCGCCCGGAGACAATACCGCGTCCGCCTTCGTGCAGCACCTGATTCACGTCGGCGCGGGAAGCCCGCAGCGCGGGAATGAGTCCGACGATCACACCAGCGAAAAGAGCCACACCTAGCGTGAACAGGAAAACGCGCCAGTCCAGACCGAAATCGAGATGGGTGGGAATTGCCGTTTTCAGGTTGACGCCGGCGATTGCGGCGCTGCACCACACACCCAGAATGATTCCTGCCACGCCACCGAGCACCGCAAGCAACACGCTCTCGGTGAGCAACTGACGAACCAGGCGGTTCCGCGGCGCGCCCAAGGCGACGCGCACGGCCATCTCACGCCGGCGCCCGGTGGCTCGAATCAACAAGAAATTGGCCACATTGACGCAGGCCAGCAAAAGGACCAGCAGCGTCAGAACAAGAAAAATCGTCCCGACTTGAACGATTTGACCCCCCGAATCCGGATCGGGACGCGAGAGCAGCTCCGAATGAGCGCTGAAACGGATACCTTCATCCACCTTCGGATATTCAGCGGAAAGCCGTTCGCTCACTACGTCCAACTCGGTTTGCGCCTGTTTTAGAGCGACGCCAGGCCTCAGGCGAGCCAGTGTGAACGCCGAAGCCCTGGCGCGGTCGCTCATGAAGCCTGACTCACGGCCGGAAACGGCCAGCATCCCGTAGGGTATATATCCTTGGACATCCAATAGGGGATGCAGGCCATGAAATCCCGGAGGCCCCACACCCACAATCGTAAATGGACGGGCGTTGATTGAGACTTTTTGACCTATGACGTTGAGGTCACCGCCGAAGCGTGACTTCCAATAGGAGTAACTGAGAACGACAACCGGGTCCGCGTCGGGAACGGCCCCCTCCGAAGGAAGGATGAGGCGCCCCATGTAGGGTTTCAGGCCCAGCGAGGGGAAAAAATTTCCGGTGACATAACTGGTCAGGAGACGTTCGCCATTGCCGTTTACCCGAAGGGAGTCCAGACCGATGTCGTAGCCAAGGACCGAGGAGAAAGCGCCTGCAGCTTGGCTCTGAATATCCTGAATATTCGGATACGACAGCTGATTATCGAGTGCTCCGCTCTTATGTTGAAAAGCCAATACAACCAGCTGGCTCGGCTGGTCCACCGGCAACGGCCGCAGCAAAAAGGAATCGACCATGCTGAAGACCGCGGTGTTGGCGCCGATTCCAAGCGCCAGCGTGACCACCGCCACGGCGGTAAAGCCAGGGGCTTTGCGCAACATGCGCAGGCCGTAGCGGATATCTTGCCAAAACTGCTCCAGCCGGACGAAACTCCAAACTTCCCGAGCTTCTTCCTTGACCCGCGCTACATTGCCGAACTTGCGCATCGCCGCATAACGTGCTTCCTCCGGCGACATGCCGCGATCGATGTTGTCCCGGGTTTCCGTCTCGATGTGCTCGCGAATGTCCCGGTCGAGATCTTCCAGCATGCGTTTGGGGCGCTTCATGATTTGCCTTCCTGCTCCGCCGGCCGCAGAATCCGTGCGATCGCTCCCGCCAGCTTGTCCCACTTGCTGGTCTCGGTCACCAGTTGTCGCCGGCCTTTAGCCGTCAGCCGGTAGAACTTCGCCCGGCGATTGTTCTCGGAGGTGCCCTCTTCCATCGCAATCCATCCCCGCTTAATCAGCCGGTGCAGCGCGGGATAGAGCGACCCCTGTTCCACCTGCAGCACGTCGTCGGAGTTGAATTCGATGGCCTTGGCGATGGCGTGGCCATGCGCTGCCCCCCGCAGCAGGGTTCGCAGAATCAGCAAGTCCAGGGTGCCCTGCAGCAGCTCAATACGTTCGCGATTCTCTTTAGTAGACATACTAGGTGAGGTTATCCTGCGTCGGGTAGAATGTCAAGGTGAGTCTGGCCCACCCCGGCGCATTCCTCCGCGCCCCAGAGAGGCCCGGGGATGCTGTTCCTTATCTCTTCGGTTGGGTGCCCGCGTCGTAGGCTGCCTTCGCGATGCGCGCGTTCACCGCGTCGCGAGTAGCGTCATCCGCGGTGCAATCGGTGAGAAAAATCGCGATGGCTAAGCGGCGCCCGTCAGGCAACGTGATCAGGCCGATATCGTTGGTCGCATAAGTTACGCCCGCTCCGGTGTCCGAGAGGCCGGTCTTATGCACCACGATCGTTCCAGGTGGTAGCTCGCCTTTGATCTGATGCTCGCCTCGAGGGGTGCCTTTCATCCAGTCCAGCGCCATCTGGGTGTGCTCGGGCTCGAGCGGAGAGTCGTCGCTGATCCGCCGAAGTAGCTGGACCGCACCGGCAGGTTCGAACCAATTACGATATTGCGTCGCAACGTCGCGATGCAACCCGCGCTCGTCGTCCTCCAAATGAAAACCGCTCACGCCGATCGTCCTGACGTAGGCGTCCACCACTTGGGGACCGCCCATCATCCGCAAAAGAATATCCGCGGCAACGTTGTCGCTCAGCGAGACAGTCAGGCGGAGAAGTTCCCGCAGCGGTATGTCGATCTCCGCTTCGGGATATTTGTCCTGAGCGGACTATAAACGTGAGGAAGGATGCGATCGCTCGCGAGAAATCGGACCGGCTGGTCCAGCGAGAATTTTCCCTGTTCGACCAAGTGAAGCGTGGCCAGCGCGAGCGGGAACTTAAACACGGACTGCATCGGCGGATGTGCGTGTGGATTGAGATCGCAGTTCACCGTTGAGTCCGGCAACGCACGAGCAACGGAGACTTTGCCGTGGGCATCGACCGCAATAGCGCGAACCTGCTGCTGGAGGGCAGATTGACCAAAAGCGGGACTCGCAAAAAGAAGAATTGTAGCCGCCAGGCGCACCACCGCAGTATAGCAAGCACCGCCACGCGGAAACGCCCGGCAACCTGCTCTGCAATATCTACGTCGCCCGCCGCGTATAGAATAGATAGGGGGAGTTCACCGTGATGCGCTCCGAATACTACCAATGGGGAGTTGGTCTGTGGGGTGCGACCACCATCATCTGGCTGCTCGGCATCCTCGCGAGCAAGCGCACCGTCCTCCGCCAGTCTCCAAGCTCTCGATCGCTCCAATCCGGATTGACCCTTTTGGCATACTTCATGGTCTTTTCGCGCTATTTCCGTTCCGGCTGGCTCGCCGAGCGCTATCTGCCCCCATCGGATTCGGTAGCGGCCGTGGGCCTCCTACTCACGCTTTTGGGCCTGGCGTTTGCCGTCTGGGCTCGCGTGCAACTGGGACGTAACTGGAGCGGCGCCGTCACCCTCAAGGAAGATCACCAGCTCATACGCCGTGGGCCCTACGCCGTCGTCCGCCATCCGATTTACACCGGATTGCTGCTAGGGATCCTCGGAATGGCGCTGATTATTGGCGAAGTTCGCGGATTGCTGGGATTTGTAATTCTCTTTGTAGCTTTCCGCCTGAAATGTCGCACCGAGGAAGCCTTCATGCGCCAACAATTCGGTGAGCAGTACACCCAATACCAGCACGACGTGAAAGCTCTGATTCCGTTCATCTATTAAGCAGGTCGGAATGAAGCATCTGCCGCAGCAGCAACATGTCGTTCCTCGGAAATTCGCCCTCGGCCATTACCCCAGACTCCTTGACACTGCCGGAAGCGAAACCATAACATCAACAGTTGCCCGATCGTGCCGGCGTGGCTCAGTGGTAGAGCGAGGGTCTCATAATCCCTAGGTCGTGGGTTCGATTCCCGCCGCCGGCACCACTCATTTTAGGGGTCCGACCCGGAGACATGGGTAACAGAACGTACCGGCTACATGGGTAACAACTTCGGGCCGATCGGATTCTCGAGCGGTTCATCACTTCCTCCCTTTAAAAAAAGGGAAAAAGTGTAACCCATGTGTCCGGTACAATCCGTCACCTATGTCTCAGGTCGCTCACCAAAATTGTTGCAGAAGTTTCGCTACCAAATAAGCTTCAAGCCAACCTGCACGTGACGCGAACCACCCGAACCGATCACCGGATTTGATTCGCCGACATCGGGGGTGTACGCGGTGGTGCCCACCGAATCGGTACCGGACAGATCGTTATTCAACGTGAGGTCGTCAAAATTGGGATGATTCAGCACGTTGTAAAATTCCCCGCGCAGTTGCATTCGGAAATGGTCGTTCAGCTTGAAATTTTTAATGATGGAAAGATCCCAGTTCCGGAAGCCCGGTCCGCGGAAGATATTGCGGCCCATGTTCCCGAACGTGCCCAGCGCCGGCGGAGTCAAAACGGTGCTGCCGGCGATGTAGCAGCCGTAATTCCCCAGCATATTGAGCGCTAACTGATTGTTGGGTCCGGCCGCGGCGATGCACTGCGCATTGCCGCCATTAACGTTGCCGTTGCCGTCGAGGCTGAAAGTATCCCAGCTAATGTAGTCGAGCGGCGTATTGGGCGACCAGTGTACGTTTTTCGCGGGTCCGCCGATATTCCAGCGGTCCACCAGTTCGCCGGTGGCGCTAACGTCATCCACGCCGTCCAGCAACGTGTAGGGCTCTCCGGCCTCGAGCATCGCTACGGTGGCAATCTGCCATCCGTCCAGCATTTGCCAATGGCCCTTGATGGAAGGCAGGTCGTAGGTCAACGCGATGGTGAAGCGATTGCGAATGTCGAAATCGCCATTGCCGCGATTGCCCGCGTAATTCCGGCTGTCCTGGGGAAACACGCCAGAGGCAGAGGCGACGTTGTTGGTGGAGGTGTCGATCGCGTGTCCCCAGGTATAGCCCGCGAGCAAATAGAGGCCGTGCGCGTATCGCTTGGTGAAGGTTACCTGGAGGGAGTTGTAGTCGGAGTAGCCTTTATTGGCCAGCAAGCTTTCGAAGCCTACGTACGGCAAACACGGACCCGTGCCGCTGGCGCAGTTGGTCGTAAACGGCTTGGCGGCCTGCTCGCAGTCCGAGTAGTCTCCTCCGTAAATCGCACTCGCTCCGGGGTACCCGGCGGCGACGCCGGTTGCCAGAATGCAATTGGCGCTGGCGGTTGGATCGGCCTGGTTGGGGTCGGTCACGCTGTAGAGATTGAACCCATGGTTGGCCACATAGGCCACCTGCAAAAGGGTGGTTGGCGTAAGAGCTTGCTGGATATTGAAATTCCAATTGGCCACATATGGCGTGGTCAGATTGGGCGCCACACCGAAAACGTCGCATGGCGAAGACCTTTTGCATTGTTGTCCAGCGGCCTGCGGAAACACTGGTCCGCCACCGTCCCAGCCGAGCTGAGTGCCGTCGAAAGACTCCACGAGAAACGAGGTGATCGAACCGTTCCCTGGCGTCACACCCGGAATTCCGCTGGGATTCAGGTTCAAACCGCCGCCGTTGAAGGCGAACGTGCGAATCGAGGGTTGATCGAAGATCAATCCTCCGGCCACACGCAACACCGTCCTGCCCGTACCGAAAATGTCCCAGGCCACGCCCACGCGTGGAGAGACGTTGTTGTAACGAGTAGGGTACGGCTGGCTGATGCCGTCGCCCACCTGGACGATCCCTTCGGAGGGAATGAAATTCGCCAACTGGTTGTGGGCATCTTTGATCGGGAAGGTGATGTCGTAACGCAATCCGAGGTTGAGGATCATTCGCGGTTTGATGCGGTAAGCGTCCTGTAAAAACATTCCGAACGACTTGATGCTCAAATCGCGGTGGGGATTGCCGTACAGCAATCGCCATTCGTCCACGCCATCGGTGTTGCCGTCTACGAAATCCTCGAGCGAATCCCAATCCACGCGGCCGCGTCCATACTGCGCGCGGTAGTAATCCACGTTGCCACGCCGAAAGCTTCCGCCGAATTGAATGGTGTGCCGGCCCTTGGTGTAGGAAACCGTGTCCGACACGCTCTGCGTTCCTGAGGGAGTGGTGTCCAACGGCCAGCTTGAGTTGCCACCCAGGTAGTTCATTAAACCGTCGCTGGGATTGATGCGCGGCATTCCAAAAAGCCGCGGGTCAGTTACCCCGGTGTTGATTCCATAGGTGGTGGGATTGACGTTGTGATCCACCGGGGCGATCGCCTCGTTGAACCGGTTGTAGCTGAAGCGCGCTTCGTTTACCCAGCGCGCGTTTGGGGTCCACACCCAACCCACTCCGAATACCTGGGTAATCGGGCTCGCGGTGGACAAAAACTCCGGCGCGATTGGCTCGGCGTCCTCCTCCACTTCGGTAGTGTTGGCGTAGATGAACCGCGCCGAAAAAGTATTCTGCGCGTTCAGAACGTAGTCGGTCTTCGCCACCAGATTCTCTTCACGGTTGCGGTTGTTGAAGTCGAAATCGATCAACGCCGGATCGGTGGCGCTGGCGGTAAAGCCAGGGTTCGGATAAAAGTATTTGGCCAGGCTGACGCTGGTCGGGCTGCAGTTGCCGTTGGCTTTGCACTGCGCCAGAGCATCGAAAATGCTGTAGTCCTCTGGGGCGCCAATACTGGGGTCCAGCCTCCCCACCAGCGATGTGGTTACCGGACTATCGACGTTGCCTGGGTTGCCCACCTTGTCCCGCACCCCTTCGTAGTTCACGAAGTAAAACCACTTGTCCTTTTGGATGGGTCCGCCGAGCGAAGCACCGAACTGATGCAGCAGCAGCGCCGGCACTGGGTCGGGAGCGGGCGCGTAGAAATTCCGCGCGTCCAGTGCGCTGTTGCGGTGGAAGTAATACGCAGAACCGTGCAGGCCGTTGTTCCCGGATTTCAGTCCGATGTTCATCACCACGCCCGGTTTCACTCCGTAGTTCGCGTCCGGACCTTCCTGGGTATTGAATTCCTGAATCGAATCGAGCGGCAAGTGGCTCGAGGGGGTGCCGGAAATTCCCGCGTCGTTGACCACCGTCTCGCCGTAATACGCGTCGTTATCGTCGGCCCCATCGATGAAAAAATTGTTGTCGTCAGGCCGGTTGCCGTTCGAGGTCACCGAATGAAATCCGCCTCCCGGGGTGCGCTGCACGCCTGGATGCAGCGGCAACAGGTTCTGAAAATCGCGGCCCTGCAGTGGAAGGTCATTAATCGCTTTGTTCGTCAGTACCCCGTTGAGAGTGGTGTCCCCGGTATCGGTGAGCGGAGCTTCGTCCTTCACTTCCACCGTTTCGTTCACCGCGCCCGGATCCAGGCGCAAATCCACGCGGACCGCGCGCGACACTTCCACTTGTACCGCCGACGCCTCGGCGCGCTTGAATCCCCGCGCCGTGGCCGCCACGGTGTAAGAGCCTGGCTCGAGTTGATGCATGGCAAACTCGCCGTCAGCGTTGGTCAGCGTCGTTCGGGATACTCCCTGGGCGGTTTCGGTGACGGTTACGATCGCGCCCGCGACAGCCGCGCCGGAGGAATCGCGCACTTCTCCGAGTACTCCTCCTTCCGAGGTCTGCGAACGGCCGGCGGCAGGAAAGAAGAGCAGCGCTGCGAGAAAAACAAGAACGAAATTGAAATGCTTCATGGTGCCTCCTGAGGACGACGAGCAACTGTGCGTGAGCAATTGGAAGGCCGCGAGCGGGATGCCCGCGCAAACTAAAAGCGAAGAGTGGAGTTAGAGGCCTGCGGCCAGCTTTCCTATATCGATTCCGTAGATTGGAGAGGGTGAGAAATGACGCGGTCCGCTGCGATAAGGGGATTTGTTCATTGAACCGGTCTCATCTGAAAATCGTAAAGGAACTTAGAACAGCCTCCCGGCAATGTCAACGACGCTTTTCCCGCACCGTCGTTGCGTTCTCATGGACCGTATGCCATAACTCCGCCATGCGCATGTTGCTCACTCGCACGTCATCGCCACTTCGGGCTCGATGGGTCCCGGCTGGTTTTTGCGCGTTGCTCCTGGCGGTCGCATGCGCGCGGGCGCAGACCAAAGAGGGGAGCGGATTCAAGGCCTACGACACCGCCGCCGCAGAGGCCGTGCCCGCTAAGGCGCCGGTTTTCGGCGAGGTTCTACTCGGCGGACACGGCGGCACCGATCTGACCTTGCCGTTTCTCTGTGGTCATTCCGGGGGCGGGAATATTGTGGTACTGACCGCGAGCGACGACCCTGAATACAACTCCATGTTTCATGCCGCGTGCCCTTCCAATTCGGTCACTACCGTCGTGATCACTTCGGTGGGAGGCGCGCGCGATCCGTACGTCGCCGCGACGCTTCGTGACGCCCACGCGATATTTTTCTCTGGGGGCGACCAATCCAATTACGTGAAGTTCTGGTCCGCGACTCCGGTGCAATCCGAAATCAATCGCGCGGCTGCGCGCGGCGTACCGATCGGCGGGATCAGCGCCGGACTCGCCATCCAAGGCCAGTTCGTTTTCTCCGCTATGCAAGACACCGTAACCAGCCCCGAAGCCCTTGCGAATCCGTACGATTTCAAAGTTACGCTGGAACGCGATTTCCTCGATTTTCCAAATATGAAGGGGATCGTCACCGACAGCCATTTCTCGAGACGCGAGCGCATGGGCAGGCTGGTGACCTTCCTCGCTCGCATCGTTCAGGACGGCTGGGCCAGCGAAGTCCACGGTATCGGCATCGATGAAACGACGGCGGTACTGGTCGAGACGGGGAGGGCCAGCGTGGTGGGAAAAGGCGCTGCGTATTTTTTTACATTGCGAAACCGGCCGGAGAAATGCGTGCCAGGCAGCCCGCTCACGGTGCGCGGTGTGAGCGTGTATCGTCTGCCCGCAAGCGCGGACTCTCACTTCGATTTCACGTCATGGCTAGGCACAGGCGGGTCGAGCTTTAGCGTCGATGTGATCGACGGAAAGATGATTCGCTCGGACCAAGCCGCGCAGCGCTAGTGGCCTCGCCGCGCATGGCTCCCGAAACGCTGGTTCTCGCTAACCCGGCAGCTGGAAGCGGCGCCGCTCGCAGGGTTTTGCCGGCGGTTGCGGCGTACCTCACCCAACAAAATCATCCCGCCGATTTTGCCACGTCAACGAGCACCGCCGATTTGCGCGCTCGAGCCGCCCAAGGTGTGCAGCAAGGCTATCGCAACATCGTCGCTCTGGGTGGTGACGGCACCTTTCATCACCTGGTCGACGCAACCCTTGGCTCGCGCGTTCACCTTGGCTTCTTCCCCGCCGGGCATGGCAACGATCTCGCTACCGCTTTGCGCATCCCCAACGATGCCATCGCTGCGGCAGGTGCCTTCCTGCGCTCGCGTCCGCACCTATTCGATGTCGCCAGGATGCGCTTCCCTGGGGTAGGCGCTGCGCACACCGGCGAGCCGGGAGCCAACCGTTTCCCCGCTGCGTCGATCGTTGGTGCAGGCGGCATCGGACTCGACGCGGAAGCCGCGCAGCTAGCCAATACTCGCTTTGCCCGCTGGCCCAGCGCGCTTCGTTATATCGCCGGAGCGCTCCAAGCGTTTCGGCATTTTCCGCCGGTCGATGTGGAGCTCGATTTGGACGGCACGATCGTGCGCGATCGCGCGCTCTTCGTCGCCCTTGCCAACGCTTCGTATTACGGTTCGGGGATCCGCATTGCACCCGCAGCGAAAATGGATGACGGACTGCTCGATGTGGTTGTGGTGCGGCCGGTGGACTGGACACGCATCGTTGAAGCAATCCCCATCCTGCTACTCTCAGGGGATATCCGCTGGAGCGAAGTGCGACGCTTTCGCGCGCGTCACTTGCGGATGGCGACCAGCCGGCCGGCCATGGTCCATTCGGCAGGAGAGATCGTCGGCGTCACTCCCGTTGAAGTCGAAGTGCTGCCGCGCGCAATTTCGATGGTCGTTCCGAATCAAAGCGCTGTTACAGGGGGAGGGTAATGGAGAGGGGACGGCAGGCTTCTCTGCGCGGTATCTAGTTCTTGTCCTTCTTCTTGTCCAACTTTAGCGTTAGCTCCATATCCTTGCGGCTATCGAAGTTTGAGATAGTCCGGTGGGCGGAACTGGCATCGCCCTTCTCGGCATGCACTTCGTAGTCCGCGTTAGGATCGAGCCCACTGAATCTGTACTGCGCCGAGGAATCCGCGATGTACGTCTTCACCGATTGGCTCCGCAGATTTTTTAGGTAAACGATACTGTCCGGCGCCGGATTTTCGTCCCGGTCGATCACAATTCCACGTATCGTGCGCAGCTTCGCCTCTCGAGCCTTGGCATCCTTCTCGCTTTCCTGCGAACGCAGTCCGGGGGCTAGAAACGCTCCGGCCAGCACAACCAGTAAAATCCAACTCCAGAATTTCTTCATGTTTTCAATACTCCCTGGCCTAAAACCACTGCTGCGAAACATCTAAATTGGCAGCCCCTGATCCGGGTTGCGGCAACCACTCACCGGAACGCTAAAGATTAGGATGCATCCGAAAGACGAAGCGATTATTCGTCGATCTCTTCGTCCGGCTCTCCGATTCCCTCTTCCTCGTCGTCCGGGTCGTCGTCCTCAGCGTCGTCATCGTCATCGTCGTCGAGAACGTCGAGGTCGTCATCATCCTCGTCATCGTCCAGGATGGCCTTCAATTGCACGGGGTGGATTTGCGCAACCTCAAGCTCCACGCTGCACTCGGGGCAAACCACCACTTCACCCTCTTCCACTTCCTCTTCGTCCAAGTCGATATCCGCTTCGCACTCCGTGCATTTAACCAAGAGAGCTTCCTCCTTCCAGGATGCCGGTGTGACCCGAACCACCAGGCGCTAGCGTATTATATAACGCGAGCCTTCGCTATTTCGCTCACGGAGTTTTGCACCTTTGCCGCGGAAACGAGAATATCCGGAGCTCCCGATCGTGGGGGTGGGAGGGGTGGTGATCGAGCACGGACGCACCGTGCTGATCCGTCGCAGCAATCCCCCTTTGGAGGGCCAGTGG
>Ga0302326_10004311_pt1 | contig 32982 bp, 22 predicted proteins | sample Palsa_T0_3_FD_202264 | JGI IMG/M metagenome (GOLD analysis project Ga0302326, IMG submission 202264) | Peat permafrost microbial communities from Stordalen Mire near Abisko, Sweden - Palsa_T0_3 | ecosystem: Environmental > Terrestrial > Soil > Palsa > Peat permafrost | place: Sweden: Abisko...
GCAGCCGTACGTCGGTGGCTCAAGTCCGCCCGCCAATCCACTCTACAGCGTCGCTAACGCCGAGGGCGCGAGCAACCAGATGCCGTGGTTCGAGGCGCGCAACGGGCCGGTGCGCGAGGCGCGCTTCGTGCAATCCAACAGCGTCGCAGACGGCGGGGTGCATGATCTCTTCGTCATCACCGGGCGCAGCGATGCCGGAAGCTGCAACATCGCACAGCCGTCCTTCACGCCCGCCGGCAATCCGCTCACCGGGCTCGGTGGCAACCGCAATATCGTGTTCCGCATTCCAACCCCGGTGCTCGGTGCGGGTCTCATCGAGGCGATTCCCGACTCGGCGATCCTTGCCAACGAGGCGGCGAATGCGGCCGCCAAGCGCCAGTTCGGTGTGCGCGGGCACCCGAACGCGATCCAGGGCGGCAATACCAACCTGAGCGCGAATGACGGCACGATCACGCGCTTCGGCTGGAAGGCACAGAACAAGTCGCTGCTGATGTTCGCCGGCGAGGCCTACAACGTCGAGATGGGCATCTCGAATCAGCTCTTCCCGCAGGAGCGCGACGAGACGCCCAACTGCCAGGGCGGCCAGGCGACGCCGAACGACACGGACAATTTCCCCCCGCCCGGAGCGCCGGTGGTGACCAGCGCGGTGCTCTCGGACATCGAGGCATTTGCGGATTTCATGCGCCTGCTCGCGCCCCCGACCCCGGCAGCCGCGACCGCATCGACGCAGCACGGCAACGCGCTGTTCGCAAGCGTTGGCTGCTCGCTGTGCCACACGCCCTCGATGATGACCGGCAGGGCGATTGCCAGCGGCTCCTACGTCTCCCCGAGCACCGCGCTGTCGAATCAGCAGGCCAATCTGTTCTCGGACCTGCTCGTACATCACATGGGTTCGGGGCTGGCGGACGGGATTACCCAGGGCCAGGCGGGTCCTGACGAGTTTCGCACCGCGCCCTTATGGGGTCTGGGAGAGCGCGTGTTTTTCCTGCACGACGGCAGGACCAGCAACCTGATCGAGGCGATCGGCTACCACGCCAGTCAGGGGAGCGAGGCCAACCAGGTGGTGCAGAGTTTCCAGTCCCTAAGTCCGCAGAATCAGCAGGACCTGCTCAACTTCCTGCGCTCGCTGTAAGGAGGGACCTCAGGACTTGTTGTCCCAGTACTCCTCCATCTTGCGGCGCATGGCCGCATCGGGGAGCCGGCCACGGCCGGCTCCCTGGTTGTCCTCCAGATGGCTGACCTTGGTCGAGCCGGGAATGACACAGGTCACCACCGGATGCGAGATGACGTACTTAAGGAAGTATTGAGCCCAGCTGCTCACGTCGATGTCGGCCGCCCACTGCGGGAGCTTGCGCCCGGCGGCCTCTGAAAACAGCGACGAGCGTCCGAAGGGCAGGTTGACCAGCACGGCCTGCTTACGCGCGAGCGCCAGCGGCAAGATTCCGGCGGCGGCTTCGCGGTTATCGAGCGAGTAGTCCACCTGGATGAAATCGAGCGGATAGGTGCGCATGGCGCTCATGAGCTCCTCGTGCTGGCTGCCGCGCGAGGTGGTCGCACCGATGTAGCGGATCGTGCCGGCCTTCTTCCATTGCTGCATCAGCGGCACGAGCTCGGCGATACCGTTGAGATTGTGGACCTGCAGCAGATCAATGCGCCGGGTCTTAAGTCGCTGCAGCGAGCGCTCGAGACTCTCGGCGCCGCCGCTGCCGACGAGCTTCGTCGCCAGGAACATCTTCTCGCGCGTGCCCAGACTCTCGAGCGCCTGTCCAATCAGCGCTTCGCTCTCGCCATAGGCGGCGGCCGTATCGATCACGGAGCCGCCGAGTTCGGTCATGCGCTTGAGCTCCGCGCGGATCTCATCGCTCACGTCTGCGCGGAATGAGTCCGTGCCGATGCCGATGGCGGGAAGCTCCTCCCCGCTGCTGGGTATCGCCCGGGTGATCAGCTGTTCGCGCGCCAGAGCGGCCGCCGCCCTAGGCGCCAGCAGCGCGCCGACGCCTGCGATGACCCCGCCCCCGATGAACTCGCGCCGGGTGACTTGCGGACCTGCGCGCTTTGACATGCGAGTCTCCCGCCGCCAGCAGGTGGAGGATCAGGTGCCGTTCAGGGTCGACACCACCCCGTACTTGGCGGTGCTGGAGGCGCCGGTCACGGCCATGGTGAGCTGCGGGGGCGACACAGTGGTATTGAGGCTCGCAAGTCCGGTGAACTGCACGCCATTCAGCACCGCATAGGGTGCGGTGCAATCCGCAAAACTGTAGGCCACCTCATAGAGGTCCGTGGTGGTGTCGCCGGTGGATATCGAGCCGTTCAGCACGCAGCCGTTGTTGGCACTCTGACTGGTCATGACACCGGCGCTGGTGATCGACAGCACCGCTCCGGTCACGGTATCGGTGTAGTTCCCGCTGACCGCGGCGTCGGAGGAGCCGCTACTGGAGAGTGCCTGGTAATTCAGTGACCAGGTGCCGCTGATCGCGGTGTTGTCGTTGGTGGTGAAGGTGAGCGTTGCGGTGAGGGTACTGGCGGTGGTCACCGTGCCGTCCAGCGTGCCGATGCCGTAGTTCGAGCCGTCGCTGAAATTCGCGGGGAAGTTGCTGTAGCCGTCAACCGTGACCGCGAGCGTATTGCCCGACACCTGAGCCGTGCCGACGAACTCCAGGCCGTCGCCGCGGATGAAGGTCGACTGGCCCGCAGAGTTAATGAATGCCGTAACCGTCAGGCCGCTCACCGAGTCGGTGCCGCTCCACAGGCCGGTCGCCGAGGCATTGGTCGTGACGGTGCTGCCACTGTCGTCGCTGGAGTTGCATGCTCCAAGGGCGCACAGCGCGGCAGTTGCGCCGATGAGTCTGGTCCAAGATTGCATGGTGTCTGCCCTCCCTTAGGTGCAGTGACTTAGTCCGGTAGCCGGCGTGTCGGTTCCCGGGCGCCATTAGAGCACCACGATGTTGCGCACAGTGTGACTTGAAGTAACGCACTCTTACCGGCGCATCCTTGGCGCAGCCTGAGTCCTGATTTGGGCTGCCCTTCAGCCTCATCAAGCTGTGCGCATGCCGCCCGATGTGAATGGATCCCGCAGTTCCTCCCGGGATGCGCGAGAACTGCGTCACGCCCGCAGCTATTGCGCTGGCCGAGCTGACAATTTGCCTTCAAATTTAAGGATGCGGTGGCCGTCTGACCGCCGTTCCCCGACCCGGACGCGTGGCCAAACAGCACCCAGCAACCCGAAGTGAACACGTTAGTACTACCGGTGCAATCGATGCAACTGGCCGTCATACCGCGCTGGGTTGACCGGCTGTGTCTTGCGCTCGTGGTCTACATCGTCACAGGTTCGCTGTGGATGCTGACGGGCTTCGGCGGACCCACAGTTACCCACTACTTCGCACTTCTGTCCGACCTGCCCGCCGCCCTCGGCGCCGTCATCATATTGGCGGCCACGGCGCGGCGCGCCCAGCACGGCGCGCTGCGGGCGGGGTGGATCGCGATGACGGGCGCTATGGCGCTGTACCTGGTCGGGCTGATCATCGGAGTGAGCTCCTGGCTGGGCGGCGTCGATCCCTTCCCCGGGCCGGCCGACTTCTTCTATTGTGCCTTCTACCCGACCCTGGCGGTCGCGGTGCTGTACCTGATCCGGGCCGCCGCCGTGCGGGTGCTGTGGCTACAGCTGTCCCTGGACGCGACGATCTTCATGGTCGGATTCGGGGCGTTTTTCTGGTTCCTGGTGATCCGTCCGGTGGCCTCGCACTCCGAGCTCGACCTGCTCAAGCAGGCGCTGAGTGTCGGATACATGGGCCTCGACTGCGTGCTGCTGCTGATACTGGGTGTGCTGGTGCTGACCGGAGTCGGTAACGGTGGCGGCCGGCGCGTGCCGCTGTTGCTCCTTACCGGCTTCGCCAGCATGTTTCTGGGCGACATCCTCTGGTCACTCGCAAAGGTGCGCGGCTACTACCTGCCCGGGCAGCTGCAGGATGTGATGTATCTGTGCTGTTACGGACCGGTGGCGGCTGCCGGGCGCGAGCAGCTGCACGCGATCGCAGTACCGGCACGCGCGACCTCGAGCACCTCCGATGCGCTGGCGCGCTCGCTCCCTTACGCCGCAATGCTGGCGGCATTCCTGGTGCTCGCGTATTTCACCCGCGATGACATCGGTGGCCCGGGAACGCTGATGACCATGATCGTGTTCGGGCTCACGCTGCTTCTGATGGTGCGTCAGGCAGTGGTGCTGCGCGAAGATGCGCTGGTGCGCGAACGGCGCGCCGCACGCATGGTGGAGGAGCGCTACGCCTCGCTGATCGCCAACGCCTCGGACGTCATCATGATCGTGGGCACGGACGGGATCGTGCGCTTTGCCTCGCCTGCCTGCGAACACACCCTTGGACTTAAGCCAGAGGCCCTCTGCGGCACGAGCCTCGCGAATCTTTGGGTGGGGGAGGACTCAGACAGGTTGCGCACGTTCCTGGCCGAGGTGGCGGCGATGCGCTCGGAGATCGCAGGTCCGGTCGAATTCCGCATCGAGCGCGGCGACACCCGCTGCGTGTTCGAGTGTGTCGGCAGCAATCTCAGCGATGATCCGGCCGTGCAGGGACTGGCACTCAATTTCCGCGATATCAGCGAACGCAAGGCGCTCGAAGAGCAGCTGCGCCAGATGGCCTTTCATGACCCGCTGACGTTGCTGGCGAACCGCAATCTGTTCCGCGATCGCGTACACCACGCGCTGACGCTATCGCAGCGTGGGCAATTCTCGGTGGCGGTGATGTTTCTGGATCTCGACAATTTCAAGAACATCAACGATTCGCTCGGGCACGACGCCGGCGATCGGCTGCTGCAGGCGGTGGCACAACGCGTCGTCAAAACCACGCGCGCCTCGGATACCGTGGCACGCCTCGGCGGGGATGAGTTCGCCGTGCTGGCCGAGGGAATCGGGACCGCCGCGGAAGTCGATCTTCTGGCGGGCGCGCTGATCGAGGCGCTCGACCTGCCCTTCTGCCTCGACGGGATGGAGGTACGCGTCGGGGCGAGCATCGGCATTGCCCTTTCCACCCAGGAAGCCTACGCCGAGACGCTGCTGAGCAACGCAGACATCGCCATGTACCACGCCAAGGCGGCTGGCAAGAACCGCTACGTCACCTTCCAGCCGCAGATGCAGGACATGCTTCACGAGCGGCTGCGCCTGGAGGCGGACATCGGCCGCGCGCTCGCCCAGCAGGAGTTCTTCCTCGAGTATCAGCCGATCGTCGACTTGGGCAGCCGCAGCCTCCTTGGTGTGGAGGCGCTGCTGCGCTGGCGGCACCCCGAGGCAGGCGTATTGCTGCCGGCGCGGTTCATCCAGGTGCTGGAGGACAGCGGTCAGATCGTCAAACTGGGGCGCTGGGTGCTGATGCAGGCCTGTCGCGAGTTCAGCCAGTGGCGACGCTCGATTGCCGGCGGCACGGGCTTGCGACTGGCCGTCAACATCTCCGGGCGGCACCTGCAGCACGGCGATTCGCTGCAGGACGTCGCGCAGGCGTTGCAGGAATCCGGGCTCGAGCCCGGTAACCTGGTCATCGAGCTCACCGAGAGCACGACCATGTACAACACCGATGCGACGCTCGAGCGCTTCAATCGGCTCAAGGCCCTCGGCGTACGGCTCGCGATAGACGATTTCGGCACCGGTTACTCTTCGTTGTCCTATCTGCACCGCTTCCCGATTGACATCCTGAAGATCGATCGCTCCTTCGTCAGCCGTCTGACCAGTACGGACAACGGACCGGAGCTGGCGCGCGCGGTGATCACACTCGGCGAGACGCTGGGGCTGGAGACGATCGCGGAGGGCATCGAAGTCGAGCCGCAGGTCTCTGCGCTGCTCGCGCTCGGGTGCGTCGCCGGCCAGGGGTTTCTATTCGCCCCGGCCGGCTCACTCGAGAAGCTCTCCCAGAGCTCGGCCGTGGCACTGCGCAACGCGCTGTGGACGGCACACGCCGCGCGCGAAGAGCTCACCCCGACCGGGCGCTTCCGCGCTCTGAAGGCGATGGCACGGCGCGGGTCGGGGGCCGCTTAAGTCGCAGACGCAGCAGCGGGCGTGAGCCCGGCGTGGGAGCCGTCCGACACCGCCTCTGGGCGCACGGGAGGTTTTGCTCAGCAGGAGGGCGAGTAGGCTGATCCTCATGACAAGGACGCCACTCATGAAAACCATCACTCTCGCTGCGATTTGCGGGCTGTGCCTGAGCATGGCCGCCCTTTCCCAGGCTGCCCCGCCCGCAGGCGGCGGCGGACCGGGGACCGCGCCCGCCCCAGGAACCACCCCGCCAGGCACCACGCCCGGGCCCACTCCGACAGATCCCACGTTGCCGACGAATCCAATGGCGCCCGGCGGTTCAAACAATCCCTCCCCGCCCGGCACCCCACCGGGTTTGCCGCCACCGCCCGGCGCCACTCCGCCTGGCACGGTGCCGCCCCCGGCGCCCGGAACCGATCCGCCACCGCCACCGACGCCACCGCCGCCGCCAGCACAGTCGCCCGGCACTTAAGCCCAAGCCGCAGGAGCCGAACGGCGGCGGCCGATCGGCGGCGAGGTGCGCGCGTGCGCCGTCACACGAGTTGCAGCTCGCGCGGCGCTGTCTGCGGGAAGATTTGTGAGGACTGAGCGGGCGTAAGTCCCCACAGCGAGCGGAACAGGCCGCCAAGCACCGCGCGGTAGTCGTTGAGAACCGGATAGTCGCGGTCCTGGAACAGGTTGACGCGTTCCAGGCGTTGCTGCTCCCCGACGATGCGACCGCCGCTGATTGATCCCCCGAGCACCCAGTAGACCGAGCCATGGCCATGGTCGGTGCCGCGATTGCCGTTTTCGCGGAAGGTGCGGCCGAACTCGGACAACACGACAACCACCGTGTTCGTCCATTCGCTGCCGAGCGCCTGTGCGAATGCCGTCAGCCCCCGTCCCAGGCCCGTGAGGTTGGTGGCGAGGGCGCCTTGGACTGCTCCCTCGTTGACATGCGTGTCCCAGCCCCCGATGTCCACGAAACCGATGCGGTAGGAATCGCGCATCAGCCGCGCCATCCGCTCCGCTTCCAGCTCGAAGCCCTTGATGCTGAGTGCATCGCGGCTCGAGGCACGCATTTCCTCCGACAGCTGCTCCATGGCCTGCGCGACCTGTCGGCGCAGCTCAAGCCCGCTCGAGACCGCGGGCTCGAGCGGGTGGCCTGCATACATGTCCGTGAGAATGCGTACCTGGCGATCGTCGAAGGGAGGCTTGCCCACACTCTTCATCGAGATGTTGGGAATGTGTTCCGATCCCTGCAAGCTCAGCGGCAGGGCATCCGTGAAGGCGATCGCGGGAATCGGGGCACTCACCGGCGACATCAGCGCGGCATGCAGTCGCGCGAGAAAACCGGAGCGGTAGTCCCGGGGACCCTCGAGCGGCTGTCCGAGCTCGATGCTGTCCTGAGTCTCGAAATGGCTGCGCGAGAGGTCCTGCGTGCCGGCGAAGGGCACGAAGGCTACCTGGCGCTGCTGATACAAGGGGCCGATCGAATCGCGCAGCGCGGGGGCGAGCGCCCAGTCCGAATCGAGCGCCAGCGCACCGGCGCCCGCTTCAGGGTCGGGTCGCGGGATGGCGATGTTGGGACGGGCCTCGTAGTAGAACGAGCTGGAGTAGGGGATCAGCATGTTGGTCGCGTCGTAACCGCCGCGCAGGAAGACCAGCAGGAAGCGCGGTCCGGAAAGCGGCGCGGCGTACAGACGGCCGGCCAGCCCCAGTGTGCCGAGGGTTGCTCCCGCCAGCTGCAGGCAGCGGCGGCGGGATATGCTCCTAGTCATAGTTCATCTCCGGGGAGGCGAGCAGGAAGGTGTTCCATTCCTGCGGCGAGCTTGCCTTATCGAGCGCCGTGCGCGTATTGGTGGCGAGGAACGGCTCGATGGCCTCGTAGTACAGCCGGTTCGAGAGCTGCGGAAAGCCGGTCGCCGTTGCCACGCCGCCGTCCTCCGGATCGAACAGGTGCACGTTACCGCTGCCGATCGCCCGGGCGATTTCGAAGCGACGGCTCATCTGCCCGGGACTTTGCCAGTTGTCCGCCGTGAGGGGATAGCCATCGGGGGTCTGGTGGTTAAAGGGCGCCTCACCGAGTGCGTTGAGCCAGTCGAGCAGCGGTCGCGTGTTGGTGATCGTGCGTCCGTCGTAGGCCAGGCGTACTGCCGAGAGCACGTAGTGCATCGGGTCTTTGAACTTCGTGACGCGCGGGGATGCGAACTCCTCTGACAAAAACAAAGTCCGTAGTGTCGCGGCGATGTCGCCCTCGGTCCTCTGAAAGGTCCCGGCCATCGCTTCCACCAGATGCGGGGCAGGGAGGTCGCCGAGGAAATAGCTCGCCAGTTGACGCGAGATGAAGCGCGCGCAGGCCTTCTGCTGCACGATCAGCGTCACGGCGTGCTCGACTTCCTCGAAGCCCCGGCCGCCGACCGGATGTCCCAGTAGCACCTTGGGTGCGAAGTCGTGACGCGCGGGATTGAATTCGAACGCCCCGCGGCGCACGTACATCGGCTGCCACTCCGGCTTCAGATGTGGCGCGGGGCCCGGATTAATGCCGACGCCGGTCAGTACGCGGGCGAGCTGCTGCACGTCCTGCTGTGTGTAGCCGCCGTTCACCCCGAGCGTGTGCAGCTCCATCAGCTCGCGCGCGTAGTTCTCGTTGATATGACCGGCCGCGTTCTGGTTGTTGTCGAGGTACTGCAGCATCGCCGGGTGCTCGAGCGTCGCCAGCACCAGGTCGCGGAAGCGTCCGAGCGCATGCGGGCGGATCGCGTGCTCCTCGTAATCACCGATCAGCCAGCGCAGATCCGCCTTGTACTGGAAGACGCTGAAGTGGTTGAGCCAGAACCAAATCATCTGCTCGCGTAGCTGCTCGGGCGAATAGACCGCGCGCAGCAGCTGAATCCGCACCGCCTGGTAAGCGAGGTGCCCGCCCTCGTCGTTGAGCTGCTTGCGGGCCTGATCCTTGTCGGGCCCATCGGCCGTGGCATCGATACCCTTGCGCCGCTCGCGCAGCCCCTGCAGGGCGCGGACCGGATCAACCTGCGCGACCTCGAGCGCGTGCAGCTGCGCCCCGATCGGCTCGGGCAACGGCTCGTCCCTGGCGCGCAGCTGCTCTTCCAGGTAGTTCTCGCGGCCGAGCCGCCGATAGTCGGCTACCGCGCCGCTGTCGAGTCCGAAGGTCACACGCTCCAGCCACAAGGCGTCGGCGCGGTGCAGCGCGGTCAGTTCCGGCGCGTGTCCGGAAGCGCCGGCGTGCGAGCGCGATGCCGTGCAGCCGCCGAGACCGAGAACTGCGATCGAGAGCGCCAGAGCAAAGAGCCCGTGCGCGCAGGGCTGGAAATGGCGCTGTGCCACGCGTTGCGGCCTTCCGTGGAATGATGTGGGTATTGTAACGGGCGTTACCGGGCACCGTTGACTGCCTAAGTACTTGAATTGAGGGCACCGGCGGCGCGCTGAAGCCTTCAGAACTGCGCGCACGCGCACCACGTGGAGCGATACTGGTCCGAGCGGGCTGCAGCGCCTGATCGAGCAGGCGAGCCCCCGTTCAGTTGAGAAAATCGCTGCGCGGCAGTTCGCATCAAGCCAGCGTACGCGATCCAACGAACTACCGCGGACGCACTTACTTAGCGGCTTGTCTTGGGTTGCGCGGGTTGCTCCAAAGAGCGCCATGCCTCAAATACCGCATCTACAGAGAGCTGATCTGTGCGCGAGGTAAGCGGTGGGCCGCCGACGCTGATGACCGGGGAGCCCGAGGGGCTGCGCGGCAGCCAGTGACGCGGCGAATGCACGCCGTAGAGCACCAGGAGCGGCAGGCTCAAGGCGGCGGCCACGTGTGCCGGGCCGGTGTCGACGGAGATCATGCTGCGCGCGCATGCGCACAACGCAAAGAACTGGCGCAGTCCGGTGCCGACGACGATGACGTTCGCAAGCCCTGCGGCCGTACGGATCTGCTCCAGCATCGGCACCTCCTCCTGGGAGCCGCGCAGCACCAGCAAAGCATCATTGCGGAAATCGTGAATTCTGTTCAACAGCCCCGCCCAGCGCTCGACCGGCCACCATTTGTCATCCGTGTTCAGACGGCGCCAGCGCGCACGCCGCGGCCCCATGGTGCGATGGTTGCCCGGTTGCATCAGGATGAGCTCACGCCCGTGCCCGCCTTGGGCCTGCAGCCAGGCCTCGCACGCGGCCCGCTCGGCGGGGTGCACATATAAGCGCGGGCCGTCGACCGTCCCCGGCGCAGGAAGAGGATAGTCCGTCACCCGCAGCGCCGGCGGTGTGAGCGCACCCAGGTTTAGCAGGCGATCGACCAGATTCTCCGGTCCCGCCGTGGCCTCATCTTGGCTGTGCACGCAGCGGCGCATGTCCACACCGGCCAATCGCAACATGCGGTGGATTCTCGGCAGCTGGCGGTAGTGACGCTCGCAGATGTAGATCGGACCGGGCGCGCTCTCACGCAACGCACGGCGCACGCCTAGCCAGGGCCGGTCGAGCACGAATGGCCAATGGCGATGAAAAGACCAGACTCCTGCGACATCGGGGTGGCCGTCGTAAATGTCCGCAGTCCAGGAGCCCGTGCCGATCACGTGGCACGGCAGTCGATAGCGCTTGTGCAGCAGGTTCAGCAGCACGGTCAGCATGACCATGTCGCCGAGGCGGCAGAAGAAGAAGACCGTGGGTCTTAGGGGCGGGGGTGCGGGGGAGAGTTCCAATTAAATCCTATTCTGCTGCGAGCTGCGCGCTGTCTTGCGCGATGCGTGCACGGCGATGCTGCCGCGTGTAGCGCGGATTGGGCAATACCTCGAGCAGTCATGGCTCCAATTGTGAGGGAAACCATCGTGAGGCTCACCTGCTTTCGGCGGGCACCATCCCATTTTTGCACTTATACTTCATTGGGGGTTGCCTCAGAGCAAGGCCAGTGTGTTCGCAGGAAGGAGAATTACCGAGCGGCTTCGAACGGACCCATGGCTCGCCGAGCGTCATGGGCAGTAATCAGCCCAGCACTTGACGTCCTGCGTCCGCGCTAGGCTCCTAGTCCAAATTGAATTGAAGCTCCCCCCGAACAAGGGGAAGAGACAAGTGTAGCCATTCTTAATGCGCAGCAATGGCCTTGGGGCGGAACAGCACCGCCGCTGCATCGGACGAAGCTAACCACATTCATGACCGCACGACGAAGATACCTGCTCCTTGCGCTGTTGGCTTTGCTGCAGCCTCAGGTGCATGCACGCGGCGTGAGTCCCTATCTGCCGCTGAACCTCGACCCCGAGGTCGAGCGCGAAGTCGAGCGCGTTCTCATTCTGGCTGGCAAGCCTGTCATGACCCGACCGATCCCTGCGGCAGTGGTACTGGATGCATTGCCGAAGGCCTGTGAGGTCGATGTGGTTCTGTGCAATCGCGTGCGCAGAGTTCTCAGTCAATACATGCACATCGCGGGCGTTGAGTTTGCCAGCGTTGAGGGCGCGGTCACGAGCGGCTCTTCCAAGGCCGTGATGCCCAACCAGCACGGCGAAACGGCGCAGAGTTCCTATGACGCGGCGGGCGCGTGGTACGTCCAGCCGAGCGACTACGCGTTGGTGAATTTGGGTGGTGTGGCTTATCAGGGACGGGCGACGGCGACCGGGTCGGTGATCAGCGTCGGCTTTGATTGGGCGCAGCTCGATCTCGGCTACCGTGATCACTGGTGGTCGCCCATGACCGACAGCTCCATGCTGATCAGTACAGAAGCCCCGACGATGCCGTCCGTCACGCTCTCAAACTATGACCCCTTCACGCGCCTGGGTCTGCAGTACGAGGTATTCCTCGCGCGCATGTCGTACTCGAACAAGATCGAGCTCCCCAATGGGGATCTGACGAGCGGCAATCCCAAATTCGCCGGCCTGCACCTGGGCATCACGCCGGGAAATTACGGTTGGTCGTTCGCGGCCAGCCGTATCATCGTGTTCGGGGGCGGTGCCGCAGGCGGACAGACCCTCAGTGGCATTCTCAAGGCATTCATCAATCCTACGGAGAGCCAGACCACCGGCTTCGGCACGACCGAAGATGTCATCGGCAAACAGGAAGCTGAGATCACGAGCCGATTCGTGTTCCCGGGCAGGATGCCGTTCTCCATTTATTTTGAATTCGCCGGCAACGACACGGCCGGCGGGGACCGGTTGCTCTTTTCAAAGACAGATCTTTCGGCGGGCGTTCAATTCCCGCGTGTCGGCCCATTCGACATCACCTACGAGTTTTCCGAGTGGCAGCCCACGTGGTACATAAAAAACCGTAGCGCGGTGCAAACCGGTTACGGCGACGGCATTACGAACGATTTACTGAGCATTGGCCACTGGTTCGGCGATCAACGGGAATTCGGCGATGCGGTGGGCGGCCAAAGCAATATGCTGCGCTTGGGATGGGAGCCCGAAGTGGGGGGGCTTCTCGAAGCACAACTGCGTGCACTCGTGAACGATTCCTTCTACGGCGCGTTCCCCTATCGCCACGAATACATGGGCTCATTGACTTACTCCTACCCGTGGAAGGGTTACGTGCTCGGAAGCGAGATCGACTACGGGCGCGACGTCTTTGGCGCCCATTACACCCGGCTCGCGGGCTTCCTGCGCTACGGCGACGCTCTGCACTCGGAGTCCGATTATGCGGCGGAGTCGGGCGGGGCTGAGCGCCCTGAGCACGCCGAGATCTTCGTTGACGCAGGCGTTGTGGCAAACCGTGTGCTGTCGGATATCACAGCGAATACGCCGCGTGTTGAGTCGAGCCTGGGCTTTGGACCGCACATTGCGGTCGGAGCGCGGTGTCCGGTTTCGGAACACCAGGATCTTGGTGTGGCCGTTGAAGCTGACGAGATTCAGGGTCTGTCTCTGCTGAGTGCTCGTATCTTCGACTATCGCTATCGTTTTAACGGGCCCATTGCCGCAAACCTATTTGGTGGGGCTGCGCGTTATGCCACCGCCACACCAGCCTATGGATTTTATTTTGGCGGCGGACTGCAGTGGCGCGACATCGTGCCGCATTGGGACCTTGGCATCGACTATCGGTACGCTACCAAAGTCGACCGCTTGCGAGATCTCCCGAGCGATCCGCAGGGCGGATATCGTCCGGATGCGTATTACGATATGTCCATGGCTACGCTCTACGTGTCGCGCAAATTCTGAGAGCCAGCGCTGTTAGACTGCGGCTAAGGGCTCCTGAGGGGTACTCGTGACATCACACTTCTCGCTCCCAGCCTCGGCGGGTCAGGCTGCCTCGGGGACCTCCGGGGCCACGGCCGCGGACGCGCGGAGCCTGCGGCTGTTCGTGTTCGCGCTGTTCTTCATCTTCGGCGGCATCACCAGCCTGAACGATGTGATCATCCCGAAGCTGAAGGCGCTGTTCACGCTCAACTACGGCGAAGTGATGCTGGTGCAGTCGGCATTCTTCATGGCGTACTTCGTGATCTCCGTCCCGGCGGCGGCCATCGTGCGCCAGCTTGGCTATCTGCGAACGGCGGTGATCGGCCTTTTGACGATGACGGCCGGATGCCTGCTGTTCATCCCGGCATCCTCCTCGGGTCTGTTCGGCACGTTTCTCGTCGCGCTGTTCGTCTTGGCATCCGGCATCACCATCGTCCAGGTGGTCGCCAATCCCTTGATCTCGATCCTCGGGCCGCCCGCCACCGCACACAGCCGCCTGACCTTCGCGCAGGCCTTCAACTCCCTCGGCACCACGATTTTCCCCTACGTCGGCTCGATCCTGATCCTCGGCGCGGTTGCTAGAGTTCAGCCCGCGCAGCTGTCGCCGACCGCGCTGGTCGCATTTCGCGCTACCGAGACGCATGTCATCGTCACCACGTACATCGGGCTCGCCACGGCGCTGTGCATCGTCGCCGCCGCCGTCTGGCTGCAGCGCAAGAAGCTCCCGGGGCGCATCGTGGACGACTCGACCGGGCATCGCGCGCGTGACCTGCTCAAGCAGCCGCGTTTCAGCTACGGCGTACTGTGCATTTTCCTGTACGTGGGCGCGGAGGTGGCGATCGGTTCGCTCATGGTCAACTACCTCATGCAGGGCAGTGTCCTCGGGCTCGGGCAGGAGGACGCCGGCAAGCACGTGCCGTTCTACTGGGGCGGAGCGATGGTCGGACGCTTCATCGGGGCTTACCTGCTGCGCGTGTTCTCCCCGGGCAAGGTGCTGGCGGCGGTGGCGGGCGGGGTGATCGTGCTGCTATGCATATCGGCGAACACCAGCGGGGCGGTGTCGGGATGGTCGCTCCTCGCCATCGGACTGTTCAATTCCATCATGTTTCCCACCATCTTCTCGCTTGCCTGCGAGGGCTTGGGGCCGCGAGCCGCGCAAGGCTCGGGGATCATCTGTGTGGCGATCGTGGGCGGTGCCGTGGTGCCGTGGATCACTGGCCACACCGCCGACTGGCTGGAGAGTCTCAAGATGGCGCTCATCATCCCGGCGGTCTGCTACGCAGGGATACTCGGGTTCGGTATCTTTGCCCGCAAGCCCCGCGCCGTGACAGAAGGCGGTAATGCCTGAGGAGCGCGGGCGCGAGGGGCTGCGCAGGGCGCTCGCGCACAACGGCATTCGCGGCGTCCTCCTCGCGCTCATCCTGCTGCTGTGCCCGCTCGCGGCGACCCAGTCGCGGGCGCCATCTGCGGCCCCGTACCCGGATCCGCCGCAGGTGCTTTTCGGGGATCTGTTCGTCGCGGTGCAGAGCGCGGCGCTCTATCCGGACGGCAAGACCTTCGTGGACGCGGTCCCGAAGGCCGACCCGGCAGCGATCCTGGCGCGTTACCACACCGCCCACCCCGACTCTCCGGAGGCGCTGCGCAGCTTCGTGAGCGAGAACTTCTCGCTCCCCTCCAGTGCCCTCTCAACGCCATCGGCGCCGGAGCACAAGTCCATCAGCGACCACATCGACGGGCTGTGGCAGCAGCTGACACGCACCACGAGTTCGGCACCGCCTTATGCCTCGCTCCTGCCCCTGCCGAAGCCGTACGTGGTGCCCGGGGGGCGCTTTCGCGAGATCTATTACTGGGACTCCTACTTCACGATGCTGGGTCTTCAGGAGAGCGGGCGGCACGATCTGGTCCAGGACATGGTCGATGACTTTGCGCACCTGATCGATACCTATGGGCACATTCCAAACGGCACGCGCACCTACTACCTCAGCCGCTCGCAGCCGCCGTTCTTCTTCGAGATGGTCGGTCTGCTTGCACCGGCGGGGTCCGGTGAGGCGTTCGGGCGCTATCTGCCGCAGCTCAAGCGCGAGTACGCGTTCTGGATGCAGGGCGCGGAGCGACTGCATGCAGGTGCGGCTCACCGGCGCGTGGTCGCCATGCCCGACGGGGCGATCCTCAATCGCTACTGGGACGATCGCGACACGCCGCGCGATGAGTCCTACCGCGAGGATACGGAACTCGCGCGCGCGAGCGGACGCAAGCCCGAGCAGGTGTTTCGCGACATTCGCGCGGCCGCGGAAAGCGGCTGGGACTTCGGCTCGCGCTGGTTCGCCGACCCCCAATCCCGTGCCACGATCGACACGACCGAGATCGTGCCGGTGGATCTGAACAGTCTGCTGTTCGGGCTCGAGAACGCGATCCGCGCCGGCTGCGAGAGTCAGGCCGACAACGGGTGCGCGCGCGAGTTCGCGCAGCGCGCCGCGGCCCGCCGCGCAGCGGTGGATCGCTATCTGTGGGACGCATCCGCAGGCGCTTATTTCGACTACCGCTGGAGCGCGCATACGCCGGTGAGGCGGGTGTCGGCGGCGACCCTGTACCCGCTGTTTGTTGCGCTCGCATCCGCGGCGCAGGCGCAGGCGGTGGGCGCGACGACCCGCCAGCACCTGCTCGATCCGGGCGGGATCGTGACCACGCCGCTGGCCACCGGGCAGCAGTGGGATGCGCCCAACGGCTGGGCGCCGCTGCAGTGGATCGCGATAGCCGGACTGCGCCAGTACCAGCAGGAGCCGCTGGCGGCGGCGATCGCCTGCCGCTGGATGGTGAACGTCGAAGAGGTCTATCAGCGCACCGGCAAGCTGGTCGAGAAGTACGACGTGGTCACCACCGGGCGCAAGGGCGGTGGCGGGGAGTACCCGACCCAGGACGGATTCGGCTGGACCAACGGGGTGCTGCGAAAGCTCCTGGTGCTGTACCCGGCGTTCGCGGAAGGCTCGCCCGCAAGCGCCTGTCCGACGACCGACCTGCACTGAAAGGCGCGGGCGGCGAGCATTGCGAGGTCTTCAGTGAGGCACAGGAACATACTGTGGATCACCGGTTACGCGCTCCTGTCGTGGTCGCTGGTTACGACACCGACGGTCGCGGCCGAAGGAGGCTGGGTGCCGTTCACCGACCCCGCCGAGCACGCCTTCACGCTAGAGGTCCCGCAGGGCTGGCGCGTGGCCGGCGGCGCCTACCGATTCGGGCCGCTTGATCCGCGCGCCATGGTGGAGATGGACTCCCCCGACGGACTGATCCGCCTGCGCTTCGGCGATGCGGGCGTGCCGCCCTACGCCGTGCCCGATCGCAGCTTCGCCGCGACGGGCTTTCGTGAGGGAAGCCGTTACAGCCCGAACGGCGTTGCGCAGGAGGTGGTCGCGAACTACCGCCCGGGCTGGGTGTTCGCCGATCTCTATGGGCAAGTCCGCTTCGCCTCCCTGTGCCGCACGCTTGATCTGAAGCGCCTGCAGCGGCTCGAGCCCGTGCACCCGCCGGCAGCAGCGCAGCAGCAGGTCACCGCAGGGGAAGCGCTGTACCACTGTGTTGGTGCATCGGATACACCCATGGTGGCGTACGTCTTTGCAGAAACCACGCTGACGCGTATGCAGGCGGTGGGTGTGTGGCAGGTGAGCTGGCTCTACAGCGTGTTGACGCCCGCGAGCGCAGCGGGGGTCGCCTTCAGGAACATCCTGCATGCCATGCGCAGTTTTCAGATCGATCAGCGCTGGGAGGCCTACCAGCTACGACTCAACGGCGCCGCGGGAGATGCCGCATACCGGGCATTCCAGCAGACCATGCAGCAGGAGCATGCGCGCTTCGAGCACCAAGAAGCGCAGTTTCAGCAGCAGGTCGATGGTATCGATCGCGCCATCCGCGGTGTGACGCAGACGACCGATTCAGTAGACGGCACGCAGCGTGAGGTGTGGACCGGGCCGCACGCGAATTACTTCATCAATCCCACAGGCACGGTGGTGAATGCGCAGTCTTCCCCAGGGAGCGACTTCCACCAACTGAATCCGCACAACTGACCGTGCGTGCGCTCACGTCGCATCTGCACGCCGTCGAGCCCTGAGGTGCCCCCCGCCATAGGACACGATCCACCACAGGACGTGAAACACCAGCCAGACGAGCAGCGCGAAGGCCAGCGCGAACAGGATTCCGTCTGCGGAGAGCGCGAAGGTGGGGATCCAGTCGCTGAAGGTCGCGCGAACGAGATCGGGGTCGGCATGCAGCAACAGGTACTGCATCTGATGGAAGAGATTGCCGTGGAGCGCCTCGGCCGCACTCTGCAGTTGGTGCACGGAGGCGAGCAGCGCACGGATCACCGCGCCCTCGGCATGAAAGGTCGGATCAGTGCTCGAGAGGTGATACTGGATCAGCTGCTCGAGGTCGCCATGGAAAGACTGGTCGGCGAGCTTCTGCCAGGGTTCGAGGTCGAGCCGTGCCTGGTCCAGCCGGCCGCCGAGTCGCTGCTGGTACTGCGTGATGAAACCAGGCACGAGGCCACCGGCCACCACCGCGCATATCAGGAACAAGCGATCGAACAATCCTCGCAGAATGAGCATCTGCCGCCTGCGCTCAAGCCCGTATCGCGTAAGGTTGCACCCTTCGGAGCCGCCAGGCCAAATGCGTTGCAGTGAAGCAGGGCGCCTGGTCTAGGTAACGCCTGAAGATAGCCACATAACTTATTGATATTACTACATAAACATGAGGTGTTAGGCGAGCTGAGCGCGGCGGATCTCAAGCCAGATATTTTTGACCTTCGCCTCGTGCACTTCCCTCACGACTGAGCCTGCGGTGAGGGCGCCGCGGCAGGCGCGGCGCGCCGCTCATTCCAGGCGAGCGGCGCGAGCTGCGGCACCATCCACACCCAGCCGACGAGGCCGAGCACGCTCACCAACGCGGCCACCACGAACGCCGCGGTGAAATGGTGGGTCTGCTCGACCAGCACGCCGGTGAGCGCCGGCGCGATGACGCCGGCAAAGTTGCCGATGGCGTTCTGAACTCCCACCCAGCGCCCGGATGCCGCAGGACCTGCCAGGATCTGCGACATCCCGAATGCGCCCGGCGAGGACATGCCGAGCAGCACCTGGTACATGAAGATGCCACCGAGCGCCCAGGTTGGTGGTGCCAGCGCGATGCACAGCATGCAGATGACCGATCCTGCGTGCGAGGCCCCCATCGATGTCTTGTAGGCAATGCTCGCGTAGCCGCTGCGCGCCGCGCGGTCGATGACCCAGCCGGCGAGCAGCGCGCTGAGCGCGTTCACGATGTAGGCACTGCCGGTGAAGCTGGACATCTCCGTGGTCGAGAAGCCGCGCTCGCGCACGAGGTAGAAGGGCATCCACGTCAGCATGAAGTAGAAGGCGTAGTTACTCGAGAAGAGTCCAAGGCTCGTGCCCCATAGCGATGGTTGGCGCAGCAGCTGCGGGAACGTCGGACTGCTGGCAGCCCGCACCGCCGGCTCCGCCTCGCGCGGGAGCACAACCCGCGACCAAGGCAGCAGCCACAACAGCGACAGCGCGCCGAAGACCCAGAACGCGGCGCGCCAGCCAAAGTGGGCCATGAGCAGCCCGCCGCCATAGGCGCCAACTGCCGGACCGAACAGGTAGCCGAACGCCACGATGCCGTTGGCGAGTCCGAGCGTCTTTATCGGTACGACCGTGGCCAGGAGCTTTGAGACGCACGGGAACCCGGCACTCTCGCCGACGCCAAGCATGATCCGCAGCGCCAAGAGCGCCGCGAACGAGTGCGCGAGCCCGACCAGCATGGTGGCGCACGCCCATATGGCGAGCCCGGCGCCCAGCACGCGCTGTGCGCCGTAGCGCTCGGCGATCCACCCGACCGGAATCTGCAGCAGTGAGTACGACCAGAAGAACGCGGAGAACAACAGTCCGAGCTGCTGCGCGGAGAATCCCAGCTCGTCCTGAATCAGGTGCGCGGCGGTGGGTACCGTGCCGCGATCCACATAATTGATAAACAGGGCGGCGGCGAGCAGCCCCACGATCAGCCAAGGACGGTGCGCGCGCTCAGACCCTGTCGGCGGGGCCCTCAACTCGCATAGTCCGGTTCGTGCCGGTCCAGCAGACGCTTCAGAGCCTGAAAGTGCAGCTCGCTGCGCGACTCCCCGCCAACCTTGTCGCCGGATTTGAACTGTGCGGCGGTCGCGCGCACGACCTCTTCGGGGAGCATGCGCAGCTTGCGCCCGGTCGAAAGCGCCAGCACCTGGCACTGACAGGCGCGCTCGAGGAAGTACAGCCGCTCAAACGCTTCGGCTGCGCCGGCACCGATGACCAGCGCGCCGTGGTTACGCATCATGAGCACGCAGCGCTCCCCGAGCGCGCGTGCGAGGCGCTCGCCTTCGCTGTAGTCGAAGGCGAGTCCGTTGTAGTCCACATAGGCAATCTCGTCGAAAAAGCCCAGCGCGCTCTGCGTCGCCATGGCGAGGGAGGGGTCATCGAGCGCGCCCAACGCGGTGGCATAGGGCATGTGCGTGTGGAACACGCAGCGGGCGCGCGGCAGCAGCCGGTGCACCGCGAGATGGATATAGAGAGCGGTCTCCTCGACCAGTCCCCGGCCGCCTACGACCTTGCCGCTGAAATCCAGCTCCAAGAGATCGCCGGCCTTCACTTCCGACCACATGAGCCCGAAGGGAGCGAGATAAAAGCGGTCCGTGTGACCGGGGACCAGCATGGTGAGGTGATTGTCGATGCCCTCGTTGTAGCCGAAGCGGGCGGCCAGGCGATGGCAGGCGGCCAGATCGATGCGCGCGCGGCGCTCGATCTCGCTGTGTGCCCAAACGCTTTCCTTTGACGCGTTCATTTACGAGGAGCCCCGCAGTCACCCGGCGTAGGAACTTCGCATTATAGACCGCACCCGCGCGAAGGCGCGGCAGGCGTCTGGGCCGCAACGCGCCCGCTGGCAGTCGACGTGGCCGAGGGTGTGGCGGGGCTGCGCGCGTGGGCGAAAGATCGCAGCCGGCCGACTGGCGCCCCGCAGCGCGAGCCGCGCCAGCGGCACTCAGCCGAGGAGCCCCAGGCGCTCGCGCACCTCGGCAGAGGAGAGCACCTGCGCACCCAGGAGCTCGACGATCTCGACGGCGCGCTCGACCAGTTGCGCGTTGTTCGCGAGCACCCCCCTCTCGAGGTAGAGGTTATCCTCCAGGCCGACGCGCACGTTTCCTCCGAGCAGCACCGCCTGCGCGACCATCGGCATCTGCATGCGGCCGACGCCGAAGGCCGACCAACATACCCCTGCGGGAAGCGCATCACGCATCGCCTGCATCGCTTCGGGTGTGGCGGGTGCACCGTACTTGATCCCGAGGCACAGCTGGAACAGGGCGGACCCGTCAAGGAGGCCCTCGGCCATGAGTTGTCTGGCGAGCTCGATGTGGCCGAGCTCGAACACCTCGATCTCGGGACGCACGTGCCGCCTGCGGTATTCTTGCGCCATGTGTCGCAGGAAGCGCGGCGTCGTGCCGTACAGGGTCTCATCGAAGTTGAGCGAGCCGCAGTCGAGGCTGGCGATCTCCGGCTTGAGCTCGCTGATGTGTGCGATACGCGCCTCCGGTCCGACGAAATCAGTGCCCGGAGCGAAATTGAGCGGCGCATGATCGGGCCCCAGCACCAGATCGCCCCCCATACCGCCGGTCAGATTGATGATCACCTCGGAGTTGCGGCTGCGGATGCGTTCGAATACCTCGCGGAACAGGATCGGATCGCGGCTCGCCGCTCCCGTCGCCGGATCGCGCACATGAAGATGCACGATGGCCGCACCGGCTGAGTGTGCCTCGAGCGCCGCGGCAGCGATCTGCTCGGGCGTAACCGGGACGTGGGGGTTTTTCCGGACCGAGTCGCCTGAGCCGGTGACGGCGCAGGTGATGAAGACTGCGTTGTTGAACACGTCGGCCCCTCCGCGGGCGCTGCCTGCCAATAGTGTCACGGATAAAGGGACGAGGGGATGAGCTTCGGCGTACTGCTCGCGGTGCTGGCCGGGGCTCTCATGCACGCCAGCTGGAACCTGCTGGTCAAGCGCGCGGGCGACACGCGCCTTGCGACCGCGGGCGTCTACATCGCGGCGGGCGTGCTTTCCGGCCTCGCTCTGCCGTTCATTCCCCCGCCGGCACCGGCCAGCTGGCCCTATCTTGCGGTCGCGACCGCAACGGAGGTGCTCTACGGACTGCTGCTGGCTGCGGCCTACCGGGCCGGGGACCTCAGCCATGCCTATCCACTGATGCGCGGGACCGCACCGCTGCTGGTGGCCCTCGGTAGCGGCGCACTCATCGGCGATCACCTGTCGGCGGCGGTCTGGGTCGGTGTGGTGCTGGTATCGGCCGGAATATTCTCGATGGTGCTCGATGCGCACGCGCGCGGGCATTCTGCCGTGGCGACCCGGCTCGCGCTGCTGAATGCGGTGGTGATCGCGACCTACACCACCATCGACGGCCTCGGCGTGCGCATCTCCGGTCAGCCGGTGGCCTATAGCCTGTGGCTGTTCATGCTGGTCGGCGTGCCCTGGCTCATCTGGGCGATGGCAGCACGACAGCGCCGGTCGGCTCTGCAGCGCCATATGGGCTACCTGGCCGTCGGGGGCCTGTGCTCGGTCGGGTCCTATGGGGTGGCACTGTGGGCGATGACGCGCGCACCGGTGGCGGCCGTTGCCGCGGTGAGGGAGACCTCGATCGTGTTCGCCACGGTGCTTGGGGTGGTGATCCTCAAGGAGCGCGTGAGCCGCGTCCGCGTGCTTGCCGCCTGCGCCATTGCGCTCGGTGTGTGGGTGATCCATGGTAGCGCTCCAACATGAGCCGCAATCCCTCACCGGGCTGGGGAATGCACGCCCTGCCGCGCATCGCGCGCGGGGAGGGAAGCTACCTCTACGACTCAGCCGGCCGCCGCTACCTGGATGGCTCGGGCGGCCCTGCCGCATTCTGCATCGGTCACGGCAACCGCGAGGTGAACGCCGCCATCAGCCGCCAGCTCGAGCAGGTGGCGTGCGGCTACCGCTACCTCTTTACCAGCGAGCCGATGGAAGAGCTGACCGGCTTGCTGCTCGGCCTGTGCGGCAGCGAGTACGCGCACGTCGTCTATTCCCTCAGCGGCTCGGAAGCGGTCGAGTCGGCCATGAAGGTGGCGCTGCAATACTGGGAGGCCAGCGGCCACAGTTCCAAGAAACACTTCATTGCACGTGAGCGCTCCTACCACGGCAATACGCTCGGTGCGCTCTCGGTCTCCGGCTTTCTCGAGCGCCGGCGGCCCTTCGAGGGAAGCCTGCTCACGGTGTCATTCGTTTCCGCAGCCAATGCGTACCGGCCGCTCGGCGGGTTGACGGAAGCGGCGCTCGTCAGCGCCCTGGCCAATGAGCTCGATGCGCGGATCCGGACGCTGGGGCCCGAGAGGGTGGCCGCGTTCATCTTCGAGCCGGTGGTTGGAGCTGCCGGTGGCGTGGTGCCGGCACCGCAGGGCTATGCGCAGGCGGTGCGCGCCGTATGCGACCGGCATGGAGTGCTCATGATCGCCGATGAGGTGATGTCCGGGTCCGGACGCTGCGGGACATGGCGTGCGCTCGAGCACGATGGCGCCCTCGCCGACATCATGGCAATCGGCAAGGGACTCGCCGGCGGCTACATTCCGCTTGCGGCCACCATCATGCGCCGGGAGATCGGCGACTCCATCATCTCCGGGCACGGCGCGATCCTCACCGGCCACACCTACTCGGGACACACTGCCGCGTGTGCCGCGGGGCTTGCGGTCCAGCGCATCATCGAACGCGAGTCGCTGGTGAGCCACGTGCGCCGGCGCGGCGCGATGCTGCTCGCCGAGCTACGCGCAGCGCTCGGTCATATCGAGGAGGTGGGTGATGTGCGCGGCCGCGGGTTTTTCATCGGCATCGAGCTGGTGCGCGACCGGGCCACCCGTGAGCCGTTTCCCGCCGAGCGCGGCTTAAGTCATGCGATCGGGCGGCGCGCGTTCGAGGACGGGCTTATCTGTTACCCCTGCTCGGGCAGCGTGGCAGGGGTGTGCGGCGATACCCTGGTCGTGGCGCCGCCGTTCAACGCAAGCGACAGCGAGCTTTCGGAGCTCATCGAGAAGCTCACCCTCGCGCTCGAGCGCACACTCGCGCAGGGATGAGCTCGCTTGCGGCGAGTCCGGCTACGCCCGCTCGGGTGTAGCCGGATTCCCGGCCCCTCAGAACTTCTGCGAAAACCGCAGTGCGATCGTGCGCGGCTGCGTCGGGATGACGTATGGCTGCGTGCAACTCGTCGTGGCGCACTCGACAAAGCGTGTGAGCTGCGCACGCTTGTCGGCGACGTTGGTGAGCGTCAGCTCGAGCGCCAGACCGTTGTGCGCTGCACCGGTCGACAGGTCCAGCAGGCCATAGGAAGGCAGCGTCCCCAGATCGTTCGAATCGACCAGGCGCAAGAGCGGTGTCGTGCTCGTCTGATAGACGTACGCGGCCTGCACGTGCGCGTCCCAATTGACAACTTCGAACATGTAGCGTGCCACCAGGTTGCCCTTGAATTTCGGTGCGACCGGCAGCTGCGTGCCGGAGGGCGCCTCGGGCCCGTTCGGTGCAGTGACGCTCGGCTCCGTGAAGCCGCTCGCGGCGGTATACCGATAGCCGTTGACCTGGTCAGGACAGTTGGTGGACTGTGTCGAGGTGCCCGGGATGGTCGCTAGCGGTCCGCAGTAGTTCGTGGTCGTCACCGCATGCAGATAGGTGGCTCCCGCCGACAGCAGAAGGTTGGTGGTGCTGGCCCACTGCAGTTCCGTCTCGACGCCTTTGATCTGCGCGGAAGCCGCATTCTGCACGACCGTTACGCTGTTGGGCCCGAGGAACAGGAACTGGAAGTTGTCCCAGTTCTCGAGGAACAGCGCGCCGTTCCAGCGCAGCCGGTGGTTGTCCCACTGCGTTTTCCAGCCGATCTCGTAGTTCTTCAGGTAGTCCGCCTTGTACGGCGGGAATACCGCGTTGATGGCTGAGTCGAACACGCGATTGACGCCGCCAGGCCGGAAGCCCGTGGAGTACGTGGCATACAACAGCCGCTCGGGGTCGAACTTGTAAGTGATCGTTCCCCGGTAGGTCTTGCCGTTGTCGGATACCGTCTGATTCAGATCCTGGCACGGAGCGCCGTGGAAGGGCGTCTCGACGGTGCAGATGTTCTGACCGGGATAGTAGCCGGTCTGATCCTGGTAGGCGCTGGAGTAACCGTAAAACCCCTGCAGCGAGTTCTCGTACTTGTAGAAACGGATACCGCCGATCACTTGCCAGGCCGGGCTGATGTCCCAGGTCACCTGGCCGAACTCAGCCGAGTCACGATCGACGCGCTCCTGGTCGGTGAGCCAGATCGTATTGCCGGCAACCCCGGGTATCGTGAGACTCTGCGCGAAACCCTGCGGGTTGTAGGTGTACGGGTTCCCGCCCGCGCCCGGTATCGTGTACTGCTCCCAGATCTCGTGAACCTGGCGCTGCGCAAACACACCCACCAGCGCCTTGACCGGCAAATCCTCCGGAGTGCTGACTCGCAGCTCGTTGCTCCACTTGGTGTAGTGGCCGTTGGTGATCACGTATTCCTGCGGCTCGGTGTAATAGGAATTTTCCGGATACTTGGTGCCGCCCAAGCAGGCGCCGGAGGCCGCCGGGTTCGCCTGCAGATACTTGTAGCCGGATTCGGTCACCCAGTTGCATCCGGAGGCAAAGTACTTGTCATAGAAATACGAGTAGTCACTGTAGTCCGAGAGCGTGTGCGTGTTGCGCACAAACCAGCCCCCGGCGTAGGTGATGTCGAAGTTACTGACCTTGCCCTCGACGGTGAGTGCGGTCTGGGTGAAGGAATCGCGATCGCTCTCGGGGGGTCCGAAGCGCACCACATCCAGGTCCCCGACGGCCGGGTCGTAGCCGAAGAACCCGTTGGCGTCGATGACCTGGCCCATGAACAGCGGCGTGATGCTCCAGTTGTCGCCGAGGTTCACGCGTGCGGTGGCGCGCCCGCCGCGCGTCTCGGCCGTGTTGTACTCGCTGTTCACCGAGCTCGCGTTGTTGATCGAGGTTCCGGGAACCGCAGGGAAGCCCGCGTCAACCGTGCACGGACATCCCGTGCCTACGGGAAAGGTGCGCACGCCGTCGATGATGCCGGCGGCCGCATCGGTCCCCTGGATGTTGTGGATGTAGCCCGCGTCATGCGTGTCCCAGCCGACCAGACGAATCGCCGCGATCGGCGAGAGGGGAATGTTCACGTAGCCTTCCCCCGACCAACCGAGTCCACCGTGGTCCACGGAGTTGCCGGTGATGTCGTAGGAGGCCGAGAATTTGGTGGGATCGGGCTTGTTGGTGATGATGCGAATGGTGCCCGCTTCGGAACTGGCGCCGTAGAGGGTGCCCTGTGGGCCCTCCAGCACCTCGATGCGCGCGATGTCGTAGAGGTGCACGTCGATGGAACCATCGATGGTCGTGACCGGTTGCTCATCCAGATAGGTTCCGACGCTCGGTTGCGAGCCGGAGTGATTGCCATCCTGCCCGCTGACGACGCCGCGCATGTACATGTGCGTCGTGCCGATACCGGTGCCGCCCTGGCCCAATCCCTTGACGGTGGTGACGCCCGACAGGTACTTCACGTACTCATCCATGTCAGTGATGCTCAACTCTTCGAGCTTCTCGGCACCGAGCACCTGCACGCTCACCGGAACGTCCTGCAGATTCTCAGTGCGCTTCTGCGCGGTGACCACCACTTCCTCGAGACCGTTCCCGGCAGCAGGAGCTGCCGCGTCCGGCGACTGCTGCGCGTAGGCTGCGGGCAGCGATGCCAGCAGCGCGAGATGAACACCGGCCCGGATCGCTGCACGGCCCTTAGCCGCTTCGCGCGTGAGTTCTGTTCGACGACTGCGCGTCATGTTCTACCCCCTGAGAGCCTTGTGATTCGTCGCGGATCCTTCCCTGACTCGCGTTGCTCACATTATTACAGGATTATTATTCGATGGGCACGCCCGGATATGCGGGCAGCACCGGACCGAGCGCGCTCTTCAGTGCTCCGAGCCAGGGCTCGTAGTGCCGCCAGTGCTCCAGCGCCTCGCGGAATATCGGCTGACGCACCTGCTCAGAGCTCGCGGTGCGTACGGCGCGCTCGTGCTCGTAGAACCTGAGGCAGCCCTCTTCAAAGGGCAGTCCGCAGTAGGCGAGCATGGCGCGCACCTGCGCTTCGGTGTCCTCAATCAGTGCCTCGTAGAACACACGGTGCACGCGTCCGGGGAGCACTGCATCAAAGTGGTGCATGAGCGCGACATAGTCGCGGTAGTAGCGGCCGAGGTCCTCAAGCGAGTACGTGAAATTCTGGCCGCGCGCAAAGTGCTGCTTAAAGCAGGAAAAACAGCATCCGAGCGGATGACGCCGGGCATCGATGATGCGGGCGTTCGGCAGCAGCAGTTGAATAAGCCCGACATAGAGGCAGTTGTTCGGCATCTTGTCCACGAAGAACGGTGCGCCGCTCTTGCGCATGATGCGTGTGCCCTCGAGATAGCGCTCACCGAGCGCGCGCGCCGCGGCGCCGCTGAGCTCAGCCACCGACTCAAAGAAGCCGTCCTCCTCGTCGCGGCCCTCGCGCCGCGACAGCTCACGCGCAATCTGCGGGATGTCGGGCAGCTCCATGGTTCCTTCGACGAGCGAATGGCTCGCAAGGATCTGCTCAAGCAGCGTCGAGCCGGCACGCGGCAGGCCGAGAACGAAAATCGGGTCCGGCGCCGGCGTTCCGAACCCTGAGCGCTGGGCGAAGAATTGCGGCGTGAACAATGCCTGCGAACGGTGCACGAAAGCGGAGTGCTCTTCGGCACTGTAATGGTGCAGCTTGCGCCGCAGGTCGTTACCGGCCGCGTAGTGCGTGAAGGAAGCTTCCCAGGCCCCCTGGTCCTCGAGTGCCTTGCCGAGTGAGAACTCGAAGTGCAGTCGGTCCTCATCTGACAGATCCGAGCGCGCGAGCGCCTGACGCATCGCATCCAGGTCCGCAGGCTCGAAACGCACGGTCTTGAGGTTGGCGAGGCTCCACCAGCCTTCCCCGAGCTTCGGCTCCATGGCGATCGCGCGGCGGTACGCCGCGATCGCCTGCGCCGTTTGGCCGCTGGTCTTCAATGCATGACCGTAGCTCATCCATACCTTCGGCTGCTGCGGAAACTCCTGCAGCACCGCTTCGTAGAGCGCTGCGGAGCCGGTGTAGTCGCCGAGGTTGGCGAGCACGGCGGCCTTGAGATTGCGATAGCCGGGATTGCGAGGTTCCTTCGCGATCAGCTGCTCTACCTGCGGGAGTGCCGCGGCGGCCTTGCCCTGGCGGTTGAGCACCGTGGCGTAGTTGTGACGAGCCGCATCGAAGCTCGGCGAGAGTTCGAGGCAGCGCTCGAGCAGCGACTCGGCATCCGCGTAGCGACGCAGCCTCGCGGCCACCTCCGCCAGCATGCGTAGTGCGGCGATGTCGGTCGGATGGCCCTTGAGATGCTCGCGCAGCAGCGCCTCGGCCTTGGGGATCTCGTTCGCGACCAGCGCGGCTGCCGCGGCGAGCAGCCGCGGATCCCGGGTCGCAGCCTTGATGAAGTGCGCGTAGGCCGCATCCGCTCCCGGCGCATCCCCGATTGCCGTCAGGTAGTCCCCGAGCATGCGCCAGGCGTCCGGGTGCTCAGGCTGCAAGGCAACGGCCCGACGCAGCGCCGCGATGGCCGCCTCGCCCTGACCGAGGGTGCCGAGGGTGACGCCGAGCTGGTACTGCGCGCTGGCCCAGCGGGGCTGCGCCCGGGTGAGCTCCTCGAGCATGGTGAGCGCGGCTGCGGCCTCACCGCAGGAACGCCGCGCGAGCGCGAGGATCAGCGTTGCGAGGGGGTGATTGGGGATGACCTTGAGGATCTCGGCTGCCTGTTCGGCGGCCAGTTCCGGCTTGCTTGGCAGCAGGCGCCTCGCATGGCGCAGCGCGACTTCGAGCGAGCCTTTAGGCTCAGACTGGCCGCTCAATGCCGCAAATTCCTAACATGGAGCGCTTGAGAATACGCTGAAATTCAGAGGCCTCGCCAATCCTTGCGGATCTCGCGTGCGGCGTTGTGACCGGGAATGCCCGACACCCCGCCCCCCGGATGCGTGGATGCGCCGCACTGGTACAGGCCCCTCACCGGTGTGCGGTAATCGGACCAGTGCGGCGCGGGGCGCTGCCAGAACAGCTGATCGGGGGAGAGCTCGCCGTGAAAGATGTGTCCCTGCGGTAATGCCACGATCGCCTCGAGGTCCGGGGCCACGAGCGTTTCGACATCGATGACCTGCGCGGAGAAGCCCGGCGCCATCTCGTCGATCACCTCAAGAGCGGCGCGCGTGAGGTTCGGCTTCTGATCCTTCCAGGACGCGTTGTCCTTCAGCCGGTAGGGCGCATGTCCGCCAAAGACGTTGATGACGTACTTGCCGGCGGGGGCGAGGGAATCATCGACTATGCTCGGCACGACCGGGGTGAGAAACGGCTTGCTCGAGAACCAGCCGTACTTGGCATCATCGTAGGCGCGCTCGAGGTAGTCGATCCCGGGAGCCAGGTGCACATAGGTCGGGTACGGGAAGCCCTGCCGCGCAGCATCGAAGGCGCGATAGCGGGGCGGCTCGTGCGCGGCGATGTTCATCTTAAAGGCTGTGGAAAAGGTGCGGAAGGAGTCGATGTCGCGCAGCAGCTCCGGCGGCAGGTGTTCGGGGGCGAGCAGCCGGCGAAACAGCACCGGAGCTGCGACGTTCGACACGATGACCTTCGCCTGGAACTCGCGCCCATCCTCGGTGCGCACGCCGCGCGCGCGTCCGTCGGCCACGAGCACTTCTGCGACCGGCGCGCCGGTCATGATCTGCATGTCAAAGCGCGCCGCGGAGCGCGCGATCGCGGTGGTAATGGCGCCCATGCCGCCGCGCATGAAGCCCCAGCCTCCCGCGCCCTGATGCTCGCCCATCAGGTGATGCATGATGACGTACGCGGTGCCGGGGGACTTAGGTCCGGCGAAGGTGCCGATGCAGGCGTAGTAGGCGAGCACGCTCTTCACCGTGTCGTGCTCGAACCAGGCTGACAGATAGTCGTAGGCGCTCTGGGTCAGCAGGTCCACCATGCGATACGCGCGATCGCCGATCGCGCGATGACGCCACAGCAGCGCTGCGCTGCGCTTGAAGCTCTTCCAGTCGCGCCGTACCGGATCCACCGGCGTCTCGAACAGGAGCTTGCGCACGACATTTGCGGACTCCTCCAGATACTGCGCGAACTGCGGATAGACCTGCGCATCGTGAGGCGAGAAGCGCGCAAATTCCGCCTGGGTTTTCTTCATGTCATCGCTGAAGACCACGTAGTCATCGCCCCCCAGCGGGCAGAACAGGTCGTTCGCCGGCAGCACCTCGAAGCCGAAGGAGGCGAGTTCCAGATCCCGAATGATGCGTGGATGCAGGATGCTCATCACGTAGGAGAAGCGCGAGGCGCGAAAGCCGGGCGTGAATTCCTCGGTCACAGCAGCGCCGCCGAAGATCTCGCGCCGTTCCAGTACCAGTGTCTTCAGTCCGGACTTGGCCAAGTAGGCGCCACACACGAGCCCGTTGTGGCCGGATCCGATAATGATCACGTCGTACTTGCTCACCACGTTCTTCCCGCCGCTGGCCGTGCGCGTCGCGGCCGGTATCGTGTCCTGTCGCAGGCTTGAGAGCAACCTGCCCGCGCCCCGGGGGCGCCTTGCACCGGGCACTTGCGCAGCGCATTCTCTGGCGGGCACGGAGGTGAAATTGTGTACGTACCGGACTTCTTCCGCGAGACGCGCATCGATGTCCTGCAGAGATTTGTCACCGAGCATCCGCTGGCGACATTGATCGCTCAGACCCCGCAGGGGCTCACTGCCAATCACATACCGCTGCGCTCGCAGCTCTCGGGCGAGGGCGGCGGGATGCTGCGCGGGCACATTGCGCGTGCCAATTCCCTGTGGCGTGAGCTCGCACCCGACGCAGAGGTGCTCGCGGTGTTCATGGGGCCCGACAGCTACATCTCCCCGCGCGGCTACGCGAGCAAGCGCGAGCACGGCAAGGTCGTGCCCACCTGGAACTACGCGACGGTTCACATCAAAGGCGGCATCCGTTTCATCGAGGATGTTTCATGGCTGCGGCAGTTCGTGGGCGCGCTCACCGATGAGCACGAAGCCGGCACGAGCGAGCCCTGGAAGGTGAGCGATGCACCTGCGGACTACATCGAGGGGATGCTGCGCGCGATCGTCGGCTTCGAAATCAAGGTGTCAGCGATCACCGGCAAGTTCAAGGGCAGCCAGAATCGCTCGTCCGCGGACCGGCAGGGCGTGCAGGCAGCGTTGCATGCCTCGGGACGCACGACGCAGGAGATCTCCAAGCTCGCGCCTGACTCCACGCCAAAGGTGCCTGGCGGTTGACAGCCCCCGCCAGCGGCTTCAGGTTTAATGACCCGCCCCGCGCAGCTGGCTCAGCGTGAAGGCGGTTGCGGCGCCGCCAACGGCCTGCAGGCTCTCCTGCGAGCACTTGTCTTCCGTGTCCTCGGTGGTGTTGAACCACGGCTCGTAGTTGAAATCGATGAGTAGGATGCTGGGAATGCCCAGTCCCGCGAGGGCCGTCTGATCGTCCAGCACCACGCCGGTCGGGGGCGAGATGAGGAAGTTGGCGGGCGCGAGTCTCTTGCCGATGCCCCAAAGCGCCTCGATACCCTTGGGCGCTGACTCGAGCGAGGAGCGCTCCGGGTAGAGCCGGATGTCGCGCTTGCAGACCATGTCGAACACCAGCGCGAGCTCGGGGAGGCGCGAGCCGTAGAGCTCGCCGATGTGCTTGCCGAAGTAGGGCGAGCCGAGCGCGCGCCAGTTGCGGTCGCCGGCGCCGAGGGACAGCGGGCCTTCCTCGCCGTCGAAGAAGATGAAATCGACACCGACGGGTGGGCGCTCGTGGCTCAGGACGCGGGCCATCTCGATGAGCACCGCAACGCCTGAGGCGGAGTTATTGGCCCCGGGCATGGGCAGGGAGCGGCGCGTCGGGTCCGGGTCGCGGTATGCCCTGACGATCGAGTCGTAGTGGGTGGCGAGCAGCACGCGCTGTTTGAGTTGCGGATTGAGACGGGCGATGAGGTTGGTCATTCCCGTTGTTTGCCCATCGGGGGCGAGCTCGGCCCAGTTCTGACGGACGAGCTCGATGTGTGGGTCCGAGCGCAACTGCTCTTCGATGTATTCAAGCGCGCGCGCGTGACCGGGGCTGCCCATCGATCGCGGTACCCAGGCCAGCAGTGCATGGATGTGCTGCATGCCGCGCTGCGCCTCAAAGGCGCCGGCCCGCGGATGCTCGGTATCCGCTGCGGCGCCGAGCGCGGACAGGAGCGACACCCCGATGAGAAGACCCGACAGCCGTTTCCGCAAACTCATATTGCGTGCGCTTACATCCGGTAGGTGCGGTGAGCGAGCCCGAGCGTCGCGGCGCACACCGCCACGATCACCGCAAACCCGTAGGTGATGGCACGCGAGCCTGCGAACGGCACCAGCACAAAGGTCGTCACCAGTACGCCGAGGATATTGCCGATCGTGGAGATGCCGTAGACCCAGCCTGCGACCGCGCCCGAGCGGGCGTCCGATGCGCTGAGGACCGCCACCGCAACCGGGGAGAGTGTCGCGAGGAGCGACAGTGGCACGAGGGTGAGGGCGATTGCCGCGGAGAACTGCGCGACCGCCCCGGAGGCGAATCTGTCGAGGATGCCCGTCATGACCGGATCGGCACAGCGCGGCACGAGTGCCAGGTACGCTGCCGCAATGACGAATAGCAGCGCGACCTTGCGCAGCATGCGCGGTCGCTGGGTGAGGGCGCCGCCGGTGAAATAGCCGATGGCGAGGGAGAGCAGCACGACCGAGATCAGAGCCGCCCAGGTGCCAATGCCGCCGCCGAAATACGGATAGATATAGCGGCTGCCGAGCATCTCGAAGCCCATCAGCACCGCCCCGATCGCAAAGGCGGTGCCGTAAACGGCCGCTGCGAGCGGCGCCGCCACTGCGCTGCCCACTACTGACTCACGCTCGGCCACTTGCGATTGTGGTTCTCGATGGCCTTCAGGTATTCGACCGGGGCGAAGTCATCGGTGAGGACCTTCGCTCCGGGGGCGATCGCCTGGCGCACCGCGGCATAGGGCTGGCGTGCCGCGAGCAGCTGCGTGAGGTAATAGCGCGGGTGCGAGGCGGCATCGCGCTGCCGGGCCGTCTCGGCGAGCTGTTTTGGATCGCGCGCCGCGCCGTCATAGGCGACCACGACGATGTTGCCTTCCGCACGAAAGAAATCCATGTTGGCGAATACACTGCCCATTGTCGCCACGGACGAATCGAACAGCATGGTGCTGGGCTCGACGTTCTGCACGATCACACCACCTGGCTTTAGATGTTGCTTGACCACGGCGTAGAACTCCTTGGTCAGCAGATGAAACGGCACGAACGGTCCGCGATAGGCATCCAGAAGTATCAGGTCGTATTGCTCCTTGCTCCTGGTCAGAAACAGCCGGCCGTCCTCGTTCTGGATGTGGAAATTGTGCTCTTCCTTGATCCCGAAGTACTGCTTCGCGATATCCACGACCGCACCGTCGAGCTCGACCGTCGTCACCGACACTTCCGGCAGGGTGCGGTGCAGATACCAGGACGTGCGGCCGCCGCCGAAGCCTATCTCGAGAACCGAGTGCACCGCAGGCGGATAGGCGAGGCCGACGGTCATGTACTGGGTGTAGAGGACCGGCAGCTCGAGCTCGTCCCAGGTGTTACAGACCGATTCGGTATAGAT
>Ga0302326_10004312_pt1 | contig 32979 bp, 27 predicted proteins | sample Palsa_T0_3_FD_202264 | JGI IMG/M metagenome (GOLD analysis project Ga0302326, IMG submission 202264) | Peat permafrost microbial communities from Stordalen Mire near Abisko, Sweden - Palsa_T0_3 | ecosystem: Environmental > Terrestrial > Soil > Palsa > Peat permafrost | place: Sweden: Abisko...
GTTCGGTCCCGAGTGGCAGCCCGTCGAGTACCGCGAGGAGGAGAACTTCTATTTCCGCTTGCTCGCACACAAGCAATGGCTGCTCGACCTGATCGATGCCCGCAGCGCGGCGGGAAAGCCGCTCGTCATCCCCGATTTCCGCGTCGCCGAATTGCGCAATGCCGTCGAGAAGCTGGAGGGCGATCTGTGCATCTCGCGCCCCGCCGCCCGGCTCCAATGGGGCATCCCGTTTCCCGAGAGCTTCGGCGCTGGTTTCGTGACCTACGTCTGGTTCGACGCCTTGGTGAACTACGTCAGCTTCGCGCCTGGATACGATCCCGCGCCCGCGCGCCCGCCGGAGGATTTTCTTCGCCGTTGGCGCGGCATCCTTCACGTCATCGGCAAGGACATCCTCATCCCGGCGCACGGCGTCTATTGGCCGATCATGCTCAAGGCGCTCGGTTTCGCCGATGAGGAAATCCCGAGACTGCTCGTGCACGGCTGGTGGAACATCCGCGGCAAAACCGGCGAGAGTGAAAAGATGAGCAAAACCCTCGGCAACGTAGTTGATCCCGATGTGCTCGCCGACAAGTACGGTGCCGAGGCGGTACGCTATTATTTGATGAGCGACATTGTGACCGGCAGGGATGCGGACTTTAGCGAGGAGCGGCTTGTTCAGCGCTACAATACCTACCTCGCGAACAGTCTCGGGAACCTGCTGAACCGGACGCTGAATATGGCCTCGAAGTATCGTGCTGGAAGGATCGCTAAACCGACGAAGCCATCTCAGGCTATTGATATGGAAAAGCTGCAAATCGCGATAACTGATTACGCGTCGGGCTTCGACAACTTTTCGGTAAACGACTCGCTTGAGGAGATGAGTGATCTGTCAACGAGTTGCAATTTCATGATTGAAGCAAATGCACCGTGGTCCCTGGCTAAATCGACGGACCAACTGAAGCAGGAGCAATTAGACGACGTTCTATTCAGTCTCGCCGAATCGCTCCGAATAATTGCCATCCTTGTTTCGCCGATCCTTCCCAAAGCCGCCCACGGCATCTTCGATCAACTCAACTGGAAAACCGAATTGAGCGGGAACGACTCGCGCTTTCGTCTGGAAGACGCGCACTGGGGCGGCTTGTGCGCCGACGGGGAACCCCACCAACTCGGCAAGCCCACGCCGCTCTTCCCCAGCATCGAGGCGCCGACGGCCTGATTGGAACGCGCCGATTTGTAGTGAGAAAAGGGGAGCGCGTGCTTCCAGCGCGCCGCCTTCGGCATCCTGCCGAAGGCTTCGAAAACAAACCCCGCGAGGACGCGCTCGCGCACGCTGAACCCGATTCCGCCGGCAGGATGCCGGCGGCTGCGCGCAGGATGCACGCGCTCCCCTTTTCAACACCTTCGCAGACGATCTTTCGACAATCGACGCTCTCTTAATTTCCAGCCCTGGCTGCCTTTAGCAGCCCCTGCAACCCCGGCACTGCTCCCGGCAGCTTGCTCATCACCAATTCCGCCATTGCCCGCGCGCCCTTTTCTCCGAAATGCGTGGCATCGCCGGCCTTGTTCGCCAGTTCCAGACATTTCTCGGGTCCCAGCTTCAGGTAGAGCGCGCCACTCATCTCGTGCAGATCGACGACGGGCACCTGGAGTTCCGCCGCCACCGCTTTCATGGCCTCGGCGTACGGTTCAAGATTGTCATTCAGCTTTCCCTCCGGTGTGAACGTCCGCCGCTGCATGGGCGTGATAAATACCGGCGCCGCGCCAATCCCACGCGAGTCGGTCACAAAGCGCCGGAGGTTCTCGCGATAATCCGTGGCGGCGTCGGTCGCCTCGGGCTTTTCCTTCGCGTGCGAATCGTTGTGGCCGAACTGGATGAGCACGAACTGCGGCTTTTCCGCCAGCGCTTTGGCCCAGCGGCCTTCGCCGATGAAAGTCTTCGTGCTGCGGCCGCCCGCCGCGAGATTGACCACGGTCACCGAATCGCGGAAATACTCCCCGATGAATTGCCCCCAGCCGCGGTTCGGGCTGTCGGCGGGATAATCGCAGACGGTCGAGTCACCGATAATGACCATCTTCACCGCCGGAGTCTCGGGAGCGCCGAAGGCAGCCGACGCGAGAGTGAAGACCGCGGCAAGCAAATGACGGAAGCGCATAAGAGGGCGTCTAAGGGAAGAATTTGCCGGCGATCATTCTGCCTGCCTCCGGAGAATGCAAGGCCGAGCCAACCGACGCGAACCACCCAACCCAAGCCCGATACGGGCATTGTTATTGCTAAATCAGTGGCGTATGCACGCCGTACCCGCCATAGCGTTCCTCGCCGCCGCCCTCCTCTGTTCGCTAGTGAGCCGCCTCCTGCTCATCAATGCGGCCCACGCCGTGAGCACGCGCTGGCTCTTTACGGTGCTCTTCGCTCCCTTTGGCCCCTTCGTCTTCGGGCTGAAATTCCGCGAGGCGGCCAAATCCTCGTGGTATTTTCGCATGATCGTGGGGCCGCTGGTGCTCCTCTTCTTCCTCGATGGCGGCAACGCCGCGTCGATCCGGTCACTGGCGAGTCTCGGAAAATCGAATGTCGTTCAGGCATCCGCCGGAAATACCAATTTCCCAGTTCCCACTGCGCCAGCCAAACCCACCGCCACGCCAACCCCGGCGGCAAAGCTGGCAGCGGCCAAACCGGCCACACCGGCGACCCCTACTCCCGCCGTCGCCGCGGCGATCTCGAAAATGGCCGACGCGCTGCCGGTCCTGAGCGCGGCGGAGCGGCTCGAGGCGAATCGCCGGGAATTCGCGCGCCTTGCGGAATGGTACGACAACCTGAAACACGAGCGCGGATACCTGCGCAAGGGTGATTCGGATGCCATCGACGCCTACAACGCCGAGGCCGCCCAATACCAGGCGGCCTTGCAGCTTGCCAAAACCGAGCAAACCGCCCTCGCGAAGCTGACCGCGAAGAAATAGGCAGGGACGCTCGCGCGACGGCGGGGTCGGCGCCCTCGGCAGGACAACCTCCTACCGCAGCGGCCCGAGATTCGCAGCCAGAAACGAGTGCACGCTTTTCCGCCATTCATCGGGCACACGATTCAGGTAAAAGGCGTGGCCCTGGCCGGCCAGAAGCTCAAAGGTCCCGTGCGACCCGAGCGCTTGCGCAATGGCCCGGGCATTGGGCACGCCGACGCGGGAATCCTTTCCGCCTTCGAACAACAGGGTCGGGCAACGAACATCGCGCGCGTAATCCACGGGGTTCATCGCAAAGGCGTTAAAGCCCAATTGCTCACCGCCCCAAAAGGCCAGCAGATCCGCGAGCGGAAACGCCGGAATTCCCAGCGCGCTGAAACGGTGCCCGACCGTGGTGACCAGCCGGTCGTAGGGACTTTCCAGGATCAACGCCGCCGCATCGATGGTGTGGAGGTGCTCGGCCCGCAGGACGGCCGCCGCCCCGAGGGACGTGCCGAAGAACAATTGCGGCGCGCCGGGACGCAACCGCGCGGCTTCCTGGCCGGCCGCGGCCACGTCGTCGGCTTCATCCCATCCGAGGGTGGTGGTGTTCCCCTGCGAACCGCCCACGCCGTGAAAATCCACGAGCCAGGTTTCGTAGCCGAGCGCGTGAAATTCCCGCGCATAGCCGAGAAGCGAATCCCTGCTCCCGCAGTAGCCGGGAAAAAGCAGCACCACGGGCTGGCCCTCCTCGCCGGGAATGCGCCACGCTTCGAGGTTCAGATGATGCGCGCCGGGGAAGCGCAGCGTTTCGTACTCGAGCCGGCGATCGCCGGGCGTGAGATGATTGACCGGGCGAGGCAGCGCCAGCGTGCCTAGGAAAAAGCGCGTCTTGTCCCACGCCGTCATCGGCACATGGACGTGCAGGCGCCCGGCGTTCTCGACGTAATGCGTCATGCTCCGCGCCGCCAGATACGCCGCGCCATTGACGACCACGAGGCCAATGCCGAAGAGGGCCAGAAGAAAGATCCACAGCCGGCGAAATGAACGCGGCCGTACCGTGGCGGAAGCGAGTGTGGAGTCGGGCATTATCCTCAGATACGCAATTCTAGCGCAGGTTCTTGCAAAAAAAAGAAAGCCGTGGCGGCTTGGCCGCCACGGCTTGGGGATGCGGCAAGCCTCAGCTCACGCGCACGATTTCGGTTTCCGCCTTCTTCTCCGGGGCCGGTTTGGGCGGCTCGTTTTCGCCGCCAATATTCTGCCAGGTGGTGAGCACCTGGAGGATCGACTGGAACAGGCCGGTTTCCGCGGAGGCTTTGCCATCACCCTGGCCGAAGAGCACCACGCGCTCCGGCACCAGCGGCTGTTCGCTGTGCACGAGTTGTTGCGCGACCAGGCTCAGCGCGTAGAGGCGCGGGTCGGTGAAGGCTTCGACCTTCTGGCGGCTGACGTTCGCTTCGGCCTGGCCGATCTGCGCGATCTTCGCCGCTTCGCCCTGGCCTTCCAGCTCGGTCGCCCGGGCGCGGCCCTCCGCCTGCGCGATGTCGCGCTTGGCCAGGCGCTCGGATTCGGCGAGCTGGGCCGAGCCGCGGTTGCCGGCGATTTCGATCTCCACGCGCGTCTGCGTGAGTTGCGTCTGACGCTCGGCTTCGGCCTGCGCGTGATTGAGCTGCTTGAGTTGCGCGGCGGCCTCCTGCTGCTTGGCAAAAGTCGCCTTCTGCTCCTCCGCGAGACGCCGCTGGCGGAGCTGGTCGAAGAGCCGGTCGATCGGGTCTTCCTGCCCGGGCTTGAGTTTTGCGGATTCCGGCCGGCCAATGAGCACGGCCACACAGTTGATGTCGAATCCCTGGAAACGCCGGCCGAGTTCCTCGGTCGCGCGGCGCTGGATATCCTCGCGGCGGGTGAGCAGGTCGAGCATGTTCGACGACTGCGCCACGTCGCGGAAGTAGGCCGTCAGGATCGGGTCGAGGGTCTGCGTAATGAGCCGCCGCACGTCACCGAAGCGCTGCACCACACACGGCGCCTTGGCGTAATCGATATGCACCACCAGGGAGAGCGGCAGCAGCGGCTCATAACCGTCCGCCGTGATCAGCGGGATGCTCATCAAGTCTTCATCGTAGCGATGCGCCTCGGTCTGGCCGGTGATCCAGCGCAGCACGAAGTTCACCGTGGGCACGAGCTCGACTTTGAGCGCGTACGGGTTGAGCGCGTACTTGCCCGGCGCGAGCGCGTCGCGCCACACGCCGCGACGCCCGGCTTCGACCTGTTCGCCGTAGCGGAATTGCGGTCCGGTGAGATCTTCACCGGCCGCGCCGTAGTAGCTGATAACCACGCCGACGTAGCCGATCGGGATGAGCGTTTTCGGCTGCAACTCCGCGGTGGCGAACCAGCGGTTGATGAAGAAGGTGCCGTCGGTGAGCACCTGCAATTGCTTGCCCCGGCGGCCACCGAGGGTCAGAAACGTCTCGGGGTCCTGGAAATAATTGTGGCCGCTGCTGTCAGGACTGCCGACCTGCGGCGCAATGAATTCGCCGGGATCGAGCGTCGGACCATCGTGCACCGTGATGATCCCGATGAGATCGTGCGGCGAGAGCTTGCTCGCATCGGTCTGGATGGACGTGTCGCCGGCGCGCTGCGTGTAATACGCGGAGCCGACGAGCACCGGCAGAAAACCGCGCGCCACTTCCAGTTCCTGCTGCCAGGAAGCGCATTGCTCGCGTTCCTGCCGGCCCACCGGACCCGCATGGATGCCCTGTTCGGTAATGACGACGAAGAGCGCCGTATTGATCGCGTAGACGCCTTCACGCAGGATCGCGCGCTGGCGGCCGCGATGGCCGTGATTGGTGAGGAAGGCCACCGGGTCCTGGAAGCCGTTGCACTCGACGATCGCGCCGAGCGTCTGCGACGCCACCAGAGGATGGCCGTCGCGCGCATAGACGTAGCCGATGCGGCCTTCCGCGATGGTCACCAGCGGCACGGCGTGCACGCTGTACATCCAGAAGGGATAGCCAAAGTGCAGGCCGCCGCGCAACACGCGCGCCTGGAAGCCCGCTTCACCGGCCAGGGCGATGATTCGCCCCTGCCCGAGCGAGCCGCGCGGGGACCACAGTTTTTCGAGAATGCCCACGCGGCGATGCGGAATGTACCGGACGCCGATCAAGACGTAGAGGGCGAAGAGCGCGAGGGCGATCTTTGCGACCACCACCACGATAGAGAACAGCTCAGAGATGCCGTCCATAGGATTGTGCTTTCTAACTTTTGCGCCGCCGCTTTTGCGATAACCGCAGCGCGATGACGTTCTGCGAGAGCATCCAGAGCGCCTCGCGCTTTCCGCTGTCACGATCGGAAACCGGGGACGTTCCATCTGCCTCTTGATTGCTGCTGACGGAGTTAGCTGTCGGGCTGGGGCCATCAAGTGCCCCCGGCGCCGCAAGCGCCGTTCGCCCCGGAGCCGCGCGACAAGTTTTTCACGCGCGACGGTCTTTGGGTCCCCCGTTGATCCGGCCACCGGGCCGGAACATTGAGCTGGCAAAGAACTGCCGAAAGCATAGTCAACGGGCCACGGTTCGCAACTACGTGGGACCGCCTAGCCCCGAGCGGCTCCTCTGTAGCTACTCTGAGCGCCGAAAATCGCATCCCAGACGCCGTCAGGCACGAAAAAGCCGTGGCGTGGCAGCATCGAAAAGGGGAGAGCGAGCTTCCAGCTCGCGCTGTTTTCGGCGGCCTCGCCGAAAACTCGCGGCAATGCCACGCTCACTCACGTAAACCGCGCATACTTCTCGATACCCTTTTCCAGTTTTTCCCGCAGTTCGACCACCGGATCCGAGCTGGCCAAAGCCGTGGATGCCGCGACCAGCAATCGTCCCAAACCCCGCACATCATCCACCGCCACGAATTCGGAGGCGATGCTCGTCTTGGGCCCGCAATTGTGGTAATTGCCCAAAGCCACGCACAGCGCCGCCGTCCGGTACCCATAGAGCTGAAAAGCCGTGGCTTCGCAGGTGCCGCCGTTCATCAAGCAGCGCTGATGCGGAATCTTGTTTCCGGCGGCCAGTGAGGTCAGCGCGCGCGTGGCGCTGTCATCGAAGATCGACGTCTTGTCTCCCACGCGAATGATGACGCCCTCTCCCATGCGCCCGGCGCCGGGGCTGCGCTCGGAACTGCATTCGAGCGAAACGATCGTCACCTCGCTCGCGATCCGGCCACTCTTAGCCAGTTTGATGGCGCCGATAAAGCCGACCTCCTCGGCCCGCGTAAACAGACCCAGCACGCTGGCCTCAGCGCCCATCGCCTCCAGGTCCCGAAAAAGCGCCAGGATCATGGCGCAACCGACGAGATCGTCGCAAGCCCGCGAATGGATGCGTCCGTCTTTCACTTCGAAAGCCGGCAGGTCCCACATCGCAAATGCACCGAAGTCGCGCGTGGGCGGTTTCTTCGCGCGGTACTCCTCGGGCACTCCGCCGAAGAATTCGCCTCCCACGAAACCGGGATGATCCATGTGCGCGGCGAACGCGTAACGCGGGGCCGCCGCTCCCCGCTCGTAGCGCGCGATCACGTTGCCGAAATCGTCCTGAACGGTGCGGACGTGCGGACACTGCGCGAGCTGCATCAGAATTTCCGCGCGCACGGCGTCCTCGTGAAATGGGGCCGTTGGTTGCGCGAGCACCGCGCGAATCAAGGCGAGAAGGGAGTCGGTCTCCATAGTTTTTGGTTTCTGGTTTCGCGTTTCTAGTTTCAGGTGTGGGGCCGCCACATTGAAAACCAAAAACCAGAAACCGATGCCAGCCCGGCCCGGACAAACCCGCGACCAGCCGGCGTCCGACGCCATTTCCCGCTGGAAGCGTTTTCGCTACCGGCTCGAGGAAATGGGCTGCCGCTTTCTGGCCTGGTCGCTGCCGCACCTCAACCGCCGGCGCTGCGTCACGCTCGGCCTCCTGGTCGGCGATCTCGCCTGGTTTCTCGATCATCGCGGACGCGCCGTGGCGCTGGCCAATCTCGAGTGCGTCTTCGGCGAGCGCTACACGGCTTCGCAGCGACGGTGGATTGCGCGGCTGTCCTACCGCAATTTCGCCAAAACCATGCTCGATCTTTTCTGGGCGCATAAGCTCGAGCCTTCTCAACACCGGCAGTACGCGCAGGACAACGGCTTCGAGGCCGTTCGCGAGCAAGGGCGGCGCGAGAAACGCGGTCTGGTCTTTATGATGGTGCACCAGGGCAATTGGGAACTGGCCAACATGGCGGCCGGCTACAACGGCATTCAGAACACGGTCGTCACCGAGAATTTCAAGAACCCGCGCCTCGATGGCATCTTCCGGAGTCTGCGCGAAATCTCCGGCCACACCATGATCCCGCAGGAGAATTCGCTGATCCGGATGCTGAAGGTGGTAAAGCGCGGTGGAACCACGGGCCTGCTCATCGACCTGAACCTGCGTCCCTCGCAGGCGGCCACGGTCATTGAAGGCTTCGGGCTCAAGATGTGTGTGCCGGTGCTCCACGCCGTCCTCATCCAGCGCGTCAATGCCCTCGCCGTCCCCGTGGAAACCGAGCCATACGCCGACGGCAGTTGCCGCGTCACCGCCTACCCGGCTTTGAATTTCCCCCCGGAAATGAGTCTCCAGGAAATTGCCCAGCAGTGCTGGAATGATTTCGAACCCATGATCCGCCGGCGGCCCGACCTCTGGCTCTGGCCGTACAAGTACTTCCGCTATCGGCCGAAGAACGCGACGCGCGCCTACCCTTTCTACGCCCGCGAATCGAGCCCCTTCGAAAAGCTCCTGCGTTCCCTGGCGACCCCGCCGACCAAAGCTCCACCAAAGCAGTCCACCGGCTAGCGCGCACTTCCCACGCCAGGCATCACCGCGGCACACCATCCCATTACTCCCATTCTCCCCACGCCTCCCATCGTTTCGCGTATTGGTTTTCGCCCTCGCTGCGGAGCCCATTGGATGTTGGCTGTTGCGGTGAAGCCGCCCCCCGCCCAGCCGAAGCATTTGACAAACCCCACCGCGCGCCGTTGCATAGCCGCCTCCATGAAAAGCTTCCTCACTCTCACCGGCCTGGCGACGCTGGCGTTGCTCGCGGGCTGCGCCACCGGCCCGACCTCACGCTCCACCTACAACGTCGTCGCTTACAAACCGAAAAATCCCGAGAATGTGCGCATCAAAGTCTCGCTCGCGAATCGCGCGGTTTACGTGATGGAGGATGAAACGCCGCTGCTGGTCACCGCCTGTGCCATCGGCAAGCCCGACCATCCGACCCCCACGGGCAGCTACCGGATCTCCGGCAAAATCCCGGACAAGCGTTCGGGCGAGTACGGCTTCTCGGTCACTGCCGACGGCATTCATCCCGCGAAAGTCAGCGAGGCCGCCGGCCACTACGTCGGCTTTCCGATGGCGTGGTGGTGCGAATTCACCCCCGGCTATGGCTTCCACGAAGGGGCCGTCTGGCCCATTCCACGGACGCACGGCTGCATCCGTCTGCATCACAACGTCGCGCCGAAATTCTACGCGCTCGCCAAAATGGGCACCCCCGTGAGCGTCGCCCAAACACAACCCGAGGACGCGACCATCGGCAAGGATCTGAAACGCCCGCAGGACTACGCCGATCCCGATCCGGCTCCCGCCATCCTCATCTCGGCTCGCGCCTTCAGCTCACCGCCAGAGCCGCTCCTGGTCGACCGCCCATAATCTCCTTCTTAATCTTAATCCAAAACCCTCCGAAAAAGAGCCGGATTGAGAGTAAGATTAAGATTAAGCCCCGCCCATGGATTCCTCCGACGCCTCCAAACCCGCTCGCGTGAACCTGCGCACGCCGGATGTGATGGCGGCGGTGCAAGCCCAGGTCGAGTCGCACTACCGTAGCGAAATCGTCGAAAAGCTGCGGGCCGGCGGGGGCACCCTCACTTGCGACGGGGTCACCGTCCGGCTCGCGAAGCAGTTCGGCTTTTGCTACGGCGTCGAGCGCGCCATCAATCTCGCCTACGCCGCGGCCAAGGTCTTTCGCGATCGCCGCCTTTTTATCCTCGGCGAAATCATCCACAACCCCGAGGTCAACGAGCAGATCGTCACGCTTGGCATCAAGAACCTCCTCGGGAGCGACAAGGAAGCGATGCTGCGCGACTTGCATGCCGAAGACGTGGTCATCGTTCCGGCCTTCGGGACCGACCGCGCCACCGAGGCGCGCATCAAGGAACTCGGCTGCCAGATCGTCGATACCACCTGCGGCGACGTCATGAGCGTCTGGAAGCGCGTCCGCCAAAACGCCAGCGATGACGTGACTTCCATCATTCACGGCAAGGCCTCGCACGAGGAAACCAAGGCGACTGCTTCCCGCGCCTATCTCGGCGGCAAAGGACATTATCTCGTCGTCCTCACCCTCGCCGATACCGATTACGTCTGCGACTACATCCGTCGCGGGGGCGACAAGACGGCTTTCCTCGAGAAATTCCGCGGCGCCTATAGCGATGGATTCGACCCCGATTGGCACCTCCAGCGCGTCGGTGTGGCCAACCAGACGACGATGATGCGCGGCGAGACCGAGGAAGTGCAGCGCCGCGTCGAGGCGGCCATTCGCGACCGCGACGGAGCCGAGGCGGCCCGCCAGAATTTTCGGTTCTTTGACACCATCTGTGGCGCCACGCAGGAGCGGCAGGATGCCCTCAAAGACATGCTCGAATCGCCGATGGATCTGCTTCTCGTGATCGGCGGCTACAACAGCTCCAACACTTCGCACCTCGCCGAAATGGGCGAAGCCAAGCTCCCGACCTATTTCATCCGCAACGCCAGCCGGCTCGAGTCGCGCCAGCGCATCGTCCATTTCGATCAGTATTCCAAGCACGAGATCACCACGGAAAACTGGCTCCCCGGGCGCCCGCTCACCGTCGGCGTCACCGCCGGCGCCAGCTGCCCCAACAACCTCATCGAAGAAACCATCCTGCGCCTCTTCGCCCTTCACGACATCCACGGGGACCAACTCCTCGGCGCCTCACCCGCCCGCAATTAGCACGGGCGGCGGGCTTGTTCCGGGCCGGCCAGCAGAGCTTTGAGGCGGCTGACACAGCCGCCTCTACAACGCGGGTGTCGAGGCGGTTGTGCCAGCCGCCTCAAGCATCCTCGACCCCGTTCATCGCGAAAGTCCCGGAGCCATCAAAATAGCCGAAACCCAGGGACCCAGGAAGCAACCTCGCGCATCTCGAACCGCGTAGCTCTCAGTATCAACGGCTCTCAATTCTCAATTGTCCCCTCGGCGCCGCGGATTCCTCGCCAAGCCTCGAAGATCAACTAGCAACCCATCCGAATGGTCCAGCCGCGTCTTCCCGAACTCTTCGCCGAGAACTTCTCCCGCTTCGGTGAACTGGGCGCGTCGGTCAGCGTCTGGCGTGAAGGCCGAGAGATCGTCTCGCTCGCCGGCGGTTTCAAGGATCGGCAGCACGAGCGGCCATGGACTCCGGAGACGATGGTGCTTTTCTGGTCCGCCACCAAAGGCCTCTCCTCCGCGTGCCTGTTGCACGCCTGCCAGGAACACCACGTCGAATTGACCACCCCTGTCGCCGCGGTCTGGCCGGAATTCGCCCAAGCCGGTAAAGACCGCGTGACCATCGCCGAGTTGCTGTCCCATCAGGCGGGACTGGCGGCGCTCACCGCGCCGGCCCCGGTGATGGACCACGAGGCCGTCGCCGCCGCGCTGGCCGCATCGGCCCCCGCATGGCCGCTGGGACAGGGGCACGGTTATCACCCCCGCACCTTTGGCTTTCTCGTCGACGAAACGCTGCGGCGCATTACCGGTGGGCGAACCTTGCGAACCTACTGGTGCGAGGAATTTGCCGAGCCTCTCCGCCTGGACGTCTGGATCGGATTGCCGCCCGAGCGCGTCCTGGAGCCTGCCTCGATTTTTCCCGCGAAGACTTCGCCGCCCAAGGGCGACACGTTTTACACCGCCTTCCTCACTCCGTCCTCTCTCACCTCGCGGGCCTTTGCCTCGCCGCGCGGCTTGACCAGCGTCGCGTCCATGAACGCACCCGAGGCGCGCACGGCGTCTTTCGGTGCGTTCGGCGGCGTCGGCACCGCCCGTGGGCTGGCAAAATTCTATGCGCTGCTGGCCGAGGGCGGTGCTTTGGAGAACCGCCGCTGGTTCGAACCGTCTACCCTCGACTCGATGACCACCACCCTTACGCAAGGACCAGACCGGGTGCTGCTGCTCGAGACCGCCTTTTCCGCCGGCTTCATGCGCGATCCGGTCGATGCGGCCGGACGCAAAGTGCGCACCAATTTTGGCCCGTCGCTCAAGGCCTTTGGCCACCCCGGCGCGGGCGGCAGCCACGCTTTCGCCGATCCGGAAAATCGAATCTCCTTCGCGTACGTCATGAACCAAATGGAACCCGGCGTCTTGCCGGGACCGAAATCCTTGCGCTTGATCGACGCCCTTTACGCTGCCATCACCGGCGGTGAGCTATGAACACTGCCGAAGACCTCGAGCGTTTTCTCCACGAAAAGATTCCGCTGACGGTCGCCATGGGGGTTCATGTCGTAGAATGCGACGACGCGCATCTCGTGCTCACGGCGCCACTCGCCCTGAACCACAATCACTTGGGCACCGCCTTTGGCGGCAGCCTGCACGCCCTGGCCACGCTCGGCGGCTATGCCCTGCTCTGGTGGCTGCTCCGGCGTCCGCAGGCCAACATTGTTATTCGTCAAAGCACGATGCTCTACAAGCGCCCGGTGCGCGGCGACTTGCGGGCCGTCTGCCACACCCCGGACGAGAAAGATCTGGAGCGTTTTCGCCGGGACTTTGCCCATAAGGGCAAGGGCCGCATCACCTTGAAGACGGTGCTCGAAAGCGAAGGCCAACCGGCCGCGAAATTCGAAGGCGTGTTTGTCGCCGTCGAGGGTCTTGCCCGGTAGGGCACGCGCCCGCCCAGGCCTTCCCCAACCGCGATGGCTTGACTCCGGCGAAATGCCCAGGCAACGGTGTTGTTACGGCGCTTGGGTGGATGCCGCGCTCCGGGCGGCATGCGCCACGCCACGCCGAAGGCGCCCATCTTTCCAGCCGCCATCTTCCCAGCCGCCCACAGGAGCATTTGGGCGCTTGCGCGCACCGTTTTCGCATCGCGCTCGGAGCGCTCGATCCACCGTTGCGCTCCTCTACACCCCCACCACCGACACCACGATATTGCGCCGATGCGGCGCCCGCCGGTGCTCGAAGAGAAAAATCCCCTGCCAGGTCCCGAGCTGCATCCGCTCCTGGGCCACCGGCACCACCTCGCTGGTCCGCGTCAGGACCATCCGCAGATGCGACGCTGCCACTGTCGTCGAGTGAAGAAGAAGGGGCTCAGGTTCCTACGACCGAAACGATAATGTTGCGCTGGTGAGGTGCTCTACGGTGCTCAAAGACGAAGACGCCCTGCCAGGTGCCCAACGCCAGGCGGCCCTTTACAACTGGAACGGACTCGCTTGATCGTGTCAGAACCATGCGGAGGTGCGATGTTGAGTCGTCTGGCCCTTCGTCAGTGTGAACCAGAAAGCTCGCGTCCTCAGGAACGAGTCGCTCGAAAAACTCGTGGAGATCCGTCCGTGCGGACGGGTCGGCGTTTTCGTAAATAACGAGACTCGCACTGGTGTGCTGGATGAACACCGTGGTTGTGCCCGTGGTCACTCCGCTGTCGCGAACGATGCGAGCGACGTTTTCGGTGATCTCGTAAGTGCCTTTGCCCCTCGTTGCGACGACGAAAGAATCGGTGTGAGCGTTCATGTAGTTTTGGTTAAGAGAATCGGGGCAGTGGAGGGGTCGTCAACGCTGCCGGTGGGAAGTGTCTCCGGGAAACCCAAACGCCAGCCTGACTTCTCCACCTTTCCACCCCGGTCCCGGAGACCACTGCACTTCTTTGACAAACGAAGCGAGCAGCGGAAAAAAGCTTTAGCCGAATACTCCACCCTTCCACCCCGCGTCGAAGAGAACACGGGCCGGGGCGTGACCTCCCTCCTTTTCCGGCCCGTGCTCTCTCCGACGCGAGCAAGCACCGCACGGTAGACGCTCCGAGGGCGGATAATTGTGGGCCGTGTTTTCCTTTTCGTCTATGATCGAAGGAACCTTCACTCCAAAACAGAACACCGGGAACGCAAGCACTGAGAAGCGACAGACGACAGGGCGGGAGCCCGCTTGGGTCTGCTACTTCCGCGTGTCCACGACGAAGCAGGGCGAGAGCGGCCTTGGGCTCGCCGCCCAGCGCGACGCGGTCGCACGCTACACCGGCGAGAAGGGGGGCAGTACCCTCGCCGAGTTCACCGAGGTGGAGTCCGGCAAGAAGGCGTCAAACCGGCCCGAACTCCTCAAGGCGGTTGAACTGTGCCGCAGGAAGAGGGCCACGCTTGTGATCGCCAAGCTGGACCGGCTAGCGCGGAACGTGGCCTTCGTGGCGAACCTGATGGAGTCCGGAGTGAACTTCGTGGCAGTCGACCACCCGAAGGTTGACCGGTTCATGCTTCACCTGCTCGCCGCCTTTGCAGAGGAGGAAGCACGGAAGATCAGCCAGCGGACCAAGGAGGCGATGGCTGCGGCCAAGCTGCGCGGCGTGGTGATCGGAGCGACCGGCAGGGACAAGGCCAAGCGCTACAAGGCGGAGGCGCTGGAGCGGGCCAAGCAATTCGGCCCGATAATCGCCGAGCTTCGCGCCAGCGGCTTCACACAGACCCGTCAGATTCGGGACGAACTGAACCGCCGTGGCGTCGCATCACCCGGCGGTGCGCGGTGGCACCTGCTTAATACCCACCGTACCCTCACTCGGCTGGTGGGTGCTAATGTCCGAGTGAAGTCGGACGTGCTAAGCTCCTTGTGAACCCGGTGCGCCGCCTATGGCTCGGGTTTTGCGGCTACCGCTTTCGGCGCGGGGTCCGTGCCGTCCTCACGCTTGGGCGGGCGGCCACGGCGAGGGTTGGGCGCTGCGGCTCCAGATGGCTCGGAGGGCGTTGCGACCGGCTTCGGAGCCTTGACCTTGCGCGCCTTCTTCGCGGAAGCGAGGTTCTGCCGCTTCGCGTCGAGGAACTTCGTCCATCCGCAGATGCGAGGGCATATCATCCGGTCCTTCGGCCGTATGCACGAAATAGTCCTGGTCCTCGGGCACCAACCGCTCAAAAAAGGCGTGCAGATCCGTCCGCGCCGAGGGGTCCGCATTTTCATAGATGACGAGGCTCGCGCTGGTGTGCTGCACGAACACCGTCGCCGTGCCCGTCTTCACCCCGCTGGCCCGGACGATCCGCGTCACTTCATCCGTAATTTCATAGGTCCCCTTCCCACGGGTCGAAACCTGGAACGATTCAGAATGCGCTTTCATCCCCTTCAACAGCGCGCAGCGGCCGCCTCTCGTCAAACCCGAATCCGAACGTCCAAAGCGGCCACGCACCGCCTCAACCGCGTCCCGGGATTGCCTTCAGCGACCTTTTCCAAGACGCTTGCGCCCGATGAAACCCCCACTTTTCGCTCATGTCTGAAATCCGCCACAACCGGCTGACCGGCGAATGGGTGATCATTGCGCCCGAGCGGGCGCACCGGGGCGGAAATGTCGACCACCCGCCGGCGATCCCGGATGGTCCGGCACATTTGGCCACTTGTCCGTTCTGTCCGGGCAATGAAGCGGTCTCGGGGCCGGATCGATACCGCATCGATGGCGCCGATGGCCAATGGCTCGTCCGCTCCGTGCTGAACAAGTTCTCGGCCCTTTCGCCGAAAGGTGAAATCGCTTTCAGGGATGAATTTGGCGGTCTCGGCGAAACCGTCAATGGCGTGGGACTCCACGAGGTGATCGTGGAAACTCCGCGGCACGATCTGGCCATGGGCCTGTTTCCTGTGGAACAGGTCCGGCGCGTCCTCGAATCGTATGTCCATCTGTTTCGCGAGTTTTATGCCGACCCGCGCGTGCGGCACGTGATCGTTTCCAAGAACCATGGCGCGGAGGCCGGCGCTTCGCAGCAGCATCCGCATTCGCAGATCGTCGGGCTGCCCATCGTCCCCGGACAAGTCATCGACCGGCTCGATTACGCCTCGCGCTTCTTCGCCGAAACTGGTGAGTGCCTGGCCTGCAGCATCCTGGCCCAGGAACTGGAGCAAGGGACGCGCGTCATCGCCGGGAACGCGGACTTCGTGGCCTTCGTTCCTTACGGGGCACTGTCGCCGTACCATGTGTGGATCTTCCCCCGGGTTCACACGGCCTGTTTTTCGGAGCTGCCGGTCGGAACCCTGGGGACGCTGGCGGAACTTTTGCGCACCGTTCTCGCCAAAATCCACGGCATGCTGGCGAATCCGCCGTTCAATCTTGTCCTCCGTTCGCTGGGTCCGCAGGAGAAAGGCGCGGCCCATTTCCACTGGTATATCTCGATCGTCCCGCGCGTGAACAAGGCGGCGGGCTTCGAACTGGGGACCGGGATGTATATCAATCCGTCTTTGCCGGAAGTTTCCGCGCGGCAGTTGCGGGAATTTCACGCGGCCTGAAGGCCGCAGGTAGGGCGCACTGGCCTCGCTCAGGTTTCAGGTTTCAGGTTTCAGGTTTCAGGTTTCTGGTTTTTGGTTTCTGGTTTGCCCCTCCCGCGATTGCGGGACCACGGCCGTTTCTCTCGCACCTGCGAGATCGGCTCTGATTCTTGGTTTCGAGTTTCGAGTATTCCGAGAAGTGACCGGCCACGACAACGAGAAGGTTCTCGCTCCGATGCTTAAAACTTAAAACTTAACACTTAAAACGGGTATTATATACTTGACTCATGTTGAAGGTGTGGTAGATTTCTCGCATGAACGCAGAAAATATCGCTCCAGAATTCCCCGAAACTTTGAACGACGCGATGCAATTTTTTGCCAGCGAAGACAACGCCTTTGCCTTCACCGTGGCGCTTCGCTGGCGCGACGGCGTTTGTTGCCCGACCTGCGGCTCTACTCGCGTTAATTTCATTTCCTCGCGCAGAACTTGGGAGTGCCGGGAAAAGCATGAGCGTCGGCAGTTCTCCGTCAAGGTCGGGACGATCTTCGAGGATTCGCCCATCAAGCTCGGGAAGTGGTGGTGCGCAACTTGGCTGATCTCCAACGCCAAGAACGGCATCAGTTCTTGCGAACTGCACCGCGCGCTCGGAGTGACTCAGAAAACCGCTTGGTTCATGCTCCACCGCATCCGGCTCGCGTTGCAAAACGGGAGCATTGCCAAGGTCAACGGCACTGTGGAAGTGGATGAAACCTACATTGGCGGAAAGGCCCGGCTGATGAACGCCAAGGCGCGTGCGCGGCGGAAGATCACCACCAGCACCAGCCATCTCGCACCCGTCCAAGGGTTGTTGCAACGCTCCACCCGGCAACAGGCTTCCCGCGTGATTCTCAAGCACGTCAAGAGCATCAAGACCCCCGAATTGCAGGGGAACATTTTGGAGCACGTTGAAAAAGGAGCGGAGGTTCACACCGATGAGGCAACTGCCTACCACAGCCTGCCGGAAGACTTCGCGCACAAGGTCATCAATCACGCCGTTTGCTACGCCAAGGACAATGTCCACATCAACGGGCTGGAGAACTTCTGGAGCCTCTTGAAGCGCGCGATTCGCGGAACCTACGTGAGCGTAGAGCCGTTTCATTTGTTCCGGTATCTGGATGAACAAGCCTTCCGATTCAACGAGCGGAAAGACAACGATATGGGCCGCTTTTTGAAAGCCGCTACTGGCATCTTCGGAAAGGGGCTGCGGTATGCGGCTCTCATTGGCCGGGGGAAGGAGGGGGAAACGTCGGCAGGGTCGTGGCAGACGGCGTAAGAAGCCGTAGCCTTCAACTTCATCTTCTGCTAGCGTTCGGGCATGAGCACGCCCACAGCGCCAGAGCCGAGCCCTCGCCAAAAATTCGAGGCGATGGCGAAACGCATTATTACCGCGCCGAAGGAAGCCGTCGACGCGGCGCAAAAGGAGTGGAAAAAAATAAAACATAAGCGCGGCCCTAAGCCTTCGGTTTCTTAGCGCGTTCCGCTTTTGCGGGCTCAATTTCTGCCCGCACAGCGGATATGAACGCCCCTGTATCGGCCCAATAATTAGGATACGCCTTCCGAAGCGCGTCCAATGATTCGACAGCTACCAAAACGACCTGTTTTTGAGAATCCTTTCCCAGATTTTTTTCCTCGGCGAGATACTCCTCTTGCGCTTCTGGCATTTTATCTTTTTGAAACGGCCTGACGATGAGCGTCATTGCCACCGGGTCAAGAATCAGCAGGAATGTGTGAGCATGTGATGGATGGGATTGAAGGAGTTGAACAGCGCCTCCCCATGCACTCAATTGCTGGATAATTCTTTCCTTTTTTTCCAACTCCCTCAATTCCGCAACCAATTCGTCCCTGTCTGTTGGTGTTCCTGGAACTGGAGGCGATTTTTCCCTGAGCGCGATTGCGGTGCCCATCAGCGCAAAGAATCTAAGCCATGATGCGCTGGCATGCTTTATTTTGGATTTTAGAGCCTGGCCGGTAAATGTCTGGGCGATCTCAACAGCGGTCGCCCAAGTATGCTGAAGCGTTGAGCGGATTTGAATCTCTATCCTCTGTCCATTAAATGGCTGTTTTTCCTTTACGACGCTGTTGTATTTGTAGATCAGATGAATGCTTCGGTAGCCGTCTGGCTTTGGATATGAAATGTAGTCATACTTGTCCACCCAGACAGGCCTCCCTTCCGGGTTTCTTGCCTTAGTCTTTTCGTAAACGTCCACCAGTTTTTTAACCTGCGAAACCGTGTCTAGCACGGCTCGACATCCCCCAATGTCCTGCATCTGGGAGAGTTTCATATTCGGATTGTGGAGCAGCTTCAATTCTATAGACGGAAGGCGTTTTAATCGCTGTGCGATCAACGCTTGACGCGTAATTTTTTTGGCGCGCTTGAGGAGCGTCATCTTGATGATCTGAAGCGGGTAGCTGTGGCACGAGCGCCAATTATTGATGACGTTCAGGGCCTGGAAAATTTCATCTACATTGGGAAAAGGCAAAAGGAGCACCAAACCGGCTTTATCAATTTGCCCTTTTGAGAATGCGCGAATAGGAAAAGCCATGCCGCCAGAAAATAGAGCGGGGCCGTTCCCTGAGTCAAGTATGTAATCCCCCTTAAAACTGGCCACCAGTCACTGAGCACTGAGCACTAAGAACTAAGATCCCCCACCGCCCCTCACTTCGCTTCCTTCAAATAATCCTCCCAGAGCGAAGCGAGATTCACCGAGTTGCCGTCCCCGGGATGGATCACCACGCGATACCGGAAGTGCAAGGTATCACCGGCCTTGAGGGGCAGGCTTCCGTCCTGCGATTTGTCCCCGGTGAAGACTTTGAGTCCGAAGGGATTGGCCGCGAGCAGGCCGTAAGCGCGCACGTGCCACCGCGCGCGGCGTGAATTCTCCGGATGATCAAAGACCGCCACACCGACTTTCTCGCCGTCCACCTCCCCGGAGTAGTCGAGCCAATTTGAAAATTTCCCCCACACGGCTTTCTCGTGCTCGAGGCCCTCGGCGTTCCGGATCGTGCCGGTGCCGGGAATCTGATTCGCGATCCCCTTCTCCGCCGAGCCGGGCTCTTCGAGGGCCGGCGCCAGCCGGATGCCAAACGCGCCATCCTTGGCGTCGCCGAAGGTGACGTCGACGAGCGCGGTCAAAGTGAGGTCGAGATCGATGATGCGCAGCGTCGCGGTTTTGCGAAAGGTTATCTGCCGCGCCTCCGCGAGGAGCTTGACACCGTTCTGGTCGATCCAATCGAGATCGGCCTTGAAACTGCCCGCGTCCGGACCGCTCCGCGCATCGCTGATTTTGGCCACGACGATCCGGCCGCGATTGGCTTTCGTGTAGGTGGTTTCGTTGTTCCAGAAATCCGTGCCGTTGACCCGTTCGTGCGCGAACCATAATCCGCGCTGGTGCGGATGATCGTCCGGCTCGCCCTGGGATGGCTCCATGGGAAACTTGCGCGTCAACAGTTTCCCCGTGGCCGACCGCAGCGGGTAGAGGTACGCCTTCATCGCATTGCCGCCGCCGAAAATGAAATCGGTGAATGGCTGGCCGTCGATGGTGATGTGGACGGTGTCCGTCGCGGGCGTGATCGTGACCTGCGCCGAAGCGGGAGCGGAGGCCAGCAGCATCGAGGTGAGTGCGCAGATTGCTGACGCCGCGAGGGATCGGCGAGGATTGGAACACGGAGGGCAAGGGGATGGGGTATGTCGCACAGCCGCAGTCTCATTCCGCCGGCGGCTGCAAGTCAACGGGACATGCCGGCGGCCGGGCGTCAAAGTGGAAGCGCCATCCTTGCCGGAGAATGCTTCACGACCCGCGGCTGGAGGCCGCCGCCACATTCCGCCGCTGCCAGGACTCCCCCCGGAAGCAGATCATTCAATACCGACCTTCGGGGGAGAGGCCGAAGCGGCGCGAGTCGGTCGTGGTGGGGAAATTGTCGGTGCGGAAGGGCGACGCGGGCAAATCGGCGGCGTTGTAGAGATTGCAGGTCGGGTTGTCGGCCCAGGCGTAACGAACGGCCACGGGCGCCGGAACCTTGTCGGACCACACCAGCACGCTCGTTCCATCGATTTTGGCGTCGGCCCAGACCCAGCGGTGATCTTCGCCGCAAATGGCGAATCCCTGCAACTCGCTCCCCGGACGATTGGGCACGAGCGGGGCGGTGCGGTTCAGCAGCGTTTGCACGTCGTAAGTTGGCGGCAGAGGCTTTGCGACCAGGCCGCCGTCAGTACGCGTGAATTTCAATCGCACCTTTGAACCTTCCAAACTCATGCTGTCGTATACCGGACCGGAATCGACGAGATCGTGCTGCCCATACTGCCGGGCGAGAGCCAGGCGCGCGAGGCGCGCGCCGACATCCGCTTTATTCCGGGGATGCGTGTCCTCGGCCTCACCGAGGTCGATCAGCACGGCCTGCGCGGTCTTCGGGAGGGCCAGCGCATGGGACTGGGATTCGCGCAGTTCCGCCCAGCCGCTCTCGCCGGGAAGCTTCGACTTGGGGAAATTATTCGGTAATTGGCAGAAATAGAAGGGCAGCTCCGGCTGATGCCACTTCTCCCGCAGATCGCGAATAAAGAGCGGAAAGCTGGTGCGATACTGAAAGGCGGTCCCGGCATTCGATTCGCCCTGGTACCAAAGCATGCCCGCCACTTGGTACGGAACGATGGGATGGAGGACGCCATTGAATATTCCGGCGGCCTTCATCGCGGGAGGCTGCGGCGGCGGTTTCGGCGCCGAGGCGATCTCCGCCGCGGAAAGCGCGGGCAGGCTGTATTCTGCTTTTGCCATCCACTGGCCATCGAGCGGAATAGGCCCGGCATAGAATCGGCCGGCGCCCGCCACAATCGAAGGCGGAAGCAACGGCGCATAAAGACGGATCGCCACCACCGCCTTCCCGGGATGGAGGTCATCCTGCGGAATCGGAAAATAATGGGTATAACCATCGCCCGGCAGCCGGCGATACGACATCTCAAAAATCTTCTTCCCGTTCCAATAAGTGTCCTCGAAACAGGTCAGACGCCCGAGGGAGATTTTAATAAGCGTGCCTTCCACTGCGGCCGGCACCTCGATTTCCTTGCGAATCCAGATCGCTCCGTTCGCGGGCAGGTTCGGGCCCCCGACATTTCCCGGGAGGGTTATGGGAGTCCAATCGCCCATCGAGACTTGCTCACCCGCGTAAGCGGCGGGATCGGCGCACGGTTTATCCCCGCGCCCGTGGGCCGTCAGCCATTCGCCGAAAGCATTCACGTACGCGGCCTTCTGCGGTCCGTTGGCGGCCATGAGCGCGCGCCGCGCGGCCTCACCCGCCCGCAGATCGGCGTCTTGATCGATCGCGTCCTCGCTCATCCACGCTTCGATGAACGTGCCGCCCCAGGTGCCATTGATGATGCCAATCGGTTGTTTCAACTCCGCCTGGAGCTTTTTCCCAAAGTAATAGCCGATCGCGCTGAAATCCGCCGCGGTTTGCGGGCTGGCGACGGTCCACGATCCTTTCGCATTGTCCTGCGGCGTGTCGCTTGCTCTCCGTTCGATCCGAAACTGGCGCAGCAACGGATTGGCCGAGCGGGCTATCTCCGCCGGCGCATTGGCGGATTCTTTCAGCACCCGCTCCGGATTGGATTGGCCGATCAGCAGCCACGGTTGACCAACCACCACATCCGGGATGACGATCCGGTTCTTTCCCGTCACCGTCATCTCGAACGGCCCGGCCTCGGAATCGTGGAGATCCAAACTAACCTTCCATTTTTCATCGGCTCCCGCTGTGGCTTGGGCGGTTTTGCCGGAAAGGGAAACCGTAACCTTCTCACCGGGTTCAGCCTTTCCCCAGATTGGCACAGCGTCGGATTTCATGAGCACCAGGTGCTCGGAAAAGATCGAAGGAAGGGTAACATCGGCCTGCAGCAGCGCCGGAACCAAAAGTAAGAGCAGCAACGCGAGTGGCCGAGGTAGGGTGCAACGCCTGCACTGAGCCTGCCGACCGGAGCCTGCCCTGAGCCTGTCGAACGGGTGGCCCCAGTGCGCCGTGAGCGGGAGACGAACCACCAGCGCCCGACAACCACCCGGCCGGCTGAGGCCAGTCGGCCCTACCCACGGTGCATCGCATTGGTATCGAGAGTTCATGGCACGTTTTATTGGATCGGTTGTTCTGCGGCCGGATGCCGGATGAGCCACACCTCGGCGACCTCGCAGCTTCGTTCGCCTTCGCCGGCGGACCACTCGAGTTCGAGATGCCCGCTGGCCGTAGCCTCTTTCGGGATGGGGAATTCCTGAATGACGGGATCTCGGGACTTAATCTCGTTGCTGACGACAAAGCGGTTATTGGCCATCAACCGCATGCGATGATTGGTCCGGCCGCTGTAACTGGCGCGCACAGAGTACACCGCTTGCGGGTCGAGATGATCGTAAGCAAGCCGCAGCGGCGTGGTGTAAAGCGTGTCGGCCTGTTTCTTCCAGGCCAGAGGAATGTCGCGATCGTCCGCGCGATCCGGTTCGTAGTAGAAGGTGATGCGCGGTGACTTCAGCGTGCCCGGATCGTCCTTCCACGGGATCGAATTGACAATGCGCCGCTCGCTCCCGGGTGCGCCGAGGCTGTCGTAAAAGCCACCGGGGCCGGGATTGGTCCGGTTCAGGATTTTGTCGATCGCCGCGAGGCGCGCGGATTCATCCGCAAGATCGCGGACCTGGCGAAACTGGACGCGCAGCCACGCCGCGTTATTGAGCGGTTCATCGATGCCATCCATGAACGCCCCGCGGGTGCGGTTTTGCGCGCCGTGGCGCGCGACGCTGGTTTGCGAACCAATGGCGGCGAAGAGCGAATCAGCCAGAGATTCGCACTTTTCTTTCAGGTCCGCGCCGACCGGTTCGGTCTGCGCGCGGCGCAGGATCGCTTCGGCTTTCTCCAGGGCCGCGAAAGTGCCACCGGCGGATTCCGTCCGGAGCACGTCGGTCGCCCTGGCTTCCAAATCGGTTTCGTGAAGAAGGCGGCGCTTGATATACGCGTCATAGTTGGCGCGCAACAAGCCCATCTGGAAGCGGTATTGGTTCTTCATCTCGGGCGGGGCGATGGCCTCGAGCTGGCGCCATTGCGCGAGAGTAACATCCACCTGGCGATTTACCGCGAGCGGACCGATCCAATTTCTTTCGAGCGCGAGAAAGCCGTCGGCGATCTCTTCCGCATGGTCGGGATTGATGAAGAGCCGGCAGTAATCGCGCAACGTCTCGAGCACCGGCGTGGAAGAATCCCAATCCTGGTCAGCCCAGACGAATTTATTGACGTCGTCGTTAATGCCTTCCGAGTAACAGAGCGATCCGCAGGTATACTGCACGAAGAGATTGTGGATCGTTTTCATGGCCACGGGCCGCGGGTTATAACATTCGCGGTGCAGCGTCAGCGCATAGGCGAGGTCCCAGTTGGGGACGGGGAATTGGCAATCGAGATTGTGCGTGATGTCCGGATAATTCCGAATGGGAATCGAGGGATCGACGATCTTGCGCATCTCGGGCAGCGGCGTGGCAATCCAGGGAGCGAAGGCCACGCCCCCGAGCCATGCCGGCTTCTGGTTGACGTAATGGTAGAAGGTATCGAGCCATTCCTGCGTGGGATCGAAAGCCTGCGGCGAAACCCAGATTTTGGCCTTGGGAAAATGCTTCCGGAGGACGACCGCCATCCTGTCCATCCACGGGAAGAAGACCTTCGGGTGGAGATTGCCGGGATCACCGCCCGGAACGAGCACATGGTCCACGCGCTTGAGGCGGCTGAAGACTTCGTCGCGCTCGGCCAACTCCGCCTGCACGCCGGTTTCGCTCGTATAGTCCTTGCCCATGTTTGGATACCAGACCCACACGTCCAGGCCGTAGGAGTCGATGATCTCCGTGAGTCGCTCCATCATCTCGATCGGCGGCATCTTCATCAGTGGGCTGGTTCGCTGGTCGTCCGTACGCGGCGGCAGAATCTCGATGCTATTGACGCCGAAGAGGGCCAGCTCGCGGATGTATTGGTCGAACTGGGCCGGCGTCCACGCATCGTAGGCGTTCACCTTGGGCCGGTACCCAAGCTGATCGCCGCGAAGCGGCACCTTGGGCGCCGTGGTGATTTGCAATCCGGCGGGAACCAGAATCGACTGCGAACGCATCTCCATCTTCCGCAGCAAGCGGCCAACTCCGTAGAGGAGCCCGCGCGAATCAGCGGCACAGATTATTGCCGCGGGGTGCTCGCCTTCCTTGGTGAAGAGGCGAAAGCCTTCGGCCTCGGCCGGAAAAGCCTGTCGTATTTCCGAAGCCAATGGCCCCGTCATTTCCTTCGCGCGCGCCGCGACCGCCAGCACGATGACGGACTCCGCCGAATCGGGCCACGTCGTCGTTTCTTTCAGCTCGATGCCGGTGCGCTTTTGAATCTCCTCCCGCAAGACGACGGCGGCCTTCTGCTCCAGCGGGCCGGCGCCCTTTGCCGTGAAGATTACGGCGTGGGAGAAGTTGAGTTTCGCCGGGGAGGAGTGATCGACCGCCGATTCTCCCCGGAGCAAGGCAGGAGCGAAGCCGATCCAAGAGATCGACAAAAGCATTCGCAGGGATAATAAGAGTTTCAGCGGTCGGAGTTTGGGGGACATAAAGAATGCGAGGTTCGTGAGGATCGAAGGCGCGGTAACGCGCCGGCCCTGGGCAATGCTCAAGGTTTGCCCACCGCAGAGCCATCCGAAAGGTCGGAGAGGGCCACGCTGAACAGTTCCTCGGTTTCCTTCTGCCGGGCGACGATGACATAGAGGCGTCCCTCATAAACCAGGGAATGCGGATAACTATAATCGCCTCCCTTGGCGGCTCCGTCGAAGCGTCGCTTGTAATGCTGCTCGCCCAGAATGTAATGCCGGTCGAAATGGATCCCGTCGCGGGAGATGGAAAGCACCAGCGGATTGCGGCCTACCTGCACCGGATTACCGACGCCGTAGTAGCGCCCATCGGGCAGGCGTCCAAAATGAAACTTGGCGTCGGTGTTCGTAAAGTCGGTTTCCCGCGGCGTACCCCATGTCACACCCTGATCGGTGCTGCGACTTTCCCACAGGTGAAAGCTTGGCGGCGGCCAGGTCGCTCCGGTGGAACGCAGGAGCATGTGCAGGACACCGTCATCGGTCTGAAAGAAAGCCCCTTCGCAAAGATTCCGAAACTGGCTTCGTTTGGCGACCTCCCAAAAAGTGGATGGGTTATCCTGGAAGGATTCCATCGAAGCCGGATAGATCCCGCTCATCTTCCATCCCGTCAGGCCGGAAGGATCGTCGGTGTAGGGAAAGGCGGTATTGCCGGCGATGATGAGGCGGCCGCCGGCGGTGCGTTGCGGGCCGTGATTCGGGCAGACCGGCACGTGGAGATCGCGCACCTCCGTCCAGGTCTTCCCGTCCTGCGTCGTTCGCGCGAGCAGCCGCGTGGATTTCCGATCGATGGAATAGTCGCCCGCATAGGCCACGAGAGTCCCTGCGTGCTCGTAAAATCCCCCCGCGGTGAGGACGCGGAGCCGGCCATCAGGTTCGAGGTCGGGCTGAAAGAGAATGCGCGGACGCACCCAACCGGTCTCGTCCACATAGGAATACATCACCCGCTGGCCGGGACTGTCTTCGTCGCGCTCGGAACTCGACCAGATCGCATACAGCCGATGATTGAAAGCAGTCACCGATTGATGGTGCGAATATTTCCAATCGTGTTCCGTCGGCGCGAAGATCGTCGTCGCTTCGACGGGCGGCCGCATGGCTCCCGGGACAGACTCGGGATGATCTTTCTTCCAAATTGCGCCGTTGGTGATCGGCGCGTCGGTTCCGGCCGCGGGCGGAATCCGATCTTCGGCGATGGCCGGAATGTTCAGCCCGAAGATGGTTCCGAGGATGAACAGGAGATGGAGACGATTCATGGCGCCGGTCATTCGGGGAGCGGCAACGCTTTCACCAACTGCGCGCGGTTTGCTGGAGGTCCTCATACTCCGCCAGGCGTTCATCGCGGCTGAGGCGGATATGCTCTCCGAGCAGCCGCATGGCCTCGCTGCCATCGCCGCCGGCCACGGCATCCAGAATTCGCCGATGAAAACTGTGAACCTCTTTGAGGAGCTTGCGGGTATGATGCCCGCGGCGAAGGGTAAAAATCCGCAGGAGCAAATTGGTCGAGTCGAGCACCTTGAGCATGCGCTCGTTTCCACCCGCCTGGATCAGGCGCGTGTGGAAGCGCAGGTCGCAGGTCAAAAAGCGCTGCAAGGCCTCGCCCTTCAAGACCGGCTGGCCGGAGTGCTTGAGTTCCTCGGCGGCGACCCGAACCTGCGCCACCAGCAGTTCCAGGTTCTCCAGGTCCCGCGCGTCCAAACCGCGCGCCGCGATCTTGCCGATGGCATAGACCTCCAGGGCTTCGCGCAATTCGTAGAGTTCGATGATGTCGCGCCGGGTGGGTTCCGCGACCATCACCCCGCGGCTGGATTTTTGCAGAATTCCCTCCGCCACGAGCTGGCCGAGGGCCTCGCGAACGGGGGTGCGGCTGACCCCGAGCTGCGAGGCCAGGGAGAGTTCCGAGAGCGGGGTTCCCGCCGGGAGGTCGCCCGCGGCGATTTGCCCGAGGATGTGCTCGTGCGCCAGGCGCAGGGAGCCGCGGTCGCGCGGCGCGGGCCCTTGCCGGCCGTTGGAAGCGCGCACGCGCGGACGGGAGGCCGGCCTGGCCGCGCGGCGTTTTCCGGGAGGAGGAAGAGCGGATTTCATGGACATGTGTGCAATTGTATGCAATGGAATACAACCGGTCAAAACAGAATCTCTTAGCGCCCATTTGCCCCATGACTTCCCGCCAGAATGAAATCCGCTTCCAGGAAGCCCTCCGCCAGGGACGTTCCCTTTACGGCACCCTCGTCACCTCGACCTCACCCAGGTCCATCGAAGCCCTCGCGGGGCTCGGCCTGGACTGCGTGATGATTGACACCGAACACATCCCCCTCGCCTGGGACCAGCTTGGCTGGATGTGCCGCGCCTACCGCGGCATCGGCATCGTGCCCATCGTGCGGATTCCCAAGGCGGATCCCTTCGACGCCTGCCGCGTCCTGGACGTGGGCGCGGGCGGGGTCGTCGCCGCCTATCTCGAGACGGCCGGGGAAGTGGCCCTCCTGCGTGGCGCCACCAAGCTGCGCCCGCTCAAGGGCCGGAAGCTCGAGCAATTGCTTTCCGCAGGCGCTCGTCCGGAGGGGGAACTGGGCGAATATGTGCGCGCGCGAAACGCCGGAAACATTCTTTTGGTGAACATCGAGAGCGTGGCTGCTCTCGAAGCGCTCGACGAAATCCTCGCCGTTCCGGACCTCGACGGCGTCCTGATCGGGCCGCACGATCTTTCCTGCAGCCTGGGCGTACCGGAGCAGTACGACCATCCTCTTTTCGAGAACGCCATGCAGGAGATTATCTCGAAAGCACGATCCAAAAACGTCGGCGCGGGGGTCCACAACCTGCCGCGGCTGGACCAGGAAATCCGTTGGAAAAAGGTGGGGTTGAATCTGATTCTTCACCTCTCCGACGTCACCTTTTTGCGCACGGGACTTTCGCAAAACCTGCGGGCCCTTCGTGAGGCCACGGGGGAAACGACCGGCGGAGAGGTGGCGAAGGCCATCATCGTCTAGGGAATGTTTGAAAATAGCCCAGTCCCGCAACTGCGGGACTGGGGTTCCGCCGGTGGTGGCGTGCGAGTCCCGTCAGGGACGGAAGACCGATTCTGTCGTCCCTGACAGGACTTGCTTCCGTCTTTGTTTCGAAACCCAGTCCCGCCGTCGCGGGACTGGGCTGTTCTCGTTTTTCAAACACTCCCTAACCGCGGGAGCCATGGACAAATTCCACGGCCAGCGCGAGGACCATGGCCGCGCTGCCCACCCCGCAGACACCCCACCAGCCGGCCCAATGCCAGCAGATCGCGCCACATAAAGAACCGAGTCCGCCGCCGACAAAACAGCAGAACATATAGACGGTATTGAGACGGCTGCGCGCGCCAGGATCGATGGCATAGATCCGCGTCTGATTGGAGACATGGCCGCTTTGCACGCCAAGATCCATGAGGATCACCCCGGCGATCAAGCCGGCGAGATTCCTCCCGAGCAGGCCCAGGAGCAGGAACGAAAACATGGTGAGCCATAAAGCGATGCGCACCGTGAACCGAGGCCCATGTTTGTCCGCGAGATAGCCGATCCCAGGCGCGGCGATGGCCCCAAGCGCACCGACGAGGCCAAAAAGCCCGGCGGCGGAGCTGGGATTGGCGAAACGATAGGGTGGTTCCGCGAGGAAGAAGACCAGCGTGGTCCAAAAGGCGGAGAAGCCGGCAAAGAGGAGGGCGCCGAGAAGCGCGGACTCGCGGAGCAGGGAATGCTGCCGCACCAACGTCAGGATGGAACTCATCAGTTCGCGCCAGGTGATCGCTGTTTCGGCATGGCTGGTCGGAAGTTGCAGCCGCACCACGATGGCGAGAACGAGCATGGCGCCCGCCGCCAGCGCGTACACGGCCCGCCATCCGAGCCACGCTCCCACCGTTCCGCTGAACGTCCGCGCCAGGAGAACGCCAATGAGAATGCCGGCCACGACGGTGCCAACCACGCGACCTCGTTGCGTCGGAGCGGCGAGATGCGCCGCGAACGGCACGACCACATGGACATTGGCGGCAAAGGCGCCAACGGCAAAGGCCGCGACCGCCAGGCAAAGCACGTTGGGAGCGAGCGCCATCCCGACCAGCGCCACGAAAATACCCATCAAGAGCCAGAGAATGAGCGAACGTCGCTCGAATTTGTCGCCGAGCGGAACGAAGAACAGCATGCCCAAAGCCGTGCCCACCTGGCTGAGCATGGCCAGCGTGCCGGCCTGGCCCACACTCAGCCCAAAGTTCCCGGCGATCACCTTCAGCAGCGGCTGGATGTAGTAAATATTCGCCACGATCACGCCCACCGTCACGGCCATCAGCCAGACGGTCGCCTCCGAGAGCGGCCTGGTTTCGACAGACTGTAGTCGCGGCGCAGTGCCGGGCTCTGAAATTTGCATTCGGCATTTAATGTGGCAGGCCCGCGGGGTGTCCGCCATTTGCATTCTTCTCGTTCCCAAAGCCTGCCCTGAGCCCGTCGAACGGGTGGGGCTTTGGGAACGCACTTTGCGCGGCAGAAACTCAGTTTCGTGGGTCGGGGGTGGCGCCCGGCTTACAGCAGCGCGTCATTCCGAATCGGCTGTGCAAAGCCGGCCAATCCGCGAAACAGAGTTTCAACCGCACAACGGCGCGTGCCGAAAGCCTCACTTTCGGCACGCGAAGCCTCATCCCGTGCAGCGCTTGAAGTCTTCCAGCAGCCCCCTTTCTCAGGCCGTGATCACGGGTGCACCGGGGTTCCCGGGGTGGTCGTGTCTCCTATTTTGGCCCCTTTCGCCGCGATGGTGATCTTGATCGGGTTGCTGGGATAGACGACGCGCGTCTTTTTCTCCGTGCCATTGGGAGCCTAGCTTTCCGAGGTGATGATGCAGCTGTAATGACGGATTACCACAGCAGCGGAATCCCATAGGCCGGGAAAGCCCCGTCGCTTGTCACCACGGTCAGCCCCTCCACGAGCGCTTGGGCGACGATGAGTCGGTCGAACGGATCCCCGTGATGCCGAGGCAGCGGGATCAACGCCCTGTAATGCTCCACGGCGGATGGCAGGAGCACGAACCCGTTTGCCACCAGCACGCCAGGAAAGAGCGTTTGGTAGCCCACGGTGATACTCAGCTTGCCCAGAGCAACTTTGATGGCCAACTCCCAAGCCGTCGCGTGGCTCACATAGCGTTCGTTCGCGGCGTCCTCCATCGCGGCGCGGGCGGTCGCACTCAGCGCGGCATTACCCTCGCAGAACCACAGCAGCGCCTGCGTGTCGATCAAGAGCCTCATCCCATGTAATCCTTAAAGTCCTCCAGCGGTTCATTGAAGTCTGGCGCGATCCACAATTTCCCGCTCAGGCACCCAAAGCCTCGCAGTTCTGCCTGTGCCTGTTCCGTCGCCGGCGGCAGCAACTCCAGTTCGGCCTTCACGCGAATTCGCTGTTGGCGAAGTTCCGCCGGCAATGGCAGGTGCAAGGTGCCGTCAGCGTCAGCGTCCAGGATTGCCGTGATGGTGCTCATGGTTGCAATTATACCAAATTGGCTGGCCGTCGTAAAGCTGCCGGTCGCGACGGTCGTCGGAGCGGCAACTGATTGTTCTCCTTCCCAAGCAGCGGCGGTTGCAAGAGCGCCGCCACCTCTTTGCTTTTTCGCCGATTTGGCCCTTTTCTCAGGCCTTGATCAGGGATGCGCCAGGCGGGCCGGAGTTACCGTGGCGCTCGCATCTCCGATTTTGGCCCCTTTCGCCGCGACGGTGATCTTCAGCGGGTTGCTGGGATAAATGACCCGCGTCTTTTTCTCTGTGCCGTTGGGGACCTGGCTTTCGGAGTTGATGATGAAGCTGTACGTGCCTTCCTTCAGCTTGTCGGTCGTGGCCACGGTGATGGTCGCCTCGGTCTGGCCCGGGTTGATGGTCGTGGTCGGAATGGTCAGGCCGGGCGGAAGGTCGTAGCCGTTGCCGTGGAGTTGAATGGCGCTCGGCATGTCGGCGCGGCGCCGCGCCGCGACGGTCACGTGGATGGGATCGCCGGGCTTGATGACGGTGTCGTTGGTCGAGACGGTCACGGCGAAGGGGGTCGTCTCGCGAACGCCCAGCATGATGCTTTTGGTGAGGCGGCAAATCGCCGGGGTATTGACGGTGTCCCAAACGACGATCCCGCCGCGCGCTTCGCGGACGAGCTTTTCAGAGCCGCACTGGCTGGCGCCGACGATCTTGATTTCCGCTTCACCGATGGGCGCGTCGAGCGCCGCGGTCACCACCAGCGTGCCCCACTTCATGCCGGGACCGATGACGATCGGCTCGGCAGTCACTCCGGGCGGCAGGTTGCGCGCTTCGACCTCGATGGGTTCGTTTTGGTCATTCATCCGCCAGACGAGGATATCGAGCCGCTGCCGGCCGCCCTGGTAGACGATGGGTGAGTCGATGTGAATCTCGTGCACGGGCGTGCAGACGAGGCGGAAATCGGGCGGCGGGTCGCGCTTGATTTCCAGGCGATACTGGTACTGCGCGCCACCCTGCAATTGCGCGTAGACATGTTCGAGGCGGAGCGTGAAATCGCCGTCCTTCGGCGCGGCGAAGGTGTAGACAATGTCACGGGTCATCGTCGGGAAGCGAAGCTGGCCGATGTTCTCGCCGGTGTCCGAAACGCTGTTGATCAGCTTGCCGTCGGCCCCGTAGATTTCCAATTCCGGATCGGCGGGTGAGTTGATGCGCTCGGACGCCACATCGATGAGGAACTTTTCGCCCTTCTTCGCGCTGAACGTGTAATAGCCGACGTCCTTGGGAGCGCTGAATTGTCCGGTCACGGCGCACGGAACGGGAACGTGTTGCGCGTCGGCGAGGCTGTTGTTGGGTTCCTTCCGGAGCAGTTCCGGGCCGTCGCTGAAAACGAGCAGGCGCGCATTGGAGGTCCCCGTTTCGCCGGTGACGCGCACTTCCATGCCGTCAAGCCGCGAGGAAGGCGGGCGCAGCAATTCATTGTAGTGCAGACCGGTCACAAACTCGGGGTCGTTCGCGACCTGAATCTGACGGACGACTTTCTCCAGAGGCCGGCCATTGACCTGGACATCGGTCTTTTCGCCGCCCGGCAGATTGCGCCCGTAAAAGGTGATCTCGGCGGTCGTGCCGGGTTTGGCGCCGGTGGGGGCGATAAAGTCGAGATAGGGCTGCGTGCCGATGCGCAGCCGGTAGAAATTCTCGCTGCTGCCGTTGTACATGAAGTCGTTGAAGCGAATGTAGTAGTCGCCATCGGCCGGCACGTCGAAGTCGATAAAGGGATCGCGCTTTTGGTCGCGAATATTCGCGTCCTGATTGCTGGCGAGTTGCTTGCCCTCGCTGTTGTAGAGCGTGAGCGTGCCATCGAGGTGCGAGTCGAGCCGCCACGCCAGGCATTCAATGATCACGCGCTGACCGCGTTTCGCCGGGAAAACGAACCAGTCGATATCTTCACCCGGGTCGATGCGTCCGTTGACGACGCAGTTGAGGGAGACGCGATTGGCCTTGTCGCGGGTGTTGTTGGGCTCCGTTTCGCTGACCTCCGGGCAATCGCTGACATCGAAAGCGCGCGGGTTGCTGATGCCCGTTTTGCCAATGGAGCGCACGTCGTAGACGCCGACGGGGACCTTGGCGGCGACGTTGATCTTGAAGCGCGCCGGCGGTTTCGCGGGATCGGAGATCCGCTCCGCGGTGATCCCGGGATTGCTGAAGTAAAGCGCGGTCGTTTCATCGAGGTTTCCGCCGGCGAGTTCCACGTCCACCGAAGTGCCCTGCCGGGCCCCGCAGGGATAGACGCTCTTGAGCTGGGGAACGGGGAGTTCCTGGGCGTGGGCCGCGAGACCCGCCCCGAGGAGGAGAAGGAACGAGACTCCCAGAAAGCGGGAAAGATGTTTTGGGAAGAGGTCGGCGGCGATCACTGATGGAAGGGATGGTGGCTATCGATTGATTGGTGCGCGGACATCGAGGAAGCTTGAGGCGGCTGGCAGAGCCGCCTCTACA